>Ga0105106_10000749_pt1 | contig 23080 bp, 22 predicted proteins | sample PPLLaktember2015_5_FD_79109 | JGI IMG/M metagenome (GOLD analysis project Ga0105106, IMG submission 79109) | Freshwater sediment microbial communities from Prairie Pothole Lake near Jamestown, North Dakota, USA - PPLs Lake P8 Core (1) Depth... | ecosystem: Environmental > Aquatic > Freshwater >...
CGGGGGTCTCGGTCGGCGAGATGCGGAAGGTGCAGCCGGCCGTCAAGACGATGAGCAATAGCCCGGCGGCCATCAGCCATGGGCGATTTATGTCTCGGAGCATCGTTCCTCCCCGGCCCCCGAAGGCCCACGCGGTGCAGGGTAACGGCTTGCGCGCCAAGCCGCTCAAGGCAGGCTGACTGCGCTACCCATCAACGGACCCAAGGGATCAATTGTGACAACTTTAGGTGGATTTCCTGAAAGCACTCGGTCGCGCCTTCCCTGACAGGCCGGAAGTCAACCGACAACGCAGGTCGCAACCGGGGCACCAACGGGTGGCCGCCCGACGCTGACCCATCCCAGCCGGCTAACTAGGACTAATATTGTCGAATTATTGGGAGAATGGCAATAGAAGAATTACGCAACTTGGCGGGAGCCGGAGGAAGTCGGCCTCCCTCCGTGGCCCGGCCTCTGGAGCCGCCTGGGTCCGTGACGACAGGGGCCCAGCCTCAGTCCGGCGGAAACTCCACGACCTCTTTCCCCGACAGTTTGTCGTGGATGCGCTGGATGACGATCTCCAGATGGCGCGGCTTATGCACGAAGTCGAGATCGTCGGCCGGGATCGTCAGCACCGGGCAGGTGTCGAAGCGGCTCAGCCAGTCCCGGTAGAAGCTCTCGAGCAGCTCCAAGTACTCCGGGGTGACGCCCTTCTCGATCTCCCGACCCCGGGCGCGGATGCGTTCCATCAACACCGACACCGGGCAGCGCAGGTAGAGCAGGAGATCGGGCGGCGGAAGCTGGCCGACAACCAGTTCGTAGACGCGCCGGTAGGTCTGGTAATCGCGCTGGCTGACGTTCCCCAGTTGCAGGCTGGCCCGGGCGAAGATCTCGGCGTCCTCATAGATGGAGCGATCGACGATCGACGACTCGGGCGACAGGGCGAGCGAGCGATGCATCTCCGCCCGATGCCCCAGGAAGAAGACCTGCAAATGGAAGGCCCAGGCGCGCATGTCGGCGTAGAAGTCGGCCAGATACGGGTTGTCGACCACCGACTCGTACGCCGTCCGCCATCCCAGGCGCTCTCCGAGCCGCTCCGTGAGTGAGGTCTTCCCCGCCCCGATGTTCCCGGCGACCAGCACGAAGTACTTACCCATGCGTCAGGGTCTCCCTTCGCGAGCCAGAAACCTCGGATCAACCGTCCGTCTGAGTATACAGCCGGCCCGCTGCGATCCATCAGACGCCTCAGCCTGGCGGAAGAGGCGGTTTGAGGGCCCGGGTGGCGAAGAAGATCGGGGCTCGCCGTCCCAGGGCTGTCTCCTGCCAGGTATCCTCGAAGAAGTCGACCAGCACCAACCCGGTGCGCAGCTGCCCGCCGATCAACGCTTCCAGGCTGTGGCTGAACTCCAGCGGCTCCCCCACTTCCATGCGCTGCGCCCGCCGCTCGGGCTCGAGGTCGGTCAGATCCGAATACGGCAGGCGGTAGCGCACCTCCAGGGTCCCCTGCTCGTCCAGGTCCGCGTCGAACAGGTACACCATCGGATTCGTGAAGCCGGCGATCAGGCCCCCTCCTGGTCGCAGCACCCGGGCGACCTCGGCCCAGACCGGCAGGACGTCGGGCACGAAGATCGTTGAGACGGGATTCACAACCAGATCGAAACTCGCCGGCGGGAAGGCGGACAGGTCCGCCATGTCCCCCTCCAGCGTCTCGATCGCCAGACCTTCCCGCCCCGCCACGCTTCGATCTGCTGCCAGTTGGCGGGGCGAGTTGTCAAGCACGGTGACGCGCGCCCCGGCGGCCGCCAGGATCGGCCCCTGCTGGCCACCACCGGAGGCGAGGCACAGGACCGCCGCGCCGCGCAGTTCCCCGAACCAGGCACGCGGAACGGGAATGGTCGGCGTCAGCACGATCTGCCACTCCCCGCGCCGCGCGGCGGTGATGACTTCGGGCCCCACCGGAACCGTCCAGGGATTGCCGATCTCGACCTCGCGGTCCCAGGCTTTGCGGTTGTATGCACGGACATCCATGGGCGCCTCGCTCATTCCCCGATGATCTTGACCAATACCCGCTTCTTGCGCCGGCCGTCAAACTCGCCGTAGAAGATCTGCTCCCACGGGCCGAAATCCAGCTTCCCGCCGCTCACAGCCGCCACCACCTCGCGCCCCATGACCTGACGCTTCAGGTGGGCATCGGCGTTGTCCTCCCCGGTGCGGTTGTGCGCATACTGCCCCACCGGTTCATGCGGCGCGAGCGCCTCCAGCCAGCGGTCGTAGTCCTGATGCAGTCCGGACTCATCGTCGTTGATGAAGACGGAGGCGGTGATGTGCATCGCGTTGACCAACAGCAGCCCCTCGCGGATGCCGCTCTCAGCCAGGCAGGCTTCCACCTGCGGGGTGATGTTCACGAACCCGCGACGCCCGGGAAGGTTGAACCAGAGTTCCTTGCGGTAGCTCTTCACGGCCCCCTCCGGTGGGCTCAGGACTCGCCCTGCATGTGTTCGGGCACCTGAACGGCGATGACCTCGCCTCGGGCGCAGACCTCTCCCTCGGCGGACAGTGTCGTTTCGACGATGACCTTGCGGCCCTTGATCTCCTTGATGCGCCCGCGGATCAGCAGCGGCACCCCAAGCGGCGTCGGGCGCAGGTAGTCGACCTTGAGCGCGGCGGTCAGGAAACGCAGCGGCGGCAGACTGTCCATCGGCCGCCCGGCGGCTTTGTAGGCCGCCGCCGAGGCGGTGCCGGTCGAATGACAGTCGATCAGCGAGGCGATCAGCCCACCGTAGACGTAGCCGGGAATGGCGATGTGCTCCGGGCGGGGCGTGAAGGTGCAGATCGTGTCCTCCCCGTCCCAATAGCTCTTGATCTGGTGCCCGTCCGGATTGAGCCGGCCGCAGCCATAGCAGTGGCTCCAACCGTCGGGGTAGTAATCCTGGAATGCCCGCTCTTGCATGTGCCTCCTCTGGGGCGCGAACGGCCGGGAAGAAGGCGCTCCCGGGGTCACATTTCCCCGGGAGCGGCGACAACCTTGCGGCCTTCAGCGCCCGATCGCAGACGCGGAAACCGGCGTCCTCAGCACTCGCTGAAGCCGCAGGCGTAGCACTTGCGGCAGCCCTCTTCGTTGACCACGGCCGCCTCGCCGCACTCGGGACACAGGTCGCCGATGCGCAGCGGGATCTGCCCGGCCGGCTCGCCCGGCACGTGCCCGGTTTCCGGCGTGTGGCCCAGGTACTCGGCCAAGGCCCGCGCCACGCCGTCCGGCAATGACAGGACTCGATTTGGACCGAAGCCCATCGGCCGGCCCCCGCCGATCCCTGCCAGCTGGCGCACGACTTCGGCCATCCGTTCGCGCGGCGGCACGGGCGAGGCCACGCGCAGCAGATAGGACACCAGCCGCCCAATCGCCTCCGACACCGCGGCGGTCTCCGAGCCGGCCTTGGCTGTCGTGATGAAGACCTCGAATGGCTGACCCTCGCCGTTCTGATTGACGGTGACAAACGCCTTGCCCAGCGGCGTGCTGATTTGGTAGGTGCTGCCATCCAGTCGCGCCGGCCGCGGCTTCTTCCCCTCTTGCCAGATGCGCAGCTGGGCGGGCTCGGCCTTCTGGTCCTTGCGTGCGGCAGTGGCCTTGGTCTCCAGCACGATGCGCTCGCGAGATCCGGTCACATACACCGTCAGGCCCTTGCAGCCGAGCTCCCAGGCCAGCATGTAAGCCTTGGCGACGTCGTCTTGCGCCGCTTCTTCCGGGAAGTTGCACGTCTTCGACAGGCTGTTGTCGACGAAGGCCTGAAGCGCGGCCTGCATGCGCACGTGCTCCTCAGCCGACACGTCCTGAGAAACGACGAACGCGTGGCGGGTGCTCTCGGGCACTTCGAGCACGTCCTGGCACGAGCCCTTCTCCATGACCTGCTCGACGATCCGCAGGCGCGTGTCCTCGTCCACCCCGGCTTCGATCAGCGCCTGCTCGAAGAGCGGGCTGGTGTAGGTCAGTTTGAGGTCGGCGCCGCGATCGTCGACGTGGCGATAGTAGGCCAGTGCGAACACCGGCTCGCAGCCGTAGCCTTCGCAGCCGGCGACCGTAGCGATGGTCCCTGTCGGCGCCACGGTCGTCTGGGCAGCGTTGCGGATGCCGTGAAGCTGCAGGCCTTCGACCACCTGCGCCCAATCGAGCTCGGGCCGACCGAAGGACCGCTCATAGGCCGTGACCGGCTTGGGCGGGTGCCAGCGCAGGTTGGCCGGATCGTAGATGCTGCCGCGAATGGCCGGGAACGGGCCGCGTTCAGCCGCCAGCTCGACGCTGGTCAGCATGCAGTGGTAGCGGACGAACTCCATCACCTGGGCGGCGAACTCCTGCGCCTCCTCCGAACCGTAGCGCACGCCGACGTGGTACATCAGGTCGCCCAGGCCCATGATCCCCAGGCCGATGCGGCGGGCGCGATCGGCCGATTCCTTCAGCTGCGGGACGGCCGGCACGTACGCGTTGGCGGTGACGACGTCATCCAGGAATCGAGTGCTGGCGACAACGCTCTGGCGCAGCAACTCCCAATCGACCGTACTGCCGGGGCCGAAGTGTCGGGCCAGGTTGATCGACCCCAGGCAGCAGTTCTCATAGGGCCCGAGCCACTGTTCACCGCACGGGTTGGTCGCCTCCAACTCGTACAGGTGCGGCACGGGGTTAGAGCGGTTGGCCGCATCCAGGAAGAGCACACCCGGCTCGCCGTTGTGGTGGGCATGCTTGACGATCAGATCGAAGATCTCGCGCGCCGAGACAGTCTCAACCACATCGCCGGTGTGCGGGGCGATCAGGTCATAGGTGGTGTCGTCGCGCACCGCGCGCATGAAAGCGTCGGTCACGCCGACGGAGATGTTGAAGTTGGTGATCTGATTCTCGTCGACCTTGCAGGTGATGAACTGGCGGATGTCGGGGTGATCGACGCGCAGCACGGCCATGTTGGCGCCCCGGCGCGTCCCGCCCTGGGCGATCTCGCCGAAGGCCTTGTCGTAGACGCGCAGGAAGCCGACCGGCCCGGTGGCCTCGCCGGCCGATGAGCGGACCAGCGCTCCCTGCTGGCGCAGCCGGCTGAAGGAGAACCCGTTCCCGCCGCCGGTCTGTTGGATCAGCGCCGCGTCCCGGAGCGTCTGGAAGATCCCGGCCGTGTCGCGGCCCATATCGTCGCTGATCGGCAGGACGAAGCAGGCGGCCAGTTGTCCGAGCGGGGTGCCGGCGCCGGTGAAGGTCGGCGAATTGGGGAAGAAGCGCTTGTCGGCCAGCAGTTCATAGTAATCGGCGGCGACCGTCTGAACCTCGCCGCCCCACTCGGCCTCGGCCGCGCCGACATGGTAGGTCACTCGCCAGAACATCTCCTCGATCGACTCTGACGGCTGACCGTCCTCCCCCCGCCGGACGTAGCGCTTGATCAGGACCGTTCGGGCGTTCTCGCTCAAGCTGACCTTGCGCGCACCCTCCGGGATCGCCGGCCGCCCGGCGCCCTGATCGGAAGACTTGCTGACGTCCATCCGGGGTTTGGCGGTCTCCAACATAGCCTCTACCTCGCTGCGCGTTTCCGACCCCCCGCCCACCGCCCGGTCCGGCGTGGGTTTCGGCGGGAGGCCGGCTGGCAATCAACCCTCGAGCAGGCGGTCGATTTCGTTGCGGATGGCCTGCAGGTCGTCCAGGCCGAGATAGACGATGGCATAGCGGATGTAGGCGATGTGGTCGAGTTCCTTGAGCCCGGCGATCACCAGGTCTCCGACGACGCGGGTCGAGACTTCGGATTTGCCGATGGTCTGCAAGGCAGCCTCGATCTCGCCCACCAATCGATCGATGTCGGCGGCCGAGACCGGCCGCTTGGCGCAGGCGGTGCGAATGCCACGGGCAAGCTTATCCCGGTCGAACTCCTGGCGCGTGCCGTCCTGCTTGACAAGCAGCGGCGTGGCCAGGGCGGCGCGTTCGTAAGTGCTGAAGCGCTGCTGGCAAGCCTGACAGACGCGTCGACGGCGGACGCCGCCGCGCGCGTCGTGGGTGGTATCGATCACCCTCGTCCGGTGGCTGCGGCAGTAGGGGCAGCGCATCGGCCTTCCTTGTGCTCAGAACAGGCGTTTGACGCCAGGTGTTTGGGGAGCCGGTGGGCGGGCTCCAACATCTCCGGCGGAAGGGGCCACATTCTAGCACGCCGTTTTCTTGTCAAGCAAGGCGATTGGACACCGGTAACCTTAAAGAATATGGTACGCAAGTACCAGGGCCCCCAAACACCTCGGACCGGCACCGGGAGGAGGAGACCGGTGCCGGTCCGAGAAGGGGCCTCTCCCGGGCCGAGAGCGGGGCAGCGGCCGCTCCGGGCGCCCAGGAACGAGGCAGGCGGCCGACCTGCCAGGCTGCGGTTCACGAGCGGCGCCGCAGGAAGGTCGGCAGGTCGAGATCGGCGACGTTGTAGGCCGGTGGTTGGAACTCCTGGGGGGCGACTTCGCCCTTGGCGGGGACGGCGGCCGGCTCGCTGCGGGCGCGCGTCCGCCGGGTCGGGCGGTGCGGGATACCGCTGGTCTCGAAGCCGGTGGCGATAACGGTGATGCGCAGCTCCTCGCCCATGTTCGGGTCGATGACGGCACCGAAGATCAGGTTGACGTCCGGGTGCGCGGTCTCTTTGATGATCGCCGCCGCCTGGTTGACTTCGAACAGGCTCAGATTGGAGCCGCCGGTGACGTTGAACAGGATGCCGCGGGCGCCGTCGATGGTGATATCCAGCAGTTTGCTGGAGATGGCCTGCTCGGCGGCCGCCCGGGCGCGGTCCTCGCCCGAAGACTGGCCGACGGCCATCAGGGCCGCCCCGCCCTCGGACATGATCGTGCGCACGTCGGCGAAGTCGAGGTTGATCAGCCCGGGCACCGTGATCAGCTCGCTGATACCCTGGATGCCCTGGCGCAGGACGTCGTCGGCCAGCTTGAAAGCCTGCTGCAGGCTGGCGCGCTTGTCAGCGATCTGGAGCAGCCGGTCGTTGGGGATGACGATCAGCGTATCGACGTGTTCCTTGAGCTTGTTGATACCCGATTCGGCGCTGACCGATCGCTTGGCGCCCTCGAAGGTGAACGGCCGGGTGACGACGCCGATGGTGAGCGCCCCGACTTCCTTGGCGATCTGAGCGATGACCGGGGCAGCGCCGGTCCCGGTGCCGCCGCCGATACCGGCGGCGATGAAGATCATGTCGGTGCCCTTGACCACCTCATACAGGTCTTCGGCCGACTCCTCGGCCGCCTTGCGGCCGACCTCCGGATCCCCGCCGGCGCCCAGGCCGCGCGTCAGCTTGTCGCCGATGCGCACCCGGGACGGGGCATTCGAGAGGAGCAGAGCCTGGGCGTCGGTGTTCACGGCGACGAACTCGATGCCGGCCAGCCCCTCCTCGATCATCCGGTTGACGGCGTTGCTGCCCCCGCCGCCAACCCCGACGACTTTGATGCGTGCAAATGACTCCGTCTGCGATTTCGAGTACATCTTCCTCCTCCTCCGGGCGCTAACCCGTGTCTCCTCCGGCGATTCCCGGCGCACGCGCCGGGTCCAACTACCCGGGCAAAAGCTTGCGCAGCAGTTCGGCCGCCTGCCCCAGACTGAAGCGCGGCAGGCGGAACCCGTTGAAAACCCGGGTATCCATAGTCGCTTGTTCGTCTTGCATGCGAGCCCAATGCAGCAGGCCCAGGCTGGCCGAAAATGCCGGCGAGTGCAGCTGGTCGACCAGTCCGCGCAGCCCTTCGGGTCCGGCTGCGCGCACCGGCAGCTCGAGCACCTCGCTGGCCAGATCGCGTATCCCCGGCAGCAGACTCGTCCCGCCGGTCAGGACCATCCCGGCCGGCAGCAGACCGTCGTAGCCGGAGCGCTTGATTTCCTGGCGTACCAGGCTGAAGAGCTCCTCCACGCGCGGCTCGAGGATAGCCGCCAGATCGGCGCGCCGGATCGAGACCGCTTTCTCCTGGCCGAACGGGCGCACGGCGAAGGCCTCACCCGCCTCGGCCGCACTGGCGCGCGCCAGACCGTGGCGGCGCTTGACCGATTCGGCCGTCTCGTGCGGGAGGTGCAGCCCCTGAGCGATGTCGTTCGTCAGATGGTCTCCGCCGACCGGGATCACTGCCGTGTGCCAGACGGCGCCCTCGATGTAGATGGCCAGATCGGCCGTCCCGCCGCCGACGTCGCAGACCACCACGCCCATCTCGCGCTCGGTGTCGGTCAGCACGACCTCGGCCGAGGCCAGCGGGCTGAACACCCAGCCGTCGACCGTCACCCCGGCCGCCTCGATGCAGCGCTCGAAATTGCGCAGGGCGGTGGTGGCGGCGGTGACGATATGAGCTTCCACGTCCAGCCGGTAGCCGTGCATGCCGGCGGGGGACTTGATGCCGTCCTGCCCGTCGACGATGTAACCGCGTGGGATCACGTGCACCACCTGCCGGTTGTAGGGCAGCGCCACGGAGCGGGCCGCATCCAGCGCCCGTCCGATGTCATCCGGGCTGATCGTCCGTCCGGCGACGCCCGACATGCCCTTGCTGTTCAGCGACGAGATCTGGCCGCCCGACAGGCTGACCAGCGCCGAGGTGATCTCGAAACCCGAGCTGCGCTCGGCCTTGTCCTTGGCCGCCTCGACCGCCTTGGCCACGCCCTCCAGGCTGACCACCCCGCCCTTGCGCATGCCGAGCGACGGAACCGTCCCGACGCCGATGACGCGCAAGTGCCGCTCGGCGTCCAGGTGCCCGACCAGAGCGCACACCTTGCTGGTGCCGACATCGAAGCCGACAAAGATCGGTTCGTCGCTGCCGATTAGGGCAGACACTGGTTACCTCTCCAACCTGTAGTACGGCGCGGCCGCGTCCTCGACACTGACCAGGGCCGGCTGAATGGCTCGGGCGGTCAGATTGGCCGCCAGAGCCGCGTACATGCGCACTTTGACCACCATATCTCCACCCGTTCCAAAGTAGGCCGACCAGCCGCGCGGGTCTTCGAAGCCCAGGCCGCGCGCCGGATCGAACTGCAAGGGATTGGCCTCCGGGATCAGTGAGCTCAGCACGGCCGCCGCCTGCAGGACCTCTGCCGGGATGGCCGGCGCCAGTGGATCTTCGGAAATCGCCAGAACCTGCGTCTCACTGATCACTTCGACCACCCCTGGCCACTCCCCATGGGGTGCATAAGCGATGCCATCCGCACTGATCCACCACGGCCGCCCGGCATCGGTCCAGATCGCCATCGGCTGGCGCTCGACGACTGCCAGCTCCACCCGGTTGGGCCAGCGCACGGCCGTCTGGGCCGCCGCCACCTCGGGATAGGCCATCAGGCGCCCGAGCACCGCCTGCGGGTCGACCAGGAAGATCGATTGGCCGTCGACGGCGGCGATCGATTGAAGCTGGCCATCGCTGAGGATGCGATTGCCGGCCACGGCCGCCTCGGCCACATGGAAGGCCGGGGCGCTCAGCAGGAACACGATCAACGCCACACTCCCGGCGAGCAGGACGAAGGAGAGCGCCCGCGGGCCAGGGTGTACGATCGGGATGGCCGGCAGGCGGATCTCCGTCCCCAGCTCGACGGGCAGGGTCAGGTCGTAGCGGCGGCGCGGGCGCCGACCGCGGCGCAGCTTGCGGCGCGGCTCGCGCGGGGCGCGCTCGACGACCCGCTCGTCGCGCAGCCGTCGCATGCGCACCTCTTCGGCGCGCGTCTCACCGGCCAGCGCCCGTTCGGTGAGCGTCATCCGGCGCCTCCGTAGGTCCGCAGCAACCGGTCCTTCTGTGCCTGGCGCTCGAGCGCCAACTCGATCAGGCGGTCCATCAGCGCCGGGTATGCCAGCCCGCTGGCCTCCCACAGCTTCGGGTACATGCTGATCTGCGTGAAGCCGGGCAGCGTGTTGAGCTCGTTCATGTACAGCTTGCCGGTCTTGCGCTCCAGCAGGAAATCGGCGCGCGCCATGCCCGCGCCGTCAATGGCTTCATAGGCGGCGATCGCCAATCGGCGAGCCTCCTCGGCCGTCTCTTCATCGATCGGCGCCGGGATGCGCAGCTCGGAGGCGTCGTCGATGTACTTTGCCCGGTAGCTGTAGAACTCGTCGCTCGGGACGATTTCGCCGGGTACCGAAGCCTCCGGCTCCTCGTTGCCCAGCACGCTCACCTCGATCTCGCGCGCCTCCAGGCCCTGCTCGACGATCACTCGCCGGTCGTAGCGGGCGGCGTCGATCAAGCCCTCGAGAAGGTCGCTGGCGGAGCGGCACTTGCTCACCCCGACGGACGAGCCGAGGTTGGCCGGCTTGGTGAACAGCGGGAACGGGCCGGCCTGGGCCGCCTGCCGTACCGCCGCTTCGGGATCGGCGGCGATCAGCGTCGAGAAGACCAGCGAAGAATCGACCACCGGGATGTTGTGCGCCCGCATGACCTGCTTGAAAAGGGCCTTGTCCATCGCCACCGACGAGGCCAGCACCCCGGCGCCGACATAGGCGATGTCGGCCATCTCCAACAAACCTTGGAGCGTGCCGTCCTCGCCGAAGGTCCCGTGTGTCGCGGGGAAGACGACGTCCAGATCGACCGCCTTCTCGAACCCGCCGGCCCCGCTCCAGCGGAACAATCCGCGCCGACCCGGCTCGCCCAGGATCGCCACTCGTTCGAGCGACTCGGGCTTGCCCTGGCGGAATGCCTGCAGCGCATTCTCGCCGCTGTACCACTGCCCCTCACGAGTGATCCCGATGGGGGTGATGTCGTACTTGTGCGCGTCGAGGTTGGCCAGAACGGAACTGGCCGACATCAGGGAGACCTCGTGCTCCCCCGAGCGCCCGCCGAAAACCACTCCCACGCGCAGCCGGCCGGTCACAGGACGCCTCCGCCGGCGTGCCGGCCGGGGATCCAATCGCCCAGGAGCTCGATTTCCAGGTCTAGCTGGACGCCGAATCGCTCGAGCACGCGAGCCTGCGCCGCCTGGATCAGCCCCCAGACGTCGGCAGCCTTGGCTCCGCCGCAGTTGATGAAGAAATTGGCGTGCTTCTCGCTGATCTCTGCCATCCCCATCCGCAGGCCTTTGAGACCGGCCGCCTCGATCAACCGCCCGGCGAAATCCCCCGGAGGGTTGCGGAACATCGAGCCCATGCTCGCACCCGCAGGCTGGGTCTGCTGCCGATGGGCTGCATACTCCGCCATGCGCGCCTTCACCGTATGAAGGTCGGCCGGGTCCAGCTGGAACGTCGCCGAGAGGACGACGGCCTTGCCGGGGTTGCGTTTCAGCCAACTTTCCCGGTAGCCGTAGCCCAGCCGCTCCGGAGTCCAGGCTGCGATCTCTCCTTCGGGTTGCAAGATCTCGGCCAAGGCCAGGCACCCGGCCGTGTCCGCTCCATGCGCTCCGGCGTTGCCGACCACCGCCCCGCCGACGGTCCCGGGGACCGTGGCCGCCCACTCCAGGCCGCTCCAGCCGCGCTCGGCGGCCAGCCGCGCCAGCACGCCCAGCGAGGCGCCCGACTCTGCCCAGGCGGTCGTCTCGGCCGCTTCGAAGCGCATGTCACGCGCCTCATTCAAGATCACCACCTCACGCACGCCCTCGTCCGCGACCAGCACGTTCGATCCGCTCCCCAGCACCCGGAAGGCGACTCCCGCCGCCCACAATTGGCGCGCCGCCTCGGCCAGTTCGGCGGCCGTGCGCACTACCAGCAGGAAATCGGCCGGTCCGCCCAGGCGGGACGACGTGTGTCCTGCAAGGCTGACCCCCTCCTGCAGGCGGCCGGCGAACGCGGCCCGGACGGCCGCCGCCGCCTCCGCCGGGAGAACGCCCTCGTTCACAATCGGCGGACTTTCTCGATCAACCTGCCGAGCAGGTCTTCATCCGGGAGCAAGTACTCAAGCGTGCCGCCCGCGGCGGCATGCATCGGCTCTTGCGCCCGTTTGGCGGCCAGGCGCAAGCGCAGTTCCATGCGCCGGTCGACCTCGAACACTTTTCGGTTCGTCTTCTTGGCCTTCATCGCGCTACCCTCCTTGGCGCGTCGTGCGCGCGTGCAGCAGCATGCGGCCGATCTCGTTGCCGTCCCCGGCGCTCAGGGTCACCACCACGGCCGGGGAGATCACTCGCCGATCGAGCTCGCTCGCGGCTTCTGCCAACCGTTCGACGAATCGAACATCGGCATGCTGGATGCGCTGGGCCACTCGGGCCCCGTCAATGTCCGGATCGGGAGCCTCGCGCGAGGCGAAGATCTCCGTCACCAGCACGTGGTCGGCATCCACGAACGCCTGCGCGAAATCCTCCAGCAAGGCACGGCTGCGAGAGTACGTGTGCGGCTGGAAGACCGCCCAGATCTCGGCCCCGGGAAATCGACGCCGGGCGGCTGCCAGCGTGGCGCGGATCTCGGTCGGGTGATGGGCGTAGTCGTCGACCACGGTCACTCCTGCTACCTCGCCCACCACTTCGAAGCGCCGCCTGACACCATGAAATTCCGTCAGCGCCTGGCGCGCCTCGGAGAAACGCACGCCCAGTCGATCGACCGCGGCCAGCGCCGCCAGGCTGTTGAGGACATTGTGGACACCGGGGAGGCGGTTGCGCGCCAGACCCTGATCGACCCCGGCTTTGACCACCAGGAAGTCGGAACCGCCGGCCGTGTTGTATCGCAGTTCGTCCGCCCGCCAATCCAGACCCGGGCCGAACCCGTAGCGGACCACCTCCCCGCTGCCCGGCTGCAGCGTGGAGGCGACCGCGTCTTCGGCACATACGATCAGCGTACCTTCCACCTGCCCGGCGAAGGTCCGGAAGGCCGCCTCGAAGTCCTGCGGCGTCGGATAGCAGTCGGGATGGTCGTGCTCGACGTTGGTCACGACCGCCAGGCTGGGCCGCAGGGCCAGGAACGCCCGGTCGTATTCGTCCGCCTCGATCACGAAATGCTCGCCCCGGCCGAGGCGGGCGTTGGTGCCGAAGTCCTCCAGAGTGCCGCCGGCGATGAACGTCGGCGAGTGGCCGGCCTGGTCGAGGATCCAGGCGATCAAACCGGTTGTGGTCGTCTTCCCGTGCGTCCCGGCTACAGCCACCGTCTGTTGGCCGGCGGTCAGCTCGCCCAGGTATTCATTGCGGCGAACGACGCGCGCGCCGGCCCGCCGCGCCGCGACCACCTCGGGGTTGGAATCGGGGACCGCCGACGAGACGATGACCAGCTCGGCGCCGGCGACGTTCTCGGCGCGGTGGCCATAGACGACGCGCACACCCAGCGCCGCCAGCGCCTCCGCGTAGGGCGAACTGGCCTGATCCGAACCGCTCACAATCTCGCCTCGCTCCGCAAGGATCCGGGCGATTGCCGATAGACCTGTTCCACCGATGCCCACCAGATGCACCTTGCGACTCATACGAACACGACGATGATGAAGACGAAGACCACGCCGACGGCGAAATACACCTGCGGGATGGCCAGCAGACTGGGCGGCAGCACTTCCACCAGCTCCTGGATCTGCAGCGCCAGCTCCGTACCTTCTTGCGGCGGGATGATCAGATTGGTCGGGTACCCGGATTGGTGCAGGTAGAACCAGAGTGAACCGACGAGCAAGTACCCGTTCAGCCCGCCCATCAGAAGCCCGAGCAGGAGTTCCTCCAGGCGCTCGCGCGCCAGCTTGGGCTGCAGGGCGCGCAGGTGCGGCGTCTGATAGCCGAAGAAGGCCAGCAGGATGAGCAGCACCGAGCGGATGGCGAACTGCGTCCCGCCCGGCTGCAGGAAGAGCGCCGTGCGATACGGCTCGATGTAGGTCTCCAGGATCGCGTTCAAGAACAATCCCAAAACGATGGCGCTCGTGACCAGGAGTTCCTTGGCCCAGCCGCGCATGGCGCCGATGATGGCGAACAGGATGACCAGCATCCAGAACAGCACGACCAGGCTAATCACCGCTGCCGCTCCGGCCTGGCACCAGGCGTTCGATCTCGTCGGCGATGGCGGCGGCCGCCTGCGGCCGCGCCAGACGGCGGGCCGCCTCGCCCATGGTTGCTAGCCGCGGCCGATCGTCCAAAAGCGCCAGCACCGTCGAGGCCAGAACCTGGGCCACCGCGCTGTCGTCCACCACGAGCGCCGCGCCGCGCTCGGCCAGGTAGCCGGCATTGTCTTTCTGGTAGCGCCAGGCGTGCGGATACGGAACGAGCACCGCCGGCAATCCGAAGAGCGGATACTCTCCCAGGACCGAGGCCCCGGCGCGTGAGACGACCAGATCGGCGGCGGCCAACGCCGGGCCCATCTCCTCGTGCAGGTAAGCGTACGGGCGGTAGTCCGCGGCGAGGCGCGCCGGCAGGCGCACCCGCACCGCCTCGACCTCCGGCCAATCCAACTCACCGGTAATGTGGATCACCTGCGTCCTGGCCAGGAGTGTGTCGAGACTGCCCCATACAGCGCGGTTGATCGATCGCGCCCCCCGGCTCCCGCCGGAGACCAGGAGAACGGGGCGCGTGGGATTGAGGCCGAGTCGGCCGCAGGCCACATCCTTGGGCATCGGCACCAATTCGGGCCGGGTCGGATAGCCCGTCACCACGACTCGCTTCCTGGGCAGGAAGGCCTGGGTGGCCTCGGTCGTGGCTGCCACCACGTCCGAGAGTCGGGCGACGACCTGCAGGGCCAGCGCCGGCTCGATGTCGGGAACGTATGCCAGCTTGGGCACGCCGGTCGAGGCCAACGCGACCGGTACACCGACAAAGCCGCCGGTGAAGAGCACCGCCTGCGGCCGAAAGCTCCGCACGATGGCACGCGCCGCGCGAACACCGCGTGCCAGGCGCGCCAGATTGCCCGGCAGGGCACGCCAGCCGACGCCGTGGACTCCCGCCGCCGGCACAGACGTGTAGTTCACGCCTGCCCGCTGCACCAGGGAAGCCTCCATCCCGCCCTCGCCGCCCACCCAGAGGACATCAGCGCGTCCGCCGAGCGCGCGCACGATGGCTAAGGCGGGATACACGCCTCCCCCCGTGCCGCCAGCCGATACCAATAGTCGCCACATGTCCCGGTTGACCGACCTCTAGCGGCGCGCGCCGCGAGACGTTCAACAGCAGCCCGACCGCGGTCAGGCTGGTGACCAGGATCGAGCCGCCGTAAGAGAAGAACGGCAGGGCATTGCCGGCGAACGGCAGCAGCCCCAGGAGAACCGACATGTTGACCAGCGCCTCCACGCCGATCCAGAAGGTCACCCCGCCGGCCAGAAGCATCGTCAGGCGTTCGGTCGAATCGGCCGCGATCCGGAACCCGCGCCACAGAAACAGGCAGAACAGGGTCAACACCGCCAGCGCGCCGATCAAGCCCAGCTCCTCGCCGATGATGGCGAAGATGCTGTCGGTGTGCGGCGCCGGCAACAGACCGAACTTGGCCCGGCTCGCCCCAAGTCCGCGACCGACGATCCCGCCGGAGTAGAAGGCCTGCAACGATTGCTGGACGTGATAAGAAGCCTGCTCGATGTCGACCAGACCGGCCGTGTAGTCCTGCCAACGCTGCCGGCCGGTGTTGGTGAGCCAGATCAGGACGTAGCCCACCACGCCGCTCCCGCCGATCAAGAGCACGTAGCGCGAGGCTGGCGCTCCGGCCAGGTAGAACATCGCCAACGCCACGGCGCCGGCGGTGAGCACCGCGCTCAGGTCCGGCTGGAGCAGGATCAGGCCGCCGACGATCCCGATGATCATGATCAGCGGGACAAAGCCCTCGCCCCACTCGCTCAGCCGTTCCCCCTTCGACTCCATCCACACCGCCAGGTAGATGATGAGCGCCAGCTTGGCCAGCTCCGACGGTTGGACCGAGCCGCTCAGGAACGCGCGCCGCGGCGTATCGCCGGTGCTGAGAAGCAAGACCGCGATCAACGCCGCGATCGAGAGCAGGATGACCGGCAAGGCCGCGCGGCGCAGCCAGCTGAGCGGGATCCAGGCAGCAGCGATCAGCGCGAACAGGCCGATGACCAGGTTGACCAGCTGGCGGCGAAAGAGCGCGGTCGGATCGAGATACAGCCGCCAGGAGACGTCCCAACTGGCCGAGTAGAGCATCACCATCCCGAACCCGACCATGACCGCCACCAGGATCAGGATCCAGGCGTCCAAGCCGAACGGGCGCCGGTTGCGCTGTGCGCCGACCTTCTTCCCGGGCGAGGTGAGCACCGACTCGCTCATAGGCCCTGCACCAGATCGCGGAAGCGCTCGCCGCGGGCGGCGAAATCGGCGAAGGCATCGAAGCTCGTGCCGCCGGGCGCCAGCAAGACCACCTCGCCCGGCCGCGCCGCAGCCACGGCGGCCTGGACAGCCGACTCGAGATCCGCGCACAGCCGCATTTCGAATTCGGGACTGCGGCTCCCGACGGCCTCGATCGCCCGGGCGATCTTGGGCGCCGCTTCACCGAACAGGACCAGCGTGCGGACGCGGCGGGTGACCAGCTCGGCGAACGACTCCCAGGGCAGATCCTTGTCACGCCCGCCGGCTAAGAGCACCAGCGGTTCGTCGAAGGAGCGGATGGAGGCGATCGCCCGCTCTGGCGCGGTGGCGATCGAATCGTTGTACCAGTCCACCCCGCGGACACGACGGACGAACTCCAACCGGTGCGCGACCCCCTTGAAGCCGCGGATCCCGGAACGCATCGCCTCGGGCGAGAAGCCGGCCGCCGCAGCAATGGCGCACGCGGCCACAACGTTGCGCAAGTTGTGCTCGCCGCGCAATTCGACCTCGGCCACGGGCACGATCTCAGTTTCACGCCCGGCCAGGCGCAGCGAGATGCGATCGCGACTCACGCTCGTCCCCTCGCCGGGGACCTGCGGCTCGAGCCCGAAGCTCAACAGCCGGCCGCGCACTCGCTCACGCAGCGCCCAGGCCCGCGGATCCTCGCGGCCCAGGACGGCGACCCCGTCGCTCCCCTGCTGATCCAGGATGCGCACCTTGGCGGCCGCATACGCCTCCATCGTGTGATGGCGATCCAGGTGATTGGGAGTGAGGTTGAGCACCGCCGCAACCGTCGTGCTCCGCGTCATCAGCTCCAACTGGAACGACGACAGCTCCATGACCGCCCAGTCATCGGGCTTGATCGAGTCGAGGTCGGCCAGTAGCGGGCGGCCAATATTCCCGCCGACCCAGGCCCGCCGCCCGCTACCCGCCAGGTGCGCCTCCGCCATCCGTCCCACCAAGGCCGTGGTGGTCGTCTTGCCGGCCGAGCCGGTGATGCCGATCGACGGGGCGGGGCACGCCTCCAGGAAGATCTGCGAGTCATTCGAGAGCGCGATGCCGCGCGCGCGCGCCTGATGTGCCAGCGGCAGATCGGCGGATACACCGCCGGACAGGCACACCAGGTCCGCCCCGTCGAGCAGCTGCGGCGGATGACCGCCGAGGGCATAGCGCAGCGGAAGGTCGCTGAGCTCCTCCCGCTCCGCCACCAGAGAATCAGGCGCCTTGATGTCGCTCACCGTCACCTGCGCGCCCTTTCCAACCAGGTACCGGGCCAGGGCCTTGCCTTGCCGGGCCAGCCCCAGGATGACCACCCGACGCCCGGTCCAGTCCGTCGCCATGGATCGGTCACGCGGCCTTCTTCCGCCGCGGTCGCTCCGGGCCGGCCTGGGCTGCGCGACCGCGTGAGCGCTCGACTTCCTCGTCCACGCCGATCCACAGGTGATTGGGCATCACCGAGCGGGCGGCGCGGATCGGGACGGGAGTGCTCTCGCGCTCTCCGCCGTTCAGGCTGGCCGGGTTGATCAGGCACAGCGTCGGAGTCCGGCCGTACTTCTGCGTGTAGAACTCCACCGCCCGCTGCACCTTCTCCTTCAAGCTGCGCGAGCTGTCGTCGTACCAAAGCATGCCGATGTCCATTGCCCGTATCCCTCGTCAGATCAGCGCCATGGCCACACCGACCATGGCGGCCAGAAGGTTGACCAGCCAGAAACGCTGCACCACCTGCGTCTCGCTCCAGCCCAGGAGTTCAAAGTGGTGCTGCAGGGGCGCCATCTTGAACAGGCGCCGCCCCTTGGTGATCTTGAAGTAGATGATCTGCAGGGCACTGCTGGCCGTGACGCTGACCGGGATGATGGCGATGACCGGGAGCAGCGCCCATTGGCCGGTCATCAGCGCCACAACCGCGAGCGTGGCACCGATCGAAAGCGATCCGGTGTCACCCATGAACAGCTCGGCCGGGTGCACGTTGTACCAAAGGAAGGCGAACAAGGCCCCGACCACGGTGAAGCAGAAGCGCATCAGGAAGATCTGCCCTTGCAGCATGGCCACCACGCCGTAGGCGGCGAAGGCTGTGGCCGCGATCAAGCCGGCCAGACCGTCCAGCCCATCGGTCAGATTCACGGCGTTCGTGGAAGAAACGATCACAAACATGGCTACCGGCACGTACCAGATCCCCAGGTTGATGACCTCGGGGATGCTCGGCAGGATCAACTCCGGCGCCTGCAGGCCGTACTTGAGCACCAGCGCCGCGCCGAGCGCGAGCAGGACCTGGAACAGGAACTTCCAGCGGGCGCGCATCCCTTCGCCCCGCCGCACGCCGCGCACGCCCTGCCAATCGTCAATCGCCCCCAGCACCGCGAAGGCGACCATGACCAGCATCGGGAACAGGATCGAGCGCCCGATCACATCCATGGGGCTGACCAGGGTGACCAGGTTCAGCACGCCGGTGATGATCAGGATCGGGATGACGATCATGAAGCCGCCCATGGTCGGCGTGCCCAGCTTGGTGATGTGCCGTTCCGGTCCCTCGATGCGGATCTGCTTCCCGATCTTGAGCAGGTGCAGGATGCGGATGAAGGGACCGCCCCAGATGACGGTCAGCAGGAAGCTGATCCCACCCAGCGCCAGAGCGACCGCCGACTGATTCATGAGGTCTGCTCCAGTGCGCTGACGATGTGGTCCATGTGCATGCCCCGCGAGCCTTTGACCAGCACCACGTCGCCGTGGCCGACTCGCTGGCGCAGGTGCGCCACGGCCGCCTGGCTGTCGGGGAATTCGGTGACCTTGAGCTCGGACATGCCGCTGCGGCGGGCCTCGTCGGCGATCCAATGCGCCCGCGGGCCGACGGCCACCAACTCATCGGCCACCTCGGCGGCGCGCGCGCCGACCATGCGGTGGCCGCGCTCCTCATAAGTGCCCAGCTCGAGCATGTCGCCCAGGACTGCCACCCGCCGGCCGTCCAGCTCCGAGAGCAGGTTGAGCGCGGCAGTCACCGAGGCCGGCGCGGCGTTGTAGGTGTCGTCTAGAAGCAGCGATCCGCCCGGCCCCTGGACCGCCACCAGACGCAGCTGGCTCTGGCTGGCCTGCAGGCCGCCGACGATTTCTTCCCAGGTCAGCCCCTCAACCAGGCCGACAGCCGCGGCCCGCAGCGCGGTGTGGGCCGAGTGCCGCCCAAGCAGCGGCACGCGCACATGCACCGCTTCGCCCTGATAGTGCAGGACGAAGCGCACTCCCTCCAACCCCAGCCCCTCGATCTGGTCGGCCCGCAGATCCGCCTGTTCGGACAGCCCGTACGTGAAGACGCGCGCCCGCGTCCGCTGCGCGAGCCCCATGACCAGCGGCTCGTCCAGGTTGAGCACTGCCACACCTTCCGGCGCCGGCGGCAGGCTTTCCACCAACTCACCCTTCCCGGCCACGATCGCTTCCAGCGTGCCGGCCCGCTCCAGATGGACCTGGCTGATGTTGGTGACCACGCCGACGCTCGGCCGCGCCAGGCGGCAGAGCAGAGCGATCTCTCCCGGGACGTAGAAGCCCATCTCGAGCACCGCCCGCTCATGCGCTTCGGTCAGGCGCAGCAGCGTCAGCGGCAGCCCGATCTCGTTGTTCAGATTGCCCGGATTGCGGACCGTGTTGTAGCGGCTGTCGAGGACCTCGGCCGTCAGTTCCTTGGTGGTCGATTTTCCGACACTGCCAGTCACGCCGATCACGCGCAAGTCGAGCTGGCTGCGCCAGTGCCCGGCCACGCGCTGAAGCGATTCCAGTGCATGCTCCACGCGCAGGCAGAACGGCGCGGCCGGCAACGCGGCCGGCAGGCCGCCCGCGCCGGGGCGCAGGTCGACGACCGTCAGGTCCGGGCCCAGGTCGCGGTCGACCAGCGCCGCGACCGCGCCGCGCTCGAAGGCCTGCGGGATGAACTCGTGCCCATCGGCTCGCCCACCCGGCAGGGCGACGAACAGCCCGCCGGGGATGACCAGGCGCGAGTCGACGGCCGCGTCGGTGATGACTTGCCCGCCACCGATCCCGGCCTGCCCCGTCAACGCCTCAATGACATGCGCCAACGTCAGCATGCACGCGTCTCTCGACTCAGCCCCCGGCCGCCATCTGCGCGCGCAGCGCGTCCGGGGGGATTTCCAGAATCAAGACCAGTCGCTCAACAACATCGTGGAAGAGCGGTGCGGCGACTACCGATCCCCAGGGCGAGGTCTCCGGGCGATCCAGCCGCACCAACACGATGAAGCGCGGATCCGATACCGGCCCCCAACCGATGAACGACGCCACCGTCCAGGTCGGGTCGTAACCCATCTCGCTGGGGATCTGCGCCGTCCCCGTCTTCCCGGCCATGGCGTAGCCGGCGATGTTGCCGAAGCGCGTCTCAGCCGACAGCGACTGGGCCAGCATTTGCGTCAGGGTGGCCGCCGTCTCGGCCGAGATTGGCCGTCCCAGCACCGTGGTGCCGGGTGAATACACGCCCTGCGACCCGACCACCTGCCGCACGATATGCGGCTGGACCATCACGCCGCCGTTGGCCACCGCCCCGACCGCGGTGATCAGCTGGATGGGCGTGACCGAGACGCCCTGCCCGAAGGCATTCGTCCCCAGATCCGACTCCGTCCAGGTCGGGTCGTTCGGCGTGCGCAGCGACCCGACGATCTCGCCGGCCAGATCGATGCCGGTCAGCCGGCCGATGCCGAAACGCTCCAGGTAGTCGTACAGCAGGCCGGCGCCCAGCTCCTGGGAGGAGACATACGCCAGGCACACGTTCAGCGAGTGCTGCAGACAGCCGACCATCGTCTGCGGCCCCCAGGCGTCACCGTCCCAGTTGCGGATCACGTGGCCGCCGACCTCGATCTGGCCGGTGTCCACGAAGACCTGATCCGGAGTGACCACGCCGGCGTCCAGCGCGGCGGCCATGACCAGCACCTTGAAGGTCGAGCCCGGCTCGTATTGGGCGCTGACCGCCGGGGAGATCACACGCGCGTCCTGCTGGCTAACCGGCACGCTCTCGGTTTCGTGTGCCTCGGCCGGCGGCGGTTCGGGCTCCTCATCTTCCAGCCACGGGCCGTAGTGATTCGGATCGAGCTGCGGCCAAGCGGCCATGGCCAGGATCTCGCCATTGCGCGGATCCATGATGATGATTTGGCCGCTGTCAGCGCCGGTGTCATCGATCCACTCGCGGATGCCGGTCTCGACCAGCTGCTGGACGTCGGCATCGATGGTCAAGACCAGGTTCACGCCGGCCGGCGGGTTGGGCTCCAGACTGGCTTCGGGCGGGATCACGCCGCGTTCGTACGTGATCGAACGGCCGGCCAGCCACGCATCGTAGTAGCCCTCGACACCGAAGTAGCCGCGTCCCTCCTGATTGGCGAATCCGAGCACATGCCCGGCCAACGTCCCGGAGGGGTAGATCCGCATCGGAGCCGGGACCAGCGCCATGCCGCTCAGGTCGGGCGCATCCGGGTCGGCCAGGAAGCCGTTCAGCACGTCGGCGATGGTCTGATCCACCAGGATCGGCCAGCGTCCTGCAGCCTCGTCCGGGCGGGTCAAGCGAATGCGCACCATGCGCTCGGACTTCCCTCTTTCGGTCAGCTGCCCGAAGACATCTTCGATCGGGACGTCGAGCAGCTGCGAGACGACGCCTGCAATCACCCGCTCATTGCCGTCCAGCTGACGCAGCTCGATTTCCAGGTAGTAGCGCGGCGCGTTCGCCGCCAGCAGCACACCGTCGCGGTCGTAGATCAGCCCGCGCGCCGGGGAGACCTCGACGACCTGGCCGAGCGGGTAATGGCTGCGAGCCTCGAACACAGGCGCGTACGGGCCGAACTGCACCCGGGCGAGCTGGATCATCAGGCCCACGCAGACCGCGGCCGCCAGGCTGAGCAGGTGGTAGATACGCAGGCGCACCACCCGCTCGGGATTCACGGCGCCGCCTCCACCCCACCCAACAGACGCGTGAGCCAATCGCCCAGCGTCTCGGTGTAGGCCGGCGAGAGCAGCCCATCCTCCTCCTGGCTGGAAGTCGAAGGCAGCGGCGCGACGAACTCGGGTTCGCCCGAGTAGCCGTCCACGACCAGGAACTCGACCTGTTCGGGCGCGGTCGGGACGAATCCCAGCGACATGGCCCGGGCCATCATCCGATCCGGGTTGGTCTCCATCGCCAGTCGCGTCACCAGCTCAGCGTTCTCCCTTTCCAAGGCGGCCAGCTCTCGTTCGAGCGAGAGGACCTCCCGTCCGGCGTTGGCCACTTTGGCGTTGACGGCCAGATAGATCGCCGAGATCACCAGGAAGATGATCAACGGCAAGGCGACCCCGCCCGTCAGACGGAGCTGCTTGCGCCACGGCGCCTGCCGGGAGGCATGGCGGCGACGCGGCTTGACGTTGCCAACTCGAAGCGGTGCCATTCCTACCTTTACATGCAACCTTCATGCCAGCGGCAGGCGTTCTGCAACTCTCAGGCGGGCGCTGCGCGCCCGTGGATTACGGCGGATCTCCGCTTCGTCCGGCCGAAGCGGCTTGCGCGTGAGCATGCGCAGCGTGGCGTGGTGCCCGCAGGTGCACAGCGGCTGTTCAGGCGGGCACACACAGTCGCGGCTCTCGCGGCGGATGAACTCCTTGACCTGGCGATCCTCGAGCGAGTGGAACGAGATCACTGCCAGCCTCCCGCCCGGCGCCAGTAGCCTCAGCGCCTGCTCGAGTCCGTCGTGCAAAGCGGCCAGCTCGTCGTTGACGGCGATACGCAGCGCCTGAAAGGTGCGCGTCGCCGGGTGGATACCCGAGCGGGTCCGGCCGCTGGCCTGGGCGACGATCTCCGCCAACTGAGTGGTGCTGAGCAGCGGGCGGGCGGCGACCACCGCCTGAGCCACTTGCCAGGCACGCGGCTCCTCGCCGAAGCGCCGCAGGATTTCGGCCAGATCGCGTACGGGCAGGTCGTTGACCAGGTCAGCCGCGCTGAGGGCCTGTGCCGGATCGAAG
>Ga0105106_10000754_pt1 | contig 22998 bp, 18 predicted proteins | sample PPLLaktember2015_5_FD_79109 | JGI IMG/M metagenome (GOLD analysis project Ga0105106, IMG submission 79109) | Freshwater sediment microbial communities from Prairie Pothole Lake near Jamestown, North Dakota, USA - PPLs Lake P8 Core (1) Depth... | ecosystem: Environmental > Aquatic > Freshwater >...
GAAGCGATCGCCCGCGAGATCTTCATCGAAAGCCCGCTGGTGCACTCATCGATGGTCATCCGGCGAGAATGGCTGGAACGTGTTGGCGGTTACCAGGAACGCGGCTGGGCGGAGGATTACGACCTGTGGCTGCGGATGCACAGCGCCGGGGCGCGCTTCGCCAAGGTCCCGGTTGTGCTGCTGCACTGGCGTGACCATCCGCGCCGGCTGACCCGCACCGATCCTCGCTACTCGGTCGAGAACTTCCTGCGGGCGAAGAGCTACTACCTGCTGCAGGGTCCGCTGCGGGAACGCGACGCGGTCATTGTCTGGGGCGCGGGACAGATGGGGCGGCGGCTGGCCAAGCATCTGCAGCGCGGCGGCGCGCCCCTGAAGGCCTTCATTGACATCGATCCGCGCAAGCTGGGGCGCGAGCGGCGCGGCTGCCCCATTGTGTCCCCGGATGCCCTGCCAGAGCTGTGGCGGCGCTATCAGCATCCAGCCGTGCTGACCTGCGTCGGCTCACGCGGCGCACGTGCGTTGATCCGCCATCAACTGGCGGTCGTCGGACTGCACGAGGGCTCAGATTGGTGGGCTGCGGCCTGACCCGCCGGCCCTGACCCGAATGGATTTCGCCGCTGAGACAATCCGGAGCATCCCCGGGTCAGCCGCCGGCGGTCGAGCTTATCCCTCTGCGCCGAAGAGCGTCAGCAGCATCACGGTTGGGGTGATGGCCAGCAGGCTGTGCGCCACATTCGGCTCCAGGTGCGCCCATGAGCCCGGGCCGGCCTGGAACTGATCTGCCCCCAGTGTGAGCTTGACTTCCCCCTCCAGAATGTGGATCACCGCCGGACGCGCGGCGGTGTGCTCAGACAGCATCTGGCCCGGGGCGAAGCCGAACAGGATCACCTTGCAGTCTGCGGCCTGGTACAGGCTGCGGCTGAGGATGCTGTCGGCTGGGACCTGCGCCAGGGTGAGGTTGATATCTTGGATGTAGGCGTAGGGCTTCTCGGATTCAGGCATCGGCATCACCCTCCGGTGGCAACCACACGATTATCTTCAGGTTGGTGTACTGTGCCAGCCGCCCAGGGCATCGGGGGATGGAGCGACAGGGTGCGATGTTAGGAGCGCGCCCAGCGCTTCTTTGGGGTTTTCCCCATTCGGGCCGCAAGCTCCCCGTTCGAGCCGGCGGCGTGCGGGCCCGAGCCAGCGGGGCGAACGGCCGGCCCCTCTCCGCAAGCTCTCCTCAGGGTTGTCCGGAAGCGCGCCGGAGGGGTCTTCCCCTTTATTGCTGAGTGCTGTGTGATCGGACCGGTTCGGGGTGCGCCGCGACGGTTGCGCTTGGGGCGGCTGCGCGCGGAGTTGGGGATGGGATGAGAGAGCGTCAGTCAATTGGTATGCGGCCTGCTACGTGAGGCGGATGCCGGGGACCAGTCGCGGGACACGCTGCTGATACTCCGCGTAGGCTGGACCGAACTCGGCGAGCAGGCGGCGCTCTTCGAAGACGCTTCCGATCAGGATATAGAGCGACAACCCGAGGTTGAGGGCCAGCAGGCTGGTGGTCATTAGCGGCGTGAGCCAGATGAACACCAAGCCGGCAGTGTAGAGCGGATGGCGTACCCACCGGTATAAGCCTTTCGCGAGGAGCGCTGGCGGCTTGCCCGGCTCGGTCTCGACCAACTGACGAAGGCCGAGGAAGTGCCAGGGATCGGTCTGCAGCAGGCCGATGGCCAACAGCAGCAGGGCAATCATCTGACCGGCGAGTGCGGCCAGCAGCCACGGGGCCTCGAGGCTGTAGAGGCTAGTCCCGGGATGGGCGGCAGGGACGGCGAGCACCGGCAGCAAGGTCACGCCGGCGATCAGGTTGTACGCCAGGCGATAGACGCGGGTGCCGGGTGTCCCCAGCCAGTGATGCGCGGCGGCCTTAGCCGGCGGGCTGGCCAGCAGGCTGTGAAAGGCGCCGTAAAGTGCGACTGCCGTCAGGGTGAGGACGGGGCCGGTGATGCCTCACCTCCCGCTCGGCGGGCGTACGCCCGCACGACGCTGGCCCAGTGCCCGGGCTAGCCGGGGAGACAAAGCCTGCCAGATCGGGCAGCGATCGCGCACAGCCAGGAAGGCGATCGCCCCGCCAATCACGATCAGCGGCCAGGAAGGCCCGCTGAGAACACCCAGTGCAACGAGTGCGCCGCCAACCCCCAGCCTGAGCAGCCGCTCCACAGGGGCAATGCCGGCAAGCTCGGGCGGCCGTCCGGTCTGCGCTGCATCGAACAGCGCCGCCAGGCGGGATGGAGACTGAGCGCCGATCATCCGCGACACCTCCCGGCCGCCGGAGATCGCCAGCAGGGTGGGGATGCTGCGTACGCCCAGCTCGCGGACCAGATCCGGTTGCTGGTCTGCGTTGACCTCGATCAGGTCAACCTTGCTGCCGTATTGCTCGGCGAGCTTGGCGAGCGCCGGACGGATGGAGCGACACGGACCGCACCAGGGAGCCCAGATATCCACGACCGCCGGCCGGCTGAGCTGCGAGAGATCGAATTGTGATTTGAGTTCCGTCATGTTCTGTCACCCTTCGAAGCCCGTGGGCCCGTTTTCTGAGCTCACAAGATCACATCCGGCGTTCGTGCAAGGCTGCCTCTTGCGACGAGATGTGCGCCTGCGGGGTGGCCACGGCCAGTCCACCGGGCCACCCCACGGGCCCTTGTCGCTGTGCGGCGCTGATCTGGGTCGAGGGATCAGGCCTTCTTGGTGCGAAACTTGAGCACCGCATAGAGCGGGCACCAGCCCACCAGGCCGGTGATCAGCGGGATGAAGCCGAGCCACTGAAAGATGGCTCCGAGCGTGCCGCCGACCATTCCGGTCCATCCCAGGAACAGCATCGCGGCACCCAGCACGATCCGAAGGATGCGATCCCAACCTGCTTCGTTGACGAATTTCATTGCCAGTCTCTCCTACCGTAAGATGTCGTTACCCCTTAGACGGCGAGAACGGCGAAAGGTTACCGGCCAGCGGATGGACTTGGGCGCTGGCCGGGATCGGGGCTCAAGCCGGCGGCGGGGAGGAGGGCTGGCGGGGCGAGGAAGGCGAGCGACACCCGGGTCGCCCGCTGCCGGAGCCGTGGAGGCTAGCGGTGTGCGCCTACGGGCAGTCCGGGCGGCTGGCGAGTGATTGTTGCAGCCGGTCGAACAGCCGGCCGCGCCGCTCCTGAGGGATCCCGCCGCGGTTGGCCTCTCGATAGAGCAGGATCGTGCGCAGCGTAGTGTCGAGCACGATATGGCAGTTGTGGCAGGTGGCCAGGTGCTGCTGAGCCTCGGTATGCAGTTCCTCATCCAGATCTTGGTCGATGTAGTCGGACAGGTAGGAGATCAACTCCTGGCAGTTCATACTGCTTCCCCTCGGCGGGCAAGGCGCTCGCTGAAATAGCCCGCCAGTAGTTCCCGCAATTGCAGGCGAGCGCGATGGAGGCGGACTTTGGTGGCCGAGATCGACAGACCGAGCGCCTCGGCCGCCTGCTCGGTCGACAGGCCGTCGACGTCCCGCAGCAGGAAGACCGCCTGCAGACCGGCGGGCAGGGCGTGAATGGCCCGCTCTACGTGCTGCCATGCCTCCGCATCGGCCAACACCTGCTCCGGGGTCAGATCCCAGTCGACAAAGGCCTGGGGGAGGACGACCGATTCAAAATCCTCTTCCGGTTCGTCAGGCGGCAGCGGCTCTTCCGGCTTGCGCCGCAACCGGTCGATGCTGGCATTGTAGGCGACCCGGTACAACCACGTGCTCAGGCTGGCGCGGCCTTCGAAGGTTGAAACGCCCCTGATCACCGCAAGAAAGGACTCTTGAACCACGTCTTCGGCAGCGGCCGGATTGCCAAGCATGCCGAAAGCCAGGCGATACAGCCGGTCGGCGTAGGCCTCGAACAACTGCTCGAAGGCAGCCGGGTCGCCCGCTTGCAGGGCGGTCAAGTCAGGCGAGGGCGGTTGTGCGATCACCTAGTCCTTTAGACGGCGTCGGGCAGGAAAGGTTACAGACTGGCAGGCTGAGCCGGAGCGGCGGGCATCTTCCAACCGGCGAGCCGCGCCGCCAGCCAGGCCTGCGCAGCCAGGATCAGCGCCGACGTCAGACACCATGCACACACAGCGCCGATGACGAAAATCTCCAGGTAGGTCAGGTAGATGGAGAACAGCACGCCGGCCATGCTGAGCGCCAGCAGCAGCACCGCCGCGCTCCGGCCGGCCTTACCGGAGAAAGCGAAGCAGGCCGCGAACAGGACCAGCAGCACCGCTTGCAGCAGCAGGCCCAGGCCGGCGATGGGGATGAGGCCGAACAGCCAGGCATAGGAGCTCTGCTGCACGGTGTTGCAGTCGCCGATCGGCCCGCACACGGCCAGCGTGCCGCTCGATTCAACCGAGTACATATAGGCGGCGACCAGGCTGCCCAGGATGGCCAGCAAAGGAAAGACATAGCGGACCTTGCCCGGGGGCGCGGGGTTGGCTCGGGAGCTTTGGAAGGTCGTCCAGGCGAACGCCGGGACAGCCAGCAGAGCCAGCAGAACGAGGAAGGCGAGGACGAAGCCGGCCGGGTCGGTGTCGAGAATCCCGGCCGCGGGCAGCGGTGGCTGGTCTGGAATCGGCGTCGGCAGCCCAGCCGGGGCGTTCTCGGTGGCCGGCAGCAAGGTAGCCCCAGGGGAGGCTTCGGGGGTTGGGCTGGATTCCGGCTCGATCTGGGCCAGCAGCTCCTGCAGGCCGGGGATGTCCGGCCAGTCGAGCCCGCCACTGGCCAGGGCGGCCTCGACCAGGCCGGGGAGTTGATTGGGAATCTCAAACCCGCCGACGAGCACAGTATCACCGATGATGAGCATTGGGACGCCCCAGCGCTCCGGGGGGATCGAGAAGGAGTCGATGGCAGAGGACCACAGCTCCTGGCCGCCCGGATCGCTGGTGTTGATGGCCAGGATCACCAGCTGAGGTCCGTAGGCCTCAATCAGCGGCGGAAGATCATTCTGGATGAGCTGTTGGCAGTGTCCGCAGTTCGGGGAGTAGAACAGCACGGCATGCACGACCGGTTCTTGCGCCGCGCCGGGAACTACGGTGAGACAAAAGAGGATCAGCGAAAGCAGCAATGCGCGCAGGGTGGAGCGCATGATCTCTCCTCGGCACAAATTCCCGGCGAGTGTATCACAACGGATTACGCACCGGCTGGCTGCTCATCAGCCGCTCATCCGCAGCCAGCCCGCCGCTTCGGCTGCGACCGACCCGCATGGTAGAATGCCGATTCAAGGGCGGCCCTGCGGCATTCGGGCCCGAGGCGGCCGCTGAGTGGATCCCTGTGACGCTGGATGCTGCCTGCACCTTCTGCCGAATCATCGCCGGACAGGCTGAGGCCAGCCTGGTCTACCGCGATGACTCCGTCACGGCCTTCATGGATATCTACCCGGTCACTCCGGGTCACGTTTTGCTGGTGCCGAACACTCACTCGCCGGACCTTGGCCATCTGCCGGACGAGTACGGTGGCCAGTTGTTCGTCATCGGCCGGCGGATTGCCCAATCGATGCGCCGGAGCGGCCTGCGCTGCGAGGGGATCAACTTCTTTCTTGCGGATGGCCAGGCCGCCGGCCAGACGGTGTTCCACACCCATCTGCACATCATCCCGCGCTTCGACGGCGATGGTTTTGGGTTCCGTCGTCCGTCAGGCGTAGGGCCTCCCTCCCGCGAGGAACTGCAGGCCGTGGCGGAGAGGCTGCGCAGCGCTCTCCGGTTGTCAGGCTGGGCCGGCTGATGCCGCGAGGATTCGATCGAGCGAGGTGGGTGGGCCATGCTTGAGAGGGTCGGCGTGTACTGCGGTTCGAGCGATAACGTGGATCCATCCTACCTGCAGGCGGCGCGTCTGGCTGGACAGACGCTGGCTGGGCACGGAGTGACCATCATCTTCGGCGGCGGGGGCACGGGGATGATGGGCGCCCTGGCGGATGGCGCGCTGGCGGCTGGCGGAAAGGTGCTAGGAATCATCCCGCATCGCTTCAACAATGCCGAACTGGCGCACTCTGGGCTGACCGAGATGCGCGTGGTCGAGACGATGCACGAGCGCAAGGCGGCCATGGCCGATCTGGCGCAGGCGTTCATCGCCCTGCCGGGCGGCTTCGGCACGCTGGAGGAGCTGTTCGAGATCCTCACCTGGTCACAGATCGGGCTGCACACCAAACCCGTGGGTCTGTTGAATGTAGGGGGGTACTTCGATCCGCTGCTCACGTTCATCGAGCACATGCGGGCTGAAGGTTTCATCTACGATGAACACCGGGCGCTGCTGGCCAGCGAGGCCGAGGCGGAGACTCTGTTGCGGCGGCTGGAGGAGTTCCGCCCTCCGCCGACACTCGATCGCTGGGTGCACCGTCGCGGCGGGAGCCATCCCCCGGTGGACGCCTTGCCCGAACAAGGGCGCTGAGCCGGCGCGCGGCGCCGATGCGCACGAAGCCAGAATGAGCCGAGACCTACGATGATCCGAGTGCTGCATTTCGCCGACGTCCACGTCGGCATGGAGAACTACGGGCGGATCGATCCAGCGACCGGCACCTCAAGCCGGGTGCGGGACTTCCTCGATCGCGTGGACGAGGTGGTCGACTACGCGCTGGCCCAGCAGGCCGATCTGGCGATCTTCGCCGGCGATGCCTTCAAGAGTCGTGATCCCGATCCCACCCAACAGCGCGAGTTGGCTCAGCGCTTCAAACGCCTGGCGGACGCCATGCCGCTGCTGCTGCTGGCGGGCAACCATGACATGCCGGGGATGTCGGCCCGCGCCACCAGCCTGGATATCTTCCAGGCGCTGCAGGTGCCGGGTGTGATCGTCGGCCTCAAGCCGGGGAGCCAGGTAGTGCAGACCCGCTCCGGTCCGGTCTTCCTGGCCTGGATGCCCTACCCGATGCGCAATCGGCTATTGGCGCGTGAGGAGCATCAGGGGAAGTCGATCGAGGAGTTGGAGCAGGCGCTGCGGGCGACGGTCTCCGATATCCTGACCGACCTGGCATCGCAGGCGGAGGAGCAGGCCATGCCTCGCCTGCTCGCTGGGCACTTCAGTGTGGCCGAGGCGCAGTTCGGTTCGGAGCGCACGGTGATGCTTGGGCGCGATGTGGCTGTGTTCCGCTCGACGCTCTGCGATCCGGCGTGGGACTACGTGGCGCTGGGCCACATTCATCGCCACCAGGACTTGAATCCGGGGGCGGCGCCTGGGGTGGTGTACAGCGGCTCGCTGGAGCGCATTGACTTCGGCGAGGAGTCGGAGGACAAGGGGTTCTGCTGGGTGGAGTTGGCGCGCGGCGAGACGCGCTGGTCGTTCATCCCGGTTCATGCCCGTGAATTCGTCACGCTTCACGTGGATGCGCGGCAGGATGCCGACCCGACCCAGGGGGTGTTGGCCGCGCTGGCCAGCCGCTCGCTGGAGGGCGCCGTGGTGCGCCTGCAGGTTGATCTGCGAGACGATCAGCGGCTGGCGCTCAACGAGAAGGACATTCTCCAGGCGGCCGAGGGCGTGTCATCACTCACCCTGCATCAGCAAATTGATTCCCAGGCACGCAGCCGCCTGGGGCTGATCGAGCCGCACAGCCTATCGCCGGCTGAACTGGTCAAACGGTTTTTCGCAGCCAAGGGTGAGACGGACGAGCGGGTGCAGCGCCTGCTGGCGCAGGCTGAGGAGTTGCTGCGTGATCCCGATTGAACTCGAGCTGCGCAACTTCCTCGCCTACCGCGATCCCGGGGCGCTGCGCTTCGAGGGATTGCATGTCGCCTGCATGGCCGGCCCGAACGGCGCCGGGAAATCCAGCGTGCTGGACGCGATCACCTGGGCGCTCTGGGGCAAGGCGCGTGCCCTCTCGCCGGACGACTTGATCCACCAAGGGCAGTCCGACATGCAGGTCTCGCTGCTGTTTGAGCAGGATGGCGCTCGCTATCGGGTGATTCGCCAGCGCAAGGCGGGGAAGCGGGCTGCCTCGCTGCTGGAACTACAGTCTTGGGACGCGCTGACCGCGGGCTGGCGCAGTCTGTCGGAGGCCGGGATCCGCGAGACTCAGGACAAGATCGAGCAGCTGCTCCGGCTGGACTACGAGACCTTCGTCAACTCGGCTTTCCTGATGCAGGGACGGGCGGACGAGTTCACCACCAAGACGCCGATGCAGCGCAAGCAGGTGCTGGCGAACATCCTCGGACTGCACCGGTGGGAGGTGTACGAGGAGCGCGCCAAGCTGCGCATCCAGGAGAGTCGCGCGGCGGTTCAGCGGCTGGATGGACGCCTGGAAGAGATCGAGCGGGAGCTGAGCCATGGCGAGCGCTACCGGAGCGAGCTACAGGCGGCAGAACGGGAGGCGGCCCAGGCCGGCGAAGCGCTGGACCAGGCGGAGAAGCAGTGGTCGGATCTGGAAAACACGCGGCATGAGTTGGTGCGGCTGCAGCGCCAGGTGGACGAGGCCACCCGGCGCATCAGCGGCCGGCAGGCGGAGTTGGTGGCGGCGCGCGGCGAGGCGGATGCCCTGCGGGCGCGCGCCGACCAGCCGCGGCTGCAGCAGGAACTCCAGGCTATTCAGCAGATGCTGGAAACACTTGAGCCGCTGCAAGCCCAACTCGAGGCCGCGACGGAAGCGGCCACGCGGTTGGCCGAGGAGGCCGGGGGGCTGCGCGGCATCAACCTGGCGCTGACACCGGAGACCGAGCCGCTGAAGCAACGGGCGGCGGTGCTGGAGGCGGCCGGCGATCCGACCTGCCCCACTTGCAGCCAGCCGTTGACCGACGAGCACCGCCATAGCCTGCTGGCGACGCTGCAGCAGGAGATTGCCCGGCGGCGCGAGCAATATCGCGAGAACCAGGCCCGGCTGCGCGAGCTCGAGGCGGCGCTGGCGGCCAAAGAGCGCGAGAAGGTGGACCTCGGCCTGCGCCTGCGCGAGCGGGCCGCGCTCGACCGCCGCCTGGGTGAAGTGCGATCGGCGTTAGCACATGCTGAGCACGCCGCCACACAGCTCGAAGCCCTCGAGACGAAGATTGTGCGCTGGGAGCAGGAGCTGCAGTTGGAGCAGACCGAGCGCGAGCGGAGTGAGGCCGAGGCCGATCGCTGCGAGCGGGTGTTGCGCGCCGCGCCCTGGACGCGTCAGGGCATCGAGAGCTTGCGCCTGGCGCGCCGCCTGACGGACGAGCGGCTGGGGGCCGCCCGCCAGCAGCTTGCCGCCCTGGAGGCCTTCGGGCGGCAGCGCGCAGAACGCCGGGTGGAGCGCGAGGCTCACCTGGAGGAACTGGCCCTGCTGGAGGACCTGCGCCAGGCGTTTGGCAAGCGTGGCGTCCCGTCGATGGTCATTGAGACGGCTGTGCCCGAGCTCGAGCGCTACGCCAATGAGCTGTTGACGCGCATCAGCGACGGCCGGATGAACGTGCGGATCGAAACACAGCGCGAGACCAAGGCCGGCGATCTGCGCGAGGCGCTGGACATCATCATCTCCGACGAGCTGGGCAGCCGGGCGTACGAGCTGTACTCGGGCGGTGAAGCCTTCCGCATCAACTTCGCTATCCGCATTGGCCTGTCGCGCCTGCTGGCGCAGCGGGCGGGGGCGCAGTTGCGCAGCTTGTTCATCGACGAGGGCTTCGGCACGCAGGACGCCCGCGGCCGCGAGCAGCTCGTGGCGGCCATCAACAGCATCCAGGATGATTTTGAGCTGATCCTGGTCATCACCCACATCGAGGAGCTGAAGGACGCTTTCCCGGCGCGCATCGAGATTGCGAAGACGGCGCAAGGCTCGACCTTCAGTCTGGCTTGATCTTCCAACGAGTGGCTGGGCAGGCGGTCGCCGCCTACGCAGCTGCCGCCGGCTGGCTGGCCGGCAGCCAGACCGAGAAACAGGTTCCCTTGCCGGGAACGCCTTCGCTCTCGACCGTGATCCGGCCCTGGTGGTGTTCGATGATCTCCTTGCAGATGGCCAGACCCAGGCCGGTGCCGGGGATGCCGCGTGTCTGCCCGGCGCGACCGCGAAAGAACCGGCGAAATAGCAGCGGCTGTTCGTCGATCGGAATCCCTGGGCCACTGTCGGCGAATTCGACAACCGACCACAGGCCGTCTGCGCTCTCGCGCCGGCGCGTGCGAAGCGTGACCCGGCCCCCACTGGGCGTGTAGTTCATGGCGTTGGTCAGCAGGTTGGTGAACACCTGCGCCAGCAGCCGGGGATCGCCGCGCGTCGCGGGTAGTTCGGGATCGCACACCACTTCCAGCAGCAGACCACTTCGTGCCGCCAGGGCGCGTCGGTCCTGCACCAGGGCGGTGACGATCTCGTTCAGTTGAACGGTCATAGGGTTGATCTGCGCCGATCCGGACTCCAGGCGGGAGAGAGACAGCAGGTCATCGATCAAGCCGGTCAGCCGTTCAGCCTCGCGGATCAAGGTCTCGCGGTAGCGCTCCAGTTTCGGCGGGTCGGTGGTTTCCCCCAACAAGTCCAGGTAGAGGCGGATGTTGGTGAGCGGGGTACGCAGTTCGTGGGAGACATCAGAGACGAACTGGGTCTTGACCCGGTCCTGGGCCTTCAGGTCGCTGATGTCATACTGCAGGCCGACATAACTGATCACTTGGCCAGCGGCTTCGTGGATCGGCGCAATCACCACCGCCGCGTCATAGAACGACCCGTCCTTGCGGCGGTTGACCAGGTCGCCGCGCCAGACGCGGCCGGACTGGATCGTCGCCCACATCTGCTCATAGACCTCGCTGCCATGCCGCCCGCTGCGGACGAGGCTGGAGGTCTTGCCCAGCGCCTCTGCCGCGGGATAGCCGGTGAGGCGTTCCCAGGCCGGGTTGACGTACTCGATCGTGCCAGCGGAGTCGGCCACGACGATGGCGTCGCCGACGTTGGCCAGGATGGAGGCCAGCCGGTCGCGCTCGGCCAATACTGCGGCCTCGAGCGCCTTGCGCTGGCTGATATCGAGGATGATCCCGGTGAGGCCCTCGACTCGGCCGCTCTGATCGCTGACTACGCTGGAGGTGAACATCACCGGCAACGCCTCGCCGTTTGCGCCTAGCACGTTGATTTCGATCGTCTGACGGCCGGCGTCGCTGCCCGACAGCTGCGCGCCGAGGCGCTGCTGAATGCGCTCCCGGTCGCGCGGAGCGGCCAGGTCGGTCAACTGGACCTGGGTCTGGCCGATCAGCGATCCGGCGGGCTGGCCGGCAATCTGATGGAAGGCCTGGTTGGCGTAGATCAACTGGCCGTCGGCATCGGTCAGGAAGATGCCAGCCAGCGAAGTCTCGACCAGCGCCCGGTAGCGCGCTTCGGAGAGCGCCAGGTCACGGGTGCGTACGGCGACCTGCGCCTCCAGGTGTTGGGCGTAGCTGGCGACCTGGCCATACAGGTCGGCATTCTCGATGGCGATGGCAGCGTGCGTGGCGAAAGCCGACAGCAACCGCACGTCGGCCGGCGTGTAGGGGATCTCGGTGCTGAAGCGCAGCACGGTCATCACCCCGATCGTGCGGCCGTGGATCTGCAACGGCACCAGGGCCATCTTCTCCAGTTCATCGACCGGCGTGCCCGGGACATGCATGGCGATGCTGGTGAAGGCGGCCGTGTCGTTGACCAGCAGCGGTTCCTCTTGCTGGAACACATGGCCGGTCAATCCCTGGCCGGGGGCCATTCGCATCTGCATCACCTGTTCGGCGTCGGTGTGCAGGGCGACGACGGCGCGCAGCAGGTTGTCCTCCGGATTGTAGAGATGGATGCGGCTGCCGTCCGAGTTGAGCAGGGAGCGCGCCTGCTCGGCGATCTGATGCAGTACCGTCTGCAGATCCAGCGAACTGGAGACGGCATGCGCCGTGCCAATCAGCGCCTGGGCCTCCTCGGCGCGCCGCAAGGAGTCGGCATACAGCCGGGCATTGCGGATGGCGACCGAGGCGATGCGGGAGATGCCCTGCAGAGTCTCCAGCTGCTCTTGGTGGAAGGGGCGCGCCTTGTGCAGTGTGAACAGGCTGAGGCTGCCGTCCACCCCGGTGACGCTCAGGAGAGGTACGCTGACGATGGAACGGATGCCCGTGTCGATCCAGGCCGGATTGGCGTCAGGCAGCCGCCGGTAGTCGGAAATCATCACCGGTTCGCGCACCTGGGTCGCGGTCTGGCCGGGCGCGGTGTCGTCTTTGGGGATTGCGCGCCCGGAGGCTGCCAGACCGTGCGTGTAACGGATGCGCAGCGCCGCGCCGGCTGAGTCGAGCAGGGAGAGCGCCCCGGCGTCAGCGCCGAGGGTCTCGCAGGTGATGCGCAGCAGGTGCATCAGCGCCTCGTCCATGTCGAGTGTGCCGATGATCGCTTCCAGCAGTCCAGCGCGAGCCTGCTCTTGCCGCAGGGCGCTTTCCATCTCCGCCCGCTGGCGGACATGCCCCAGGGCAATGGCGACGTTGTCGGCCAGCGCCAGCACCAGGCGCGCATCCTCCGGCGCCAGCCAGGGAGCCGTGACATTGATCGTTCCGATGGCTTGGTCGTCGAGCACCAGTGGGGCGACGATGATCGGCTGAATCCCGAGCATGCGGATCAGGTGGGGCAACAGCGGCCGCAAGTTGGGCGGGACCATCTGGCGGATGACCGCCGGTCGATCGCTGGCATAAACCGCCTCGTGCGTCTCGAGGGCCTGGCGATACACATCGACCTGTAGAGGATCGAAGCGGAAACCGGCGACCGGCACGCCGGCCAATTGCGAGAGCGCGGTTTCGGCGGCAATGCTCAGCGAACGGGTGCGGATCTCGAGCATGCCATTCGCGTCGAACAGCGCTACGCTGCCGCGCATCCGCAGGCGGGCCAGTTCCTGGGTGATGGCCCGCAGCACATCCTGTTCGCTGGAGGCGCCCCGGCGTGCAACCTCCGTCGCCACGCGCATGACCGAGGCCCAGAAGACCTCGGGTTCATCCCGTCGGCGATGATCATCACTGGAGCGCATGGCAGGCCTGTGTGCGCAGACTTCGCCGGCAGTGTATCACGGACAACGTGCGGTGCGGCTGCCGGTGGGATCCGTCGCTACGTCTCGGCGACCCACTCCACGATCGTCGCTTCCCCCTGGCCGACACCTACGCATAGCGCGGCCAGGCCGTAGAATGGCCGCGGCGTCACCGAGGCGCGGCGCCGCATCTCGTGAACCAGGGTGGTGAGGATCCGAGCGCCGGAGCAGCCGAGCGGATGTCCGAGGGCGATGGCGCCGCCATTGACGTTGGTGATCTCAGGCCGCAGACCGAGGTCGCCCATTACGGCCAGGGCCTGGACAGCGAAGGCCTCGTTGAGTTCGATCAGCCCAATCTGCTCGATGGTCAACCCCGCCCGCTGCAGGGCCTTGCCAATCGCGGGGGCCGGGCCGATGCCCATGATGCGGGGTGGCACGCCGGCGGCAGCCGAGGCGAGAACGCGAGCTAAGGGCTTTAGGCCAAGTGCTCGCGCCCGCGACTCACTCATCACAACCAGCGCCGCCGCACCGTCGTTGATCCCCGAGGAATTGCCTGCCGTCACACTTCCGCCGCTGCGAAAGGCCGGTTTGAGCCGGGCCAGGCCCTGCAACGACGTATCGCGACGCGGGCGTTCGTCGGTTGTAACTGTGATCGGATCGCCCTTGCGCTGGGGGACGCTCACCGGAACGATTTCCTCGGCGAAGCGTCCCGAGTCGATGGCCTCGATCGCCCGACGGTGACTCTCAACGGCGAAGGCGTCCTGGAGCTCACGCGTGATCTCCGGATGCATCTCGGCCAGATTCTCGGCGGTCTCGCCCATGGCATCGATCCCGAACGTCTCGGCAATGCGCGGGTGGGGGAAGCGCCAGCCGAGGGTGGTGTCCCACATCGTCAGATTCCCCCAGGCATAGCCTTGCTCGGCCTTGGGCACAGCATACGGGGCGCGGGACATGCTCTCGACCCCGCCGGCTACGAACACCTCGCCTTCGCCGGCGCGGATGGCGCGCTGGGCGGCATTGACGGCCTGCAGGCCCGAGGCGCACAAGCGGTTGAACGTGACGGCTGCGACCTCGACCGGGAAGCCGGCCAGCAGGACGGCCATGCGGGCGACGTTGCGGTTGTCCTCGCCCGCCTGGTTGGCGCAGCCAAGGTACACCTCTTCGATCTCGGCGGCGTCGATGCCGGCCCGCCGCACCGCCTCGGTGATCACCAGCGCTGCCAACTCGTCGGGGCGAACCGAGGCCAGCGCGCTGCCATGGGCGCCAACCGGGGTGCGGACAGCGGACACAATCACGGCTTCAGGCATGGCGCCCTCCTGTGGGATCCGATTCTAGCATCCCCATGCCGGGCAGCGGGGCAGCCGATCCTGGGTCGAGATCCCGCAGCGGCTGCGAGCCAGACTGCCCGGACGCCTGCCGCGCAGTCTTGCCGGGTCCTAGGTCCACAGCCGTGCCCATGGGTAGGCGTACTCCCACCCGTCGCCGAAGCTGCCGATCGGGCTGGGCGGCGGGAGGGCGCTGACTCCAAGGAGCAGTCGGCCGCCTGCAGGGGAGCTGTTTTCCGCGCCGAGCACACCGGCGCAGTGAACGCCTGAACCCGGATGCCACGCGCATTCTGTCTCAGATGGGCGCCCGGGAGGGGAGGTGCGTGCCCCTCCAATCGAGCGGAGTGGCGCGGCCAGGCAAGGTCCTGACCAACGGGAGGCAGCGCCGGCAGGGTCTCATGCCCCAGGTGAATCCGAGGCCCGGTCTGCCGGTTTCGATCGCGGGCCCCGGCAGGGGGAGCGTCTGCAGGGCGGAAACCAGGTGGATGCGCAGGCTGCAGTCTGCCTCAGGGATCAACTCGATGACGCCGCGCACTCGGCGCATGAGGCAGTCGAGCGGCTACACCGGGAGGCGGAGCCCCTCGGCCCTCACCGATGAGGAGAGTGTCGACACAAATGAACCCCGTGCCCAGTCAATGGATCAGGGCGATCCGCTCATGCAACAGAAGCGCCGCCGCGCCAGGCTGCAAGCAGAATTGCCAGCCCGGTGGTCACGCTGAGGGGACTGTGTGCAAGGGAAGAGGACGGGATAGTTCGGGCAGCATCAGTCCGCTCAGCAGCCCGGCGGGGTTGACGAACACGTGTCGAAGAGGGAAGTGCGCCGGGTGGGGCAGAAGGAACGGAGTCTGCGACCTTCATCGGAACCGAAAATGACCGTGAGGTTGGCCACCAGCAGAACGCGGATGGGCTCGAGAGGGTGATCGGAGCGGGCACGCACCTGGATCCAGGTTTGACCATGGTTGATGGCGCCTCTGCCCTCGCGGAGCGCGAGGGATGGCGATCGTCGTCTCCTGCCTGCGTTCCCCTTGACGATTGGGAGCAGCGGACGCAGGGGGGAGCCTCGCCTGCTTGGATCCCCTGCTTCGGCTCAGGCAGTGCGCAGCTGCCCGACCAGGTTCTCCAACAGATAGCTGTAGCGGGGATCGTCCACCGAACCGTCGACGCGGATCACCCGGCAGGCTTGCGGGCGGGTGATCCAGTCATCGAGCAACGACTGGAGCACAGGCAGGTCCTGGCGTCGGGTAACCTCGGCTTGGCGCCCCCTGCGATCGAAGCGCTCCAGGATCAGCGGCATGGGAGCGGTCAGGTAGATGAAGACTTGTGGGGATGGTTGAAGACGACGTAGGTGCAAGTACAGCCGCTGCAAGACCTCCAGGTCTGCATCGCTCAGGTAGCCATTGTGGTGAAATAGCCGAGTGAAGCCAAAGTAGTCCAGGTCCAGGCCGCCGTCGATCACTCCGTGGTTGCAGCGGTCCCGCAGGTCCGCCTCCTGCTCGGCGCGGAAGAGCAGGTAGTCGACCTGGTTGGGGAAGGCATAGCGCTGGGGGTGTTGCGCGCACAACTGCTGGAAGGGACGCTCGGTGTGTTGCTCGGCGGCCAGCGGCAGGCCCAGGCGATCCGCTAGCAGAGCCGCCAGTGTGGTCTTGCCAACTCCACTGTTGCCGACAATGGAAATCAACGCACTGCCCTTCCCCGTGTCCCGCCAGAGCGCACCTGCAACGACCGCCGGCGCCGGGCTGCCGGGTGCGCGCTGAAGGGGCAGCTTGATGATACGCCAGTGGCTGGGCGCAGGGAAGGCGGGGCTGGGTCGGGACGAGGTGGAGGGATCTGACAGCGGCAAGATAGATGCTGAGAGCCCAGAGGCCCGAAGGTAGTGCCAGGCCCGGGAGGGGCCCTCGATGAAGCGAAGTCCGAATGTTCTGTTCGCGGCTCTGGCCGTGCTGGGGGTGATGCTGACCTGCGCTGTTGCAGGCTGGCGGCTGATCGGCGAGAGGCTGATGACAACGGGTTTCGATGCGCTGTTTGGGCAGGTCTACCTCACCCGCGCGTCGGCGCCGATCTCCGCCCGCGAGCATGTCAGCAACGAGGTGCTGCTGGGTGGACTGGCTTCCTCAGATGACGTGGGCGCCCGGCTGGTCGTGCCGCCACAGGAGGTCTACTTCTGGGGCCCAGCCTATGCCGGCTTCGCGCAGGTGGCACTGACGGCCGATGAGGCGTATGACCTGATCACCGCGATGACGGCCGGGCCGTTGTTCATCAATCCGTATACCGGGCAGATCCTGTGCGTCGAGGGGTCGGGGGTGGGCCAGCCCGTCTCGGCGCCGTGCGCGGTTGGCGCTGAGCGGCAGCAGATCCACGACGAGACCCGCATGTCGGCGTCGATGGCGCCGGGGATGGCGGTTCTGCAGCTGCGCTACCCAGACGGGAGGCTTGCGGAGTATGAGCTGTACCTGGCCGGCGGTGTGCTGGCCTACTCAACCGTGGAGCTCAACGAGCCGGCGGTCCATGGCTATCTCACCTCCGGGGGCGATCTGCTGGGTCCGCTGCTCGCGCGGGCGAACATTCCGCCAGCGGCGGTGCTGTGGCCGGAGCAGACGGCAGAGGGAGCGAACGCGCGAGCGGTGCGTCGACTTGGCAGGCGCTACCGGGAGGCTGTGGAATTCGTGAGCAGCCTCGAGACGCTGCGCCACGTGGTGGGTGAGGTGCAGGAGATCCGTCCCGTTGCGGGCGAGGGTGGCAACTGGTCCTCCACCTGGATGGATAGCAACTCGCTGCACCTCCTGCTGCGCGTGATGGGTGACCAGGGGGAGGGGGTCGTGCGGATGAGTGGCTGGGAGTGTTGGGAGGCCGAGATGATGACCGCGGGAAGGCTTGTTGATCTGACCTCGGGCATGTCCTGCCCGGAAGCGTAAGGCTGCGCCCAGATCGAATTCTAGCCGGGCGCGGAGACCGGCTACCCGGAACAGCGGTCCCAGACGAACAACCCGGCTGACCACTCGCCAGGGATGCTCCCCTCGGCGGCCAGGCGGCATCCGTCAGGTGAGATCAGCGCCGGACGGGCAGCGTAGGGACTCACATCCCATCGCCCGAGCGCCTCACCAGCCGGAAACGTCTGCCAATGCACCTGTGACCCGCGCTGCCAGGCGTAGCTGTTCATGTCGGCTGACCACAGGTCGTTGTCGAGCCGGTCGGCGAACACAACCCAATCGGCAGTGCGGGCGTCCGTCGGGCGAATCCACACCTGGTGAGCCTCATAACCCTCATCGTCTGGACGGGCGTCCATCAATACCCATCGGCCATCAGGAGTGAAGCCGTCGCGCCAGGGATGTTGATAAGGCAGAGTCTCGTGGCTGCCGTCCTTCGAGTGATACAGCACAGCCATTGGGAAGCGGACTTCTTCGCCGACGCCGCTCAGCAACAGGTGGAAGCTCGGTCCAGCCGGGTCAATTGCCGGCCGGGCGACCCAAGCGTACGCGTCGGGGCCGGTGATGGAGGGCACCTCGTGGATTTGAAGCAAATCGGACAACACCGCTTGCACTTCACCGGAGGTCTCGAGCAGCAATGGGCCGCGCTCGGCTGTTTCATAGAGCAGGAAGGTGGACGGGCCGACCCACTCGCCGCCCAAGCCCAAGGCCCCGATACGCTCGTCGATCGACCATTCGGCCTGAACGACTACCCTCTGCTGAGCGAGATCCGTGATCGTTGTCTGCCGACGGACGACCCCAGGTTTCGTCGAAAGGGTATCTGTTTGCGCCGCAAAGGCCCCATCGGCGGAGATCGCGGCGGTTGTGGCTGGCTCGGAGGCTGGCACGGGTGAAGCCGGGCCGGGCGCGGCGCAGGGCGCACTCCGGCGGAGGCCATCGGAGGAGGAGAGCAGCAGCGTATCGGGCCCCTCCCAGGCGAGTTGCCAATCGGGCCCGATATCCGGGAGAGAGCAGATTGTTTCGGCGAGTGCGTCGTACAGCCTCCAGGTAGCCTCAGGAGTCTCGCCGGCCGCCGCCTCGACCTGGGACTGGGTGGAGGCGCGGAAGGCCAACCAGCGGTTGTCGGGGGACCAAATGGCGGGGCGGATGAGCGCGGCGGTCGCCACCGGGGTGGCTACTGCGACTGGCTGCGTCGGCAGGACATCTTCGGCCGGAGCGATCCCGACGGTTGGCGCCGGGTGGGACTCCGCAGACACAGGCCGAGCGGGAGATGGTTCCGTGCGGCAGGCAGCGGCCTGCAGCCCTACGGCCAGCAGGCACAGGCTCGCCAGCATGGCGCGCAGCGTAACTCGGCGCGACTCGGGCGACGCTGAGGCGATCAGTTGCCTCCGCTGCCGAAGCCTGACGACGTCCGGCAGCGGAGGGCTACCATTCCCTGCATCACTCATGCGACCACCGGCAGGGGTTCGCGCTCGAGCCATGCCAGCAGCGCTTCGGGGTGCGCCGGTGCGCCTTCCCGCACGGCATCGTGCACCTCCCAGTGCAGATCGATGTGCGTCAGCCATACGTCGGCCGCCAGCCGTAGTGCAGCGGGCTCGACGCACTCGATCCGCGCCCAGAGGATGCGCCCCTCGGGCAGCGCCGCCAACAGCGCCGCAGGCTGCCAGGCGAGCAGGCGCCCTCGATGCCAGCGCCAGACGATGGCGGGCGGTCCGTCCAGATCCAGCGCCACAAGTTGGCCGAAGCGCAGGCGGGTGCGATCGGTGCGCCGCAGGTCTGTGGCCGCCTCAAGCTGCGAGCCATCGCGGAGCAACCGGACGCGACAGCGGTCGTCCAGGCACGAACGGATGATGGCCAGCTGGAGATTCATGTCGTCCCTCACAGTCCCATGACCCCAAATGCGGGGGCCTATCGAAATGGGGTGCTCCTGGTCGGGCCCGCGGACGATGTGGCGGATGGGCTGCCGGGTGGTCTCTCTCGAATGCACATGGGGAGAGAAACAAATCGCCGCGGGCGCCAGCCCGCGGCAGTGCACCTGGCGACTCCGGACGTCTAGAAAGCGAGGACGCGCAAGTCGGAGAGGCGGGCCGCGGAATGGCCGTGCATGTTGATTGGGTCGGCAAACATGGACATGCGCCCCTCCTTGTAGGATTGCGCGCTGCGGTTCACCGCAGCGCAACGGTAACACTGTATCGCAGGAAGCAGAGACTGTCAAGAGGGCATGCGGATTCGGGACTTTGGCGAGGCGCGACGCGCGCCGAAAACCTGGGGTCCTGACCCCTCCCGGGCCGAAATGGCCGTGCAGCTACACCCTTCGGATGTACTCGCAGTATCCATCCGCGGGTTGATGAGCGGCGCGTGGCCTCTGCCCTGCCGCGTGGGGGATGGGTTTGTGAACTTCGTCACCTGCCGAGGCGTTTCTCAAAGCCGGCGCCGTGCGAGGTCGGCGGCTCACATGAGGCGCGGCGGGGCGGCGAGCGCCACGCAGCCTGACGACGGGGTGCAAGAATCGACAGCGCCTCGATGCAATCGCAGCCAGGCGCCGTCTCAGGAAGCGAGGTTACTTCTGCGACAGCAGCAGCTTCACGTACTGGGCACGCTCGAAGATGAAGGGATCCAGCGCCTGCTTCTGGCTGAGCTTGCCGCGGAAGTCGTCGATGCTCGTGTACCCCTTCTCCTCCATCCAGCCCTCCAGCTGGCGCAGCATGGTGGAGAGGTAAGGCACCCCGTGCTGGATCATGGCGCTGGCAGTTTGGGCGACGGTGGCGCCGGCGAGCAGCGCCTTGGCGACGTCGGCGCCGGTGTGGATCCCGGTGCTGAGGGCCAGATCCGCCTGCAGGCGACCGTGAAGCAGGGCGATCCAGCGCAGCGGGAGCTTGATCTCCGCCGGTTCGCTCAGGGTCATCTCGTTGGTCGGCGTCTCCGTGGTTGGGTCGATGTCGGGCTGCAGGAAGCGATTGAACAGGACGAGCGCCTTGGCCCCACGCTGGGCCAGGCCGTGGGCGACGTGCGAGGTCGAAGTGTAGAACGGGCTGAGCTTTACGGCCACCGGGATCTTGACCTGAGACGAAACCGCAGCCACCGTCTCGTACAGCTCGAGCTCGATGGACTGCGGGGTCTTGGCCGGGTTGGCCTCGATGGCGTACACATTCAACTCGAGACCATCGATGCCGGTCGATTCGAGTTGGGCGGCGTACTTGGTCCAGGTGCCCGGCGTGACCGCGTTCAGGCTGGCGAAAAGCGGCATCTTGACCGCCTTGCGGGCCTTCTCGACCCACATCAGGTGCTCGGCGGCCTCGCCATGCTTGAGGTTGGGGAAATACGAGAGCGCCTCGGCATAGCTCTCACCCCCGACCGCCAGATCGTCCTGCAGGCGCAGGGCGTCGAGCTGGATCTGCTCTTCGAACAAGGAACGGATGACCAGTGCCCCGGCACCCGCCTGTTCGGCCATGGCGATGCGGTCGACCATGCCGGAAACTGAACTGGCGCCGACGACGAGCGGCGAGCGGAGGGGAATCCCCATGAAAGTTGTCTTCAGGTCGACCATCGTGCCTCCAGGGAGTGGACGGGCGAGGCCGAGCGGCCGCTGCAGGCGTACCCGCATGTCGGGCGGGCGACACCCGGCGCCGCCGGCCAGTGCCTGAAGTTTAGGTTGGCTCAGAAGCCGAATCTCTAAAAGTGACAACTGTCCTCCAGATTGCGATGCCCTTCTGCACTAACGGGGGTTGCGGCGCGTCTCTAGACTTACGGGTTGACCCGCGTAGTGCGGGCGGGGGCAAGGCGTCCCCCGAGCCGGACCAAGGAGAACATCATGGCTGATGCAGCCAAGCGCAAGCTGGTTCCACACGACGGCAACTCGGCGACGACCCACGTGGCCTACGCCACGAACGAGGTGATCGCCATCTACCCGATCACCCCCTCGTCGAGCATGGGTGAGATCGCCGATGAGAAGGCATCCCTGGGGGAGAAGAACATCTGGGGGATTGTGCCCAATGTCACAGAAATGCAGTCCGAGGGCGGCGCAGCCGGCGCCGTGCATGGCGCGCTGACCACTGGCGCCCTGACGACGACCTTCACCGCCTCGCAAGGCCTGCTGCTGATGATCCCCAACATGTACAAGATCGCGGGCGAGCTTTCGCCGACGGTTTTCCACATCGCCGCCCGAGCCCTCTCGGCGCAGGCGTTGTCCATCTTCGGCGACCACAGCGACGTGATGGCTGCGCGCTCGACTGGCTGGGCGATGCTGGCCTCCAACAACGTGCAGGAGGCGATGGACAATGCGCTGATCGCCCAGGCGGCCACGCTCGAAGCGCGGATCCCCTTCCTGCATTTCTTCGACGGCTTCCGCACCTCGTCGGAGATCCAGAAGATCGAAGAGCTCACGCACGACGACATGCGGGCGATGATCGACGATGATCTGGTGATCGCCCACCGGATGCGAGGCCTCTCGCCGGAACACCCGGCGATCCGCGGCACGGCGCAGAACCCGGATGTGTTCTTCCAGGGGCGCGAGACGGTCAACCCGTACTACTTGCAGACGCCGGCCATCGTCCAGAAGGCGATGGACCGCTTCGCCAAGCTCACCGGCAGGCAATACCGGCTGTTCGACTACGTCGGCGCTCCCGATGCGGAGCGGGTTGTGGTGATGATGGGCTCGGGCGCCGAGACGATGCACGAGGTTGTCGAACACCTGAATCAGCGCGGCGAGCGAGTCGGCCTGGTGAAGGTGCATCTGTATCGTCCGTTCGACTCGGCGGCCTTCGTCGCCAGCCTGCCCAAGACCGCGCGCCTTCTGGCCGTGCTCGACCGCACCAAGGAACCCGGCGCCTCCGGTGAGCCGCTCTACCAGGACGTGCACACTGCGCTCGGTGAGGCGCTGGCGGCGGGGACGATTGCCCGTGAGCGGGCGCCCATCGTCGCCGGCGGTCGCTATGGCCTGGGATCGAAGGAATTCACCCCGGGAATGGCCAAGTCGGTGCTGGACAACCTGACGGCCACGCCGCCGAAAAATCACTTCACGGTTGGGATCATCGAGGACGTCACGGACTCCTCGCTCCCCTGGGATGAGAGCTTTAACTCCGAGCCCGAGGGCACGCACCGGGCAATGTTCTATGGCCTGGGAGCCGACGGCACCGTGGGGGCGAACAAGAACTCGATCAAGATCATCGGCAAGGCGACCGACTACTACGCCCAGGGCTACTTCGTCTACGACTCAAAGAAGTCCGGCTCGATGACCATCTCCCACCTGCGCTTCAGCCCCCAACCGATTCGCAGCATCTACCTGATCAGCCAGGCTGAGTTCCTCGCCTGCCATTCGTTCCCCTTCCTGGAGCGATTCGATATCCTGCGCAGCCTGAAGCCGGGCGGGACGTTTCTGCTCAACAGCCCCTACCCGGCGGAGCAGGTCTGGGATCACCTGCCGCTCGAGGTGCAGCAGGGGCTGATCGACAAGCAGGCGAAGTTCTACGTGATCGACGCCTACTCGCTGGCCAAGTCCATCGGCCTGGGTGGGCGGATCAACGTCATCATGCAGATGGCCTTCTTCTCGATCTCGGGGGTGCTGCCGCAAGAAAAGGCGCTGAAGATGATCGAGTTGGCCGTCGAGGACACGTATGGCGACAAAGGCAAGTCCGTGGTCGAGATGAATGTTCGGGCGGCCGAGCTGGCCAGCGAGCGCATTCATCCAATCCCGCTGCCGGCCAAGGCTACCAGCGCCTTACGCATGCGGCCACCCGTCCCGGTCGATGCGCCAGAATTCGTCCGGAACGTGACCGGCGAGATCATCGCCTACCGTGGGGACCGGCTGCCCGTGTCGCGCATGCCGGCCGATGGCACCTATCCCGTCGGGAC
>Ga0105106_10000757_pt1 | contig 22986 bp, 26 predicted proteins | sample PPLLaktember2015_5_FD_79109 | JGI IMG/M metagenome (GOLD analysis project Ga0105106, IMG submission 79109) | Freshwater sediment microbial communities from Prairie Pothole Lake near Jamestown, North Dakota, USA - PPLs Lake P8 Core (1) Depth... | ecosystem: Environmental > Aquatic > Freshwater >...
GTGATCCGCAAGCCTTGAAGGATATTGCCCAGTCTCTCCACACCTCTATACAACGCCAGGCATTCCGACAGTTTTTATTCTTCCGGCAATGGTCGGCCTTACACAACTACGCCAACGAAAACGGAATCCGCATCATCGGCGACATACCCATTTACGTGGCCCACGACAGCTCCGATGTGTGGGGGCACAAGGAGCTTTTCTACCTAGAAAAAACCGGAATGCCCACCGTCGTGGCTGGGGTCCCACCGGATTACTTCTCCGCAACGGGTCAATTGTGGGGCAATCCCATCTATAAATGGGCAGTTCATAAAAAATCGGGGTATTCCTGGTGGCTGGAGCGCCTGAAGGCAGTTCTAAGCCAGGTAGATATCGTGCGCGTAGACCATTTCCGTGGGTTTGCCGGGTATTGGGAAGTGCCAGGCACTGCAAAAACTGCCGAAAAAGGCCGTTGGGTGAAAGGCCCGGGTATTGAATTCTTCCAGGTGGTGCGAGACGCCCTCGGCGATTTGCCTATCATTGCCGAAGACCTGGGGGTCATCACACCAGACGTCGAAGAGCTGCGCGATCGTTTCGAGCTGCCCGGGATGAAGATCTTACAGTTTGCCTTTGCTGGCGGTCCAAAGGATCCTTTTTTGCCCCATAACTATGTTCAAAATTGTGTGACCTACACAGGCACCCATGATAATGACACCGTCCGGGGTTGGTATGAACGCGTGGAAGAGAGCGAGCGCGATTTTTACCGCCGTTACCTGGAACGGGATGGCAGCCAGGTTTCCTGGGATTTAATTCGGGCTTGCTGGGCTTCCGTCGCCGTTTTTTCACTGGCTCCAATGCAAGACATGCTTAGCCTCGGCAACGAGGCGCGCATGAACTACCCGAGCAATCCAAGCAGGCAATGGACCTGGCGCTATTCTGAAGATGTTCTTAATGCCGAATTAAGAGATCGGATCCTCGAGATCAATTACCTGTATCGCCGCGGTAAAGAAGTTACGGATTAACCGTAATCAAGATAATCCCCGAGCCTTCCCCACCCCAGGCAGTTCCATCGGAGCGGGGGACTTCACCGGTGGCATTGATCATGACAGTCGTGACGCCGGCTGCTTTAGCGCGTAATGTAAAGGTCACCACCTCCATGCTGCCCTCAGCGGAGACGAACTCCAACACCTGGCTGCTGCCCTCCAGAGGTGTGGGGTGGTTATCATAAGTGATCTGCACCAAGGGGGGAGCGTCCTGTACTCCTTCGTCGCGGACGATCAGATAATAATAAGGCAAACCAATGCCAATCGGCTTACCCGTCACCGTCAAGCTCTCACCCACTTTGAGCGTGGTCGTATTGGCTTCCACCTGCACCTGAGGATCGGGTGTTGTTGCAGGCTCTTCCTGGACACTGCTAGGTTGGGAGACATCTTCTCCCGCGCTGACATTGGGAACGAAAACCTTATCGGCAGGTGTTTCAGGGGCAGGCACTTCTGTCGAGATGATCACATTTTCAGTGGCTGGAGGCGCAGCAGTCGGCGTATTCGGTCCACACGCCAGAGCCAGAAGGGCTAAAATAACGGGGATAAGCAACAGCTTGCGCGGCATTTCTCTACTCCCTTCCCAATTGTTGAACTATAAGCTATCTCAAAAATAAGAGGGGATTGGGGTGTGTGCGGCGGCTTTGCCGCCGCACACACCCCAAACTACCATTTTTGAGATGAAGTCTATTCACTATTTTAATGCTGAGCAAGGAGCCTGTCCACTGCTACGGTCAATTCGGCGAGAGTTCCGGTTTTCAAGATTACATCGCAGTCAGGCGCATATTTCAGCATATCGCTATCCCCCGTACCCCAAAGCGCAGGCGTTTCCGGATTGAGCCAGATCGCTCGACGGCAACGTCGTGTGAGGGTTTTGAATAAATCAATGCGGGGATCGTTGTAATTGTTGCGTCCATCCCCTACCAGCAGAAACGTCGTACGACTGTCGACAGTGTCCAGGTGATTGCGGGTGAAATTTTCCAGGCTATTTCCCAGGTCAGTGTTGTAATAACCGGAGGGCATGCGCTCTAATACGCCATGCACCGCCTCCCGCGCGTCTTTGCCTTCAAAATCGGGGGAGACATATTCAAGATGGTCGATAAAAACGAAGGCATAGGTTTTGCTGATCTGGTCTTGCAGAGCATACAATAAGCTGAGCATTAATTCGGAGCACGAGCGCATAGACGTGCTGACATCGCAAATTACCACCAGTTTCGGTTTCTGCGTGCGCTCTTTATGCTTGACTTCTATCGGTACATTCCCGTGCTTCAGGTTGGCACGAATTGTAGCTTTAGCATCCAATTGTCCCCCCTTGGCGCGTTTTTGGCGCAAAGCCACGCGTGTGCGCAGCACAGCCGACAGGCGCTGTACTTCTTTTCTCAAACGCTGCATATCGCTATCCGAAAGGGAGCTGAATGGGCGATTGAGGAGAGCATCCACACCCTCATCAGGCGGCTGCTGGCTCAGGTTCTCAGCGATCTTCTGCCCGGCGAATTGGCGCAATTGATCTTCCAGGGCTTGCTGGTTAGACTGCATCAGACGCTCGAACTGCTCAACCCGTTGTTTATCCATCCCCATCTGGGACAGCATTTCCGCCAGCTCGTGTAGAGCCTGGCGAATCTCTGGGAAACGTAAGGCTTTTTGAAGGCGCTGCGTCATCCATTCCCGATAGCGTAAATCGTCAGCCTGGTTCAAGCCGACAAATTTCCCCAAGCGCTCCATTTCCTCCTGGCTGAGCTGTTCGCCGCGCATCAAGCGCTCCATCATTTGACGAATCTGCTCTTTGAACTGCTGCAAGGCCTGAGAAATCATCTTGGCCTCTTCGGGAGACAGATCATCCGAAAGATTCAGCAGGGGCGGCACACCGCTGGTGCCGAAGAAGAGAGGGAATAGCTCCTCAAATATGGGGATGCTGCTGGCATCTTTGACCAGCGTGGAAAGCAAGCTTAAGCGGAAGACTTCGCGGTCTTGCACGCCAAGCTCATCGATGGCGCGAAAAGCGTCCGCTGATTCTGCCAGGCTTACCCGTACACCCGCAGCTCGCAGTGCAGAGATGAATTTGACGATGCGCTCTTCCATGGACCGCTCCTAATTTCGCCAGCGAGTCAGGCGTGAGTCATCTCCGTCTCCCGGTCCAGAGCCTGGGGATGGACGCTGTAACCAGCGGCGAGCGCGCTGTAAATCGCTTTCGTGCTTTAGCAGCACGCTGAGGGTTGTTTCCATCGTTTTAACATCTAATGATTTCGCATTTATAGCTACCAGGGCTTTGGCCCAATCCAGGGTTTCACTGATACTGGGTGATTTGCGTAAATCCATTGAACGCAACGATTGCACTAACTCAACTGCCTGGCGAGCCATTTTCGCTGAGAGCTCGGGGACTTTCAACCGGACCACCGCCATTTCCTGTTCTATGGAGGGATAGTCTATGAAGATGTACAGGCAGCGGCGCTTGAGTGCTTCGCTCAGCTCACGGGTGTTGTTGCTGGTTAAAATCACCAAAGGACGATGAACAGCCGAAAGTGTCCCGAGCTCGGGCACGCTTACCTGGAAATCGCTGAGCACCTCCAGAAGAAACGCCTCGAACTCCGCATCGGCCCGGTCGATCTCATCGATCAACAAAACCGTTGGCAGTTCCGAAAGAATCGCCTTAAGCAGGGGACGTTGGAGCAGGAAACGCATGGAGAAAAAGACATCTTCTTCATGTGCAAGGCGATCCGCGGCTTCTGTCAGTGTAGTGGTGCTCGAAAGTGTCTCCTGTAGCTTATCGCGCAAGAGCTGCGTGTATAAAAGCTGCTTGGCATACTCCCATTCATACAGGGCCTTTGTTTCGTCGAGTCCCTCATAGCACTGCAAGCGGATCAACTCCCGGCCGGTTGCGCCAGCGATCGCTTTAGCCAATTCCGTTTTGCCAACTCCCGCCGGTCCTTCCGTGAGCAGGGGTTTACCCAACTGCTGGCTTAAGTACATGATCGTAGCAATTTCATCGTTAGCGATGTATTGCTGCTCACTTAAACCATTTTTTAACGCCTGCGGGGAGGCGAATGAGCGAGTAGATGTCATTAGATTATCCCTAAACAGTGACACGAAGGGTAGGCGTATCGTTCTTCAGCACGCCCGGGGGGAAATGCAGACGTTGAAGCTTATTCAACTGGTGGTCGTATCCGCTTGCTGGTTGACAGGGCGCCAATCCGGAGCTGCCCGTTTCAGCTCGGCTTGCGAGATACGGTTGACTCTGCGGCAGTGAGGACAGGTGGCATCATAGTGACTGAGGTTTTCAGCAATTATGCTATCCAGGGCAAGATGGACGATCTCTTTCGAGAGCGCAAATGGTCTATGGCAGTTGTGACATCGAATTTGCATGTCAGGATCTCCTCCTATACTAAAAACCTATCTGAGAATTCGGGAGGCTGGGCCCCGATCCCATTTATTATTCGGTTGAATACTAAGTATACAATAACAGTCTAATTCAGTATAGAGTAGTCGATTGAGGACAAGGTGCAAGTATAATATCCACATGACTGAATTCTATACACGCAATGGAGACGATGGATTCACCGGTTTGCTGGGGGAAGGCCGGGTACCCAAGTATCACCCCAGGACCGAAGCGGTCGGTGAAATTGATGAGGCCAGTGCAGCTTTAGGCGCCGCTCGGGCCATTTGCAGCAGCGCGGAACATGCCGAGATGATCTTGCAGGCCCAACGCGACCTTTATGGTTTGATGGCAGAAGTAGCCGCTACTCGAGAAAATGCAGGCAAATTTCGGCAAATCGATGCTTCCCGGGTTTCCTGGCTCGAGGATCAAATTGCGAGCGTTAGCGTATCGGTTGAAATTCCGAAAGAATTCATCCTACCAGGCGATACACAAATTGGGGCTGCATTAGCCCTGGCTCGCACGGTGGTCCGGCGCGCCGAGCGACGCCTCGCCCACCTTTTTCACCTGGAAGAACTCGATAACCAGGAACTCCTGCATTATATGAACCGGTTATCCTCTTTGTGTTTTATACTGGAACTTTCCGAAAATCAACTCGCCGGAAAGTCTACGCCCACTTTGGCACGAGAATAGGAACGCAAAGAGGGTCGGGCTTGAGAACACCCAACCCTCTTCATTGTCTCTGTTGGATTAGTTTCCCTGCAGAGCCATATCAATCGCTGCGGCAATTTCCTCGTAAGAGGGCACGAACCCCGGGGTTAAGATCGTCCCGTTGACGAACACGCTGGGGGTACCGGTAACCCCTCTGCTGGTGCCCAAGGCTTTATCCGCATCGATTTGCTCTTTGTATTTATTCTCCTCGAAGCAGCTGTTAAAGGCAGCCATATCCAATCCTAACGTTTCGGCAAATGCCACCAGGCGCTTATCGGTAAAAGCTCCCGCATTTTCGCTATTCCAGTTGGCATAGAGAATATCGTTATAATCCCAAAAACGCTCCTGTTCGGCTGCACACATACTGGCATTTGCAGCTTGATCCGATTCGCGCGTGGCGGCAGCATCATCCAGAAACGGGAAGTGGCGGAATACGTAGCGCACCTTGCCGGTCGCGACGTAGTTATCGATCACCTGGTGCTCGATGGTCTCCGAAAACGTGCGGCAGGCCGGGCATTGAAAATCTTCCCATACCTCTATCAATACCGGCGCATTCGGATCACCCAATGTGGTGCCGTCGACCATAGGATGTTCAACCGGGGTGATCTGGACGATCTCGCCCACTGGTGCCAGGGAGCGCTGTAGAGAAGGGATGATCAAGATCGCAGATAATGCCAGGGCGACACCCACGATGACCAATATGGTCATGAGGCGCTGCTGTCGCTGCCGCTTAACCCGCTGTTCTCGAATGACTTGACGTTTGCTCTTTGAAGATTGCTCTTTCGGCATGAAAACTCCTGAATTCAAATGAGTATAGGGGAAAATTTTCCCACGATCGGTTTTATTTGTCCAGCAGTTTATGAGCGAGCGCTCATCCAATCTACAACCTGGCCGAATACCTGTTTTTGACCGGGCTCATTGTGAATCTCGTGGAAAAAACCTTCCCACGCGATGAAGGTACACCCTTCACCAACGCGCTCTGAAAACTCGCGGCTGACGTTGATGGGAGTTAGCCGGTCAGCGTTGCCATGCATCAACAATAATGGCAAGGAGAACTCGCTGGCATGCTCCAAAGCCCAAGCTCCGGTCTTGATTAAATCCAGACCAAGACGAGCGTTGACCCAATCATGAACCAATGGGTCCTTCTGATAGGCGCTAACAACTGCTGGATCCTGTGATAACCGGTTCACATCCAGACCATTGCGCAGGATAACTCTAGGAGCCAGGAGATAAAGGAGTTTACCCAGCACCAGTTTTGCCGCCGGAGGATTGAAAGCCAGTCGAAGACCCGGAGCTGATGCGATGACACCTGCGAGGGAAGGCTTGCGCCGTAATGTGAAGTTAAGCACCTGGTTCCCGCCCAGGCTGTGACCGTAGAGAAAAAGATTCTTCCCCGGGTAGCGCTCGCCTGCCTGGCGCAGGAGTGTAGCGACATCGTTCATCAGAGCATCGTAAGATGGAATATAACCACGCTTGCCTTCCGATTGGCCGTGACCCCGGAGATCGTAACTCAAGATTGCGTAACCCGCCTGGGTCAAGAAGGCAGCCATGTGCGCGTAACGACCGCTGTGTTCGCCCAGCCCGTGCACCAGGCAAACAATCCCTAACGCATCAACTTCTGGCTCCCAACTCCGGGCAAACAGCCGTAAACCATCCGCAGCCCTCCAGGAAAATTGGTTGTCCTTCATGCGCCCCTTTGGTTCGACGCATACTGGTAGACCGGATATTCTTCCCCGCTTCTGCTGAAACCCATTTTTTTATATAAGGCTAATGAGGCCAGGTTATCATCTTGCGTATTTACTGTAACACCATATGCGCCGCGGCGAATGAAATGCGATAGCGCCTCGTGCAACAGGGTAAAACCCACACCGCGCCTTTGATACCGAGGATGAACCGCCAGGCGCGCCAAATGCCCGCCCATCGGCGATGCTGTGCAAATCTGGTAGCCGATGATCTTTCCATCTATTTCGGCTATCGAAGCAATGGCTGCCTGCCGGTAAGCAATTTCTATCGATTCCAGGGAGTTGCGCCATATGCCATCGAACGCCGCCCAATCCACTTCTTCCACCTGGGCTAAATCATCCAGATTCATCGAGCGGATCACAGCAGCATTCCCTGGGTTTGCAGGCGGCAGGGATGCTCCTCTCCACGCCAAAACTATCACCTTATGCAAGTATTGGAAACCGCTATTCTCTACAACCGTTCGAAACCAGCTCTGGAGGGGAATCGCGGCAATTTCTACCGAACGCTGCCCGTCTATTAACTGCCCCAGGGCAACGGGCCACAATTCATCCCAGGCCTTTTGCACAGATAATTCTGAGGAGATCGCAAACAGCCTGATCCAGGAAACATCCTTGGGATCAGGTGGGCAGGCTAATGTTGCCACCAGATTGCCATCCATTTCAGCTACCAGGTAGGGTTCGTAACCAACCCATTCCAGGGGCGGTCGCCAATCTAAATGTCTGTGGACGTGCGTTTCAAAATGAATCAGGTTTGCCAGCCGCTGAATATCTCCCTCTTCGGCTGACCGGATCGTTAGCTGGCGGAGAGTTGCGATCATCTTCGCTTTTATAGCATGAATGACAGGAAAAGACAAGGAATGCCCAAATACCGCGGCAAAACATTCAGTTTATTTTAATCTCTCAACGGATGATTAAATACCGACTTACCCATAACACCGCAGATCGGAATATTAGAGCCACAATAAGCTGGCCTGTGGACACCACCTGAACAATTGGCAGAACTGCCCATTAAGATTTATTGATCAGTTTTGACGGCACCCGCAGGAGTCTTTTCAGAAAGCTCTGCTTCGGGGTAGGATGCTCAATTTCTTCCAAGCCGGATTGCATGGTTGCCAGGGCCTCCAATTGTCGCCCAGAGCGCATCTGCAGGGAAGAAAGCGATTGCATCACGTACGCCCGCAGGTCGTGATCCCCTACTCGTTTCAAAAGATCAGCCGATTGCTCGTAAGCCTGGGCGGCTTGCTTCAATTGGCTGGTAGCTTCCAATGCAGCGCCTAGGTTACCTAATGCAATCCCCTGCCGGCGGATATCACCAGCTGCGCCAAAGATCGCCGGAGTACCTTCCACTACCTGTAACGCCGCCTTGCCGTCGCCAGCCTTCAAATAGGCTACGCTGCTATTGTTGCGCATTTCAGCTGCAGCAAGATCATCGCCCGCGCTGTATAAACCCTGTGCCGCAGCCTCAAATGCTTTTGCAGCAGCCAGATAATCGCCACTCTGGTAACCGGTTTTCCCTTCCGTTACCAGTTGCTTCACACTCAGTGTTTCATTCATCGATCGTCTCCCACTTCCCCTGGTGCCAGGATGAGGCTGTAAATTTACAAAGTGATTTCAAGAATGCCCTCGCCCACAGCGCGCAATTTCTCAACCGACATTTCACTCAATCGCTGCGCCAGCTCCAGGTATGGATGGTTTACGGGCTTGGTAACAAATTCCTGAAGATCCGTAGGCAGCTCAAGAAAACCCTCGACGGTCCGTCGTTGGGACGCCCATGCTCCCACAGGTCCGTGTTTATCCATGAATTGCCGGATAGGATGGTTTAGCACATTGCTGATGGCTTCCAGGTGCGGTAAAGACAGGGGAGACTCCCCTAATTCACAAGTCTCTAATTCAGCAGGCGTCATCCCGATATTTTCAGCAGTCTCTTCGAGGGATAAACCTGCCTCATTGCGTGCCTGCCGAACTAAGGTTCCGATAACCCGTTGGCGCAAACCAACCAGTTGTTGGCGGTCTAATTGCCGAGACTCAGTGGTTGCCTCCGATATCACTTTCCGGCCCCAGAAATGCTCTAATGGGACATCCAGGTAATACGCTAACAACTCGAGCTCAGGCAACGAAGGAGAACCCTCCCCGAGTTCATATCCCTCAAAAATCGCTGGGGTTACACCAATCGCCTGGGCGCAATCCTGAACATTCTCACCCGATGCCTGACGGACATCGCGAATTAAGACTCCAAGAATTTTAGAGCGAATTTTCAGGGCTTCTGGTTTGATTTGCATCACGGCACCTTTCAAGAATAAGACCTGCTCAGCTGGCGGGAGTTGGGCGGCGTCTGGGTGGGCGCTACCCAGACATTATAGCAAAAACTCCCAGAACTGTACCATCGGATTAGATCTCAGCGTCCTTTCGCGCCAGCCCGGCGGTTTATCGCCAGCATTTCAGCAATATTAACGCCAAACACTTCCGGCTTGAGCTTGAATCCTGCAGCTTCTAATCGCGGAGAAAATAGAGGACGGATGCCTGTGGGCTTAAGCTCACCGATCACCTTACCTTCCAGGGTGATATTGGTTTGTTCGAACTTAAAGATATCCGTTAAAACCACCGTATCGCCCTCCATCCCAACCACCTCAGTGATTTGGGTAACTTTACGCGTGCCATCCCGCAGGCGCGATTGCTGTACGATTAAATCTACTGCTGAAGCAATCTGCTCGCGCACCACCTTCAAGGGCAGCTCAATCCCCGACATGAGCGCCATGGTCTCCAGGCGTGAGAGCGCATCGCGCGGGGTATTGGCGTGCAAAGTGGTCAATGAGCCATCATGTCCAGTATTCATTGCCTGTAGCATGTCCAGCGCTTCTCCGCCTCGGACTTCTCCAACCACGATTCGGTCCGGACGCATGCGCAGAGAATTTCGTACCAGGTCTCGAATGGTAACTATGCCACTGCCATCGGTATTCGCCGGGCGGGTTTCCAGTCGGACGACATGCTCCTGATGCAAGCGCAGTTCGGCGGCATCCTCAATCGTTACGATTCGATCTTCACTGGGGATATAACCTGAAAGCACATTGAGCAGGGTGGTTTTCCCTGAGCCTGTTCCCCCAGAAATGACCACATTTAAACGAGCGACGACACAGGCTTGGAGGAAATCGGCCATTTGTTCGGTCAAGGAACCGAATTCCACCAATTGATGGACAGAGAGCTTTTCTTTACTGAACTTACGAATGGTTATCGAAGGCCCATCAATGGCAACCGGCGGGATCACTGCATTGACGCGTGAGCCGTCTGGTAAGCGCGCATCTACCGTCGGCTTGCTGGCATCGATCCGGCGTCCAAGTGGGGTGATGATACGCTCGATGAGTCGAAAAACATGCTCATCATCCTCAAAAACCACTTCCGATTTTTCCAGGCGACCATCACGCTCTATATAAACTTGCCTGGCGCCGTTTACCATCACTTCGGTTATGCCTGGATCATCCAACAACACCTGAATAGGGCCAAAACTATAAATCTCGGCATATACCTCCTGGAAAAGTCTGGAACGGATTGCCTCGGGGAGTTGAAGTCCCGTACGCGCATATAATTGACCGATCTTCTGGTAAGTCCCCTCTTTTGAATGGGACTGAGTTGAAACATTTCCCTCTGGCTCTCGCTGCAGGTGTTTTACCAGGTAGGCCTTTATCTGTCCGAAGTCTGGTGTTGGGTGGCGAGTACCTGCCGGTTCTACCGGAGATGTCACGCATCACCTCCGGCAGGTTCTTCCTCCCCAATCAACTCGGTTTCGGGAATTACCCATTCGATCTGGTCGCGATGAACCGTAAGGAAATTGCTCTTGAACAGAACAGCACCCTTGTGGTCCATGATCACAGCATCGGTAACTGCCAGGAAACGTTCATCCTGGTTCAATTCATCCTTAATTCGTCCTTGCGGCCGGACGTAGATCTGACCGTAAATGCGACTGGTATGGGTTTGGATGTAAACAGTCACCGCCTGCTTTGATACGACATCGGTAAAAATTTTCCCCTTTTCATCATAGCGCGAAATCATTGCAGATTAATCCTGCGTAGGAGGCATCGTATAACCCAGCCCTGAGCGCGTTACGATATGCTGGGGCTCCTTGGGATCATCCTCTAATTTCTGGCGCAAGCGCGAAATGCTCACCCACAGGATTTCCTTATCGTCCGCGTATTCCTGACCCCACACATTTTTTAATAGCTGCTCTGAAGTCAGGATTTGGCCAAGATTGTGGGCAAATTGCAGCAGCAAGCGATACTCAGTCGCTGAAAGGAAAACGATTTTATCGTTGCGAGACACCTCCGCCCGGGCAAAATCGATGCTTAGATTCCCATGCTTGAAAACAGATTGCTGAAAAGTCCCGCTGGATACTTTGGCTCTGCGCATCACCGCTCGCACCCGGGCTAATAGTTCGGTGGCAGAAAATGGTTTGACAATATAATCATCGGCACCCAGGTCAAGACCGCGCACGCGGGCGTTCTCCTCCCCACGGGCTGTGACCATAATAATAGGCACGCTGGAAAATTCACGGATGCGTTCGCAGGCGCCAAAACCATCCAATACCGGCATCATTATATCCAGCAAGACGAGATCCGGCCTCTGCGTTGCCACCCGGTCCACTGCTTCCTGCCCATTGACTGCCTTAATGACTAGATAACCATCGGAGGATAAATTAGCTTCCATCAGGCGCAGGTAACGCGGTTCATCATCCACGATCAGGATTTTTGTGCTCATCAGGCATTCTCCCTCAATGAAATTTGAGATTCGTATATTTCTCTTTCCAGTGGCAAATTGATGTGAAAGGCAGTGCCGTTCCCCAGGGTGGATTCCACGCGAATTTCCCCGCCATGGGCGCGCACAATCTGCCGGCAAATGAATAAACCCAACCCGGTGCCGCGCACTGTGGTGTCATTGGTAGGCACCCGGTAAAAGCGCTTGAACAAATTGGTCAAATGTTCCGGGGCAATCCCAGGTCCATTATCTCTCAGCACGATATGTGCAGCATTATTTTCTTCAGTGAGCTGTAAGGTGATATCTGCCCCAGGCGCATACTTGGCTGCATTAATCAGCAGGTTATCGAAGACCTGCGCCAGACGAGCAGGATCGATAGGCAGGCGCAATCCGGGCGCATCTACCTGCAGGTGAATTTCCTGGCGCTCATTGCGTGCTTTGGCTCGCAAGGTCATATCCTTGAGAAATGTGTCCAACCGTACAGGTTGGAAGCTCATCCTCAGTGTGCCTGCCTGGAGTCGGGATGAATCCATGAGGTTGTCGATCAATTCATGCAAACGGTCGGCTTCTTCATCGATGATCGTCAGGAACTCGTGGCGCGTGGCATCATCCCAGCTGGCATCCTCCCGTAGCAGAGTGGTCGCATAACCTTTGATAAAGCCGAGCGGCGTCAACAGTTCGTGAGAGATGGTGGCAATAAAATCTTCCTGCAGGCGATCCAGCCGGCGTTCAGCCTCCAGGCTGACAATTTTCTGCACGAGCTGGTCACGTTCTAACAGTTGCGCTACATGCGCCCCAATAAACTCTGCCAGGCGGATCTGGTCGGGTTTATAGGTCGGGCCGCCAAAACGTAGAAAAACCAACGCGCTGATTGGATCGTGAGCTAATGGCATACCCAGGCAATAACGGATGCTGGAGCGGTCATCCAGATCGGCGATTTCTTCTTTCCGAATCACGACCTGTTGGTCTTGAATAACCTCCGCCGCTACGGCTTCACCCCAGGCGAGCTCAGCTTCCTGAGATCTCCCCCGCCCGATTGCCCTGGCATAAGCAGGTTCCAGGCTATCCGGCCCCCGCTTCAGATAGAGCACCATAATATCGAAAATGAAGACCGGCCTCGCCAGGCGAATAATTTCATCCAGCACGGTGTCGATATCGATCGCTCCGGCTACTGCCCGGCTGATCGCATAAACCGCCTCCAGTTCCTGGGGGCGTAAAGTGGTCGGATTAGCCGAATCGTCAAACATTAAGTTGTCCGTTTTTAAGGGTAGCATCGTTGATTGGCAAAGAAAACTTGAACTGAGATCCCACGCCTGCTTCGGAGTGCACCTTCAGTTGAGCGCCATGCGCCGCCAGCATCCGATTCGATAACGATAAACCCATTCCTGTGCCGCCGTAACGGCGTGTGGTGGATCCATCCAGTTGGTGAAAAGGTTCAAATATCTCCTCTATACGGTCAGCAGGAATGCCGATTCCGGTATCTTGCACCGTAATTGTGACGGCATCGTCGGCGCGTTCGGTTTCAACCCGTACAGTTCCGCCTTTCGAGGAAAATTTGATCGCGTTATCTACTAACTGGGCTATTACCCAGGATATTTTCTCACTATCACACCAAACCAGGGGTAAATCACCTGGAGAATTCGATTTTAATTCAACTTGAGCATTACTCGCTTTGGAAGCTGCCTGTTTTAAGATCAACCTCACCAATAATTCTATATCCGTCTGTGAAAGATTGAGCTGCAACTTTCCGCGCGAGATCAGAGCAAACTGGATCAAATCTTCGATGAGCTTCTCCAGGCGGATTTCAGCACGTTTCAGCACTTCGATGGCATCCTGCTGAGATTCATTTAGCGACCCTAAGTCGCCTTCCCCCAATACATCCAGATATCCTTTGATATGAGTCAGTGGAGTGCGCAATTCATGCGAGATATTCGCGATGAAATTCGCTTTTAACTGATTCAGCTCATCTAACTTAGCGATTGCACGTTCTAATTCTTGCGTGCGTTCTTGTACTCGCTGTTCCAACTCTCTGTTGGAACGGCGCAATGCCTGTTGTAATTGCAAGATCTGAACGGTAATCGCTTGGTCTAAGATATCTGGGGTTACCAGGTTTAATTCTCGCAATGCCTGTCCCAAGAGTATTTGCCGTCCATTTTTAACTGCATAAGCCTGGTGATCCAAAGCGCGCTCCAGATCGACGGGAGAAAGCTTTTGGTTTTCTACCAGCCACTCTCCCAGGCGTGGTAGCAATATCTCTGGTGCAACAGGCATGCCAGTTGGCAACCGGGTGGACAGGAATGTCTCGTTTTCTGCCAATACAGCCGCAAAACCCAGATCCACCCCGCAGGACTGGCATTGCCGCGCTTGCGAATCTACCTGGTTACCGCAGTTGGGACAAGTAATGAGGTTCGCCATTGAGCTGTGTTCCAAAGAAGGCGCTTGCCGTGTGGATAAACTGATCTCCACCGGCATCCTTTGAGTAATCATATCCCTGATTCCACCAGGAATCAAGCCCGGCAAGCAATTTAGAGGTTCCACAGTTTGGGGAATAAATGGGGGTGTGTGGGCGGGATATTCTCGTCTACACACCCCCATCCCTTTCCAACGGCGTAAGTTCAACAATTAAGAAAACCTTTCAGCTATTAAAGACGCTCCATTTTACCTGTAAAGTGTTTGTAAGGTGTGCCTTAGGGGTTTTGATGCATAATTGGGTCACTTGCTCGAGACTCGATTGCACCGTATCGGATCAAACTATCCATCCAAATCACGCACCTACGACCGCCGCCACTCCATTGAACCGAGTCACCCAAACCCGCGTTTTAGTAATCGACGATGACGATGCAATGATCGATATGCTCAAGCTGGTCCTGCAGCCTGATGCTTTCGAGCTCAGATTTGCTAATTCAGGGCCAGCTGGCATTGAAGCTGCGCGGCGCCTTTTGCCTGACATTATTGTCCTGGATTTACTCGTTTCCAATATGAGCGGCTGGCGGGTTTGTCAGGCTATTCGCGAATTCACCCAGGCTCCAATCTTAGTGATCTCGGTGATTAGCAATCCGGGTCTGGTGGCACGCGCCCTGGATGAGGGGGCAGATGATTACCTGCTCAAACCCATGACCAGCAGCGTCTTGATCGCCCATGTAAAAAGACTGGCCTGGCGGGCCAGGATTGAAAAGGAAGCCAAGAATGCCAAAATAAACTACTATGGCATTTGAGATATTCTCGCTTTGGAATTACAATTAGTTCCTAAACGAAAATATTCGCGGAGGGTAGAACGTGCAAACCTGCTCCAGATGCCAGACTCAAGCTCCAGATAACACCACCCATTGTCCGAGTTGCCAGGCCGACCTCAGGGAATTTTCAACCACTGCTGTCGCTCTTCAGCGCTTTCGCTCCAATCCCCGAGTGAAAAATCTGCGTCTGGTCGTCGCAGACGATTGCTGCCCTGCATGCAGCGCAGCAGAGGGCACCTACGAGAAAGATAAGGCGCCCAGCCTGCCGGTTGAAGGCTGTTCGCACCATCTAGGCTGCCGCTGCTTTTACGAGCCCATGCTAACCGAAATCTATCCCTAGTCTGGATTTCGATCCACCTGTCCCAGCCATTTGAGTGCGGCTGCCAGCGCTTCATCCCGGTTTTGCACCTCGCCGTTGACTTGCGCTTCCCGAATTTCCTCAAGAAGCTGACCAATTTTCGGGCCTGGCTTCAAGCCCAGCTCGCGCATCAAGTCGTTACCATCTATCAACGCCACCGGCGATACACTGCTTTGCGGATGCTCCCACCAGGCTTTCAGCAAGGACCGCACCACCTCCAGGTGATGGGACCACGTCTCTTGAGGTAGAGTAGGTCCATAGGTGCCCAAAACGTCTGCCAGCGAGAGCAGACAAATGTCCACACCGGCTTCTTGGGTATCACGAAAAAACCGGTAGATCGCCCGCCTGGAAGGTAATCCACCTGCCTGGCTCAGTAAAATCGGGCGTAAATGATGGCGCACAACCGTCTCCAGGCGGGAAATTTCGGGATTGCTCAGATGCAGGGCCCGCGCTCTCTCGATGATCATCCTGGCTCCGATTTGATCGTGTTCGAAGAAGCGGATACGGCCTTGGGCATCCACCTGGCGCGTTTGAGGTTTGGCAACATCATGATAAACGGCTGCCAGGAAGAGCAGAGCACGCCCTGGACGGTCGGGAGTGAATGGATATTGCAGGTGGGTGTTGATCTGGTCGCGGAAACGGCCTAAGCGCAGGGATAACAATCCCATCATCAGGTTAGCGGATACATCCGGATCATATTGAGGCGCCAGCACTTCCAATACAGACTCAAGTTTTTGGAGCACATCCAGGGTATGCATCCACACATCGTGAATGTGCGGCGTTGACTGCACCACCCCTTTAAGAGCCGGCATTTCCGGTAGGATAGCCGGCAATACCCCCAACATTTCCAGGGCTCGCATCGCAGTTTTCGGTTGAGGCCCATTCAAGGTTCGGATCAGCTCATCTCGCAAGCGCTCGATTGTAACACTGGGTAAGCGCGGCACAGTCTCCCGCATCAGACGTAAAGTTTCCGGTTGAATATGTAAATCCAAACTGGCTGCTAAACGAATTGCCCGCAATATCCGCACCGGATCATCGGAAAGCGAAGCCGGAGAACAAGCGCGCAGGCTCCTGGAGCGCAAGTCTCCTGCGCCTCCCAGTGGATCGAGCAGAGCATCCTGCTGGTACACATCAACCGCAATGGCGTTGATCGTGAAATCCCGCCCGCGCAGATCACTTTCCAGATCAGGGCCGCGGTAAACAGCAAAATCCAGCAGTTCACGTTGGCCGCCAGGCGCTGTCAGGACAACACGTGCGGTTTGGCGTTCTTCATCGAGGGGAAAGTAAGCTCCGCCCAGAGCATCCGCTACGCGCCGCCCGATGTGCAAAGCGCCAGATGGCATAACAAAATCCAGATCGTGTGTGGGACGACCCAATAAGGCATCGCGAACCGCCCCCCCAACCAGATAGATCGGAAAATCCGGTGGCAGATTGGCGCGCACTTTTTCCAGCCTGGTGGAAAAAGAGAATGGATGGGAGGTGGGCACGTAAACTATCTCCAAGTGTTCCTTAAAGCGGGCTGCCAGGGCCGCCTGGCGAGCTTGCTGAGGGGTGCCCCCTTGTCCGACAATGCGCTCCCCCACACGGGCAATCCAGCGTCCCGCATAAGCCAATGGCTCGAATTCATTCGGCCCTTCAGGCTGGCCTGTCATCGGAATTATTTTTCGGGATGATAACGATGTGGGTTAACTGCCCCTATAAAGGGCAGATTGCGATGGAGTTCGTCCAAATCCAGCCCATAACCGAACACAAATTTATCAGGGATCACAAAACCGCAGTAATCGATCGGCACCACCATCTCCCGGCGTTCGGCTTTATCCAGGAGAGTGCAAACGCGCAGGCTTTTTGGATGCCTGCTTCTCAAGAATTCCAGAACCGTAGCAATGGTATAACCGCTGTCGACGATGTCTTCTACTAAGATCACATGGAGATTATGGATGTCCTGCTGCAAATCCAGGGTAATGCGCACCTGCCCGGTGCTCTTGCGTGCCCCCGCCCCGTAAGATGAAACCGCCATGAAATCGATCGTATTGGGAATGGTGATTTTTCGCATCAGGTCTGCCAGGAAAAGCACGCCGCCGCGCAGAATGCACACCAAATGAATCTGTTGTCCTGCGTAATCACGGCTGATTTGTGCGCCCAGCTCAGCAATGCGCGCCTGTAAGGCATCCTCAGCAATCAACACTTCCTCTAAAAACTCGGTGTAATCTTGCATCTCAACCTCTGGGCACCTGGTGATGCTTGCGGCAGCGGGCTTCGTAAAGCTCTGCCGCGCCTACCACCACAACCGGTTCGTCATAACGAGCGGGCTTTCCATCGATCAGGCGCTGCGTGCGCGAAGCAGACTCACCACACACCATACAGATCGCATGCAATTTATCCACCCGTTCTGCCTGCGCCATGAGAACGGGCATCGGTCCAAAGGGTTCTCCACGAAAATCAGTATCCAGCCCGGCAATGATCACGCGCACGCCGCGGTCTGCCAGCTCATGAACGACTTGAAGGATATGGTCATCAAAGAACTGGGCTTCGTCGATAGCTACTACCGTGGTATCCGGCTCCAATCTCTCCAGCACTTCAGCCGCCGATTGGATTGGCAGCGCATCATATTCGCTTCCCGCGTGCGATGTCACCTTTTGCACCGCATAACGATTATCGATTGCAGGTTTGAATACCTGCACTTTCTGGCGGGCAATCGATGCTCTTCGCAGGCGGCGAATCAGCTCATCGGTCTTCCCGCAAAACATGGAACCGGTGATGACCTCAATAGACCCTGTCTCGTGTTTCATTTAGACCCCTTCGATTTGGGAAAATGCTGGTCGGCTGCCGATATCAGATCTCGCAGCAGAAACCAGACAGGCTGAGACCCCGGGATTTGCGGAGGGACAGGTCTCTCTGCCCCTGGATTCTACCATACGGCCTGCCTCGCAATTGCGGGTTCGCGGTCAAAATAGCCAACTGCGTAAAACCTGCATGCATGGGCAAAACAACGTCAATCTTCATGCCAATCACAATTTGACATTCAGACCAAAATTATCTAAAATAGGACTTACGCAGTTGGTGGGCGGATGACGGTGTTTGGCGGGCGTAGCCCGCCAAAACATCCCCTCTTCCCCCTTGAACTGCATAACTTCTACTAAAATAAGACTGTTTGCTATAAGCTTGCAATGTATAAAATAGAGGGAGATTATGAGTTATTCTGAAGACGATTCTCGATTGAAATTAATGTGTGTTTTTGCTCATCCGGATGACGAATCATTGGGGATGGGAGGCGTACTGGCGAAGTACGCTGCCGAGGGCGTAGAGACATACCTGGTAACGGCGACCCGCGGCGAGCGTGGTTGGATGTACGATGACGAGGAATATCCCGGGCCAGCGGCCCTGGGCCGGCTGCGTGAAGCCGAGCTGTTGGAGGCCGCCCGCCTGCTGGGTTTACGCCAGGTGCATTTTCTCGATTATATCGATGGCGATCTGGACCAGGCAGACCCAACAGAGGTCATCACCAAAATTGCACGGCAAATCCGCCAGATCCGCCCGCAGGTTATCGTCACCTTTAGCCCAGATGGAATCTACGGGCACCCGGATCATATTGCGATCAGCCAGTTCACCGGTGCAGCGATTGTTAGCGCCGCCGATGCAAGCTATCCAGGGCTCGAAAGCATTCCACCCCACCGGGTTTCCAAGCTGTATTTTGTTATTCTCAATCCGCAAGAGTATGAGCTGTACCTGAAACTGTTTGGCGATATTTCCATGAATATCGATGGCGTTAAAAGATCCGGAATTGCCTGGCCAGATTGGGCCATCACCACCTGCATCGATGCGCGCCGCTACTGGTCTACCGCCTTACAGGCCATCCAAAGTCATAAAACGCAGATATTGGGATACGGCGATTTGAACAGTCTTACTCCTCAGCAACATATGCGCCTGTGGGCGCAAACCTGTTTTTACCGCGCGTTCAGCCTGGTAAATGGCGGGCGGCTGCCTGAGTATGATCTTTTTGCAGGCTTGCGCATTGGAGAATCATGACCGGCATGCTGGCATTAATTGGAGGCGAAGAATTTGCAGACGGGTTCGAGGATGTTCATGCCCGGCTGCTTTCACTGATCCGGTTCGTGCGACCCGGTTTGCAGGGGCGCGCCGTGAGGGTGGTATTCCTGCCCACCTGTGCTGCCGATGATGGCCCGGATACGGTCGAATACTGGTGTGACCTGGCCCAGGAGAAATTAGAATCTTTAGGCGCCAAGGTAACCGCATTGCGCGTCGTTGATCGAAAAAGCGCGAATAATCCAGAATATGCACAACACATCCTGGACGCCGATTGGGTTTACCTGGGAGGCGGCTACCCGCATGTTGCCATGCGCATTCTACGCGGGAGTGTCTTGCTCCATACCATCCATACCGCTCAACAGCAAGGCACGTTGATCTCCGGCGCCAGCGGTGGGGCAATGCTGATGTGCTCGCGTTCCTGGGTCATCACCCCTGAGCTGGGTGAAGCCGTAAACCAGCTCCTTGCACAGAATGATCCAGGATCAGACTGGACCCTGCCATTGCCTGAAATGCTCGATTGTCTGAACATGATCCCGCACAGTTTGTGCTGGCCCCATGTCAACCGTTTGTTCTCCCATAGCTGGCTCGAGGGAGGTCTGCTGCTACCGGGTCACACGTTGATCGGCATCGACGAACAAACTGCCGCGGTCAGCCTGGTCGGCGACCATTGGGATGTGCTTGGGCGTGGGAGCGTGATCCTCTTCGATTCGCAGCTCAATCAGCGTGTTTTTCAATCTGGCGATCGATTCCTCATGCCGGCTTAGTTGACAATCAGACTATTCTTCTCTAAAATCTAATTGCATGAAAGTCCACCGCTTGCGCTTACCAATCGACTGAGGTGAGTTCACCGATCATATTCAACTTAAGGGAGCACAGTATGGCTGAACAGGCAGAAATTTCACAAGTAAAATCCACCCATAAAGAATCCCTACTAGCCAAGCCAAATGTAGTAGGGGTTGGGATGGGCTATAAAGTCTCGCATGGCGAGCGCACTTCCGAATTGTGCCTCGTCACCCTGGTGCGCCAGAAAGTTCCCATTGAAGGGTTAGACCCAAATGCCCTGGTTCCCAAGGTAATCAACGGTGTGCGCACCGATGTAGTAGAGGTCGGCGACCTGCGCGCACAGCAGGCGCGCACGGATCGCTGGCGGCCAGCGCCGGGCGGGGTGAGCATCGGGCATTATAAGATCACTGCCGGTACCCTGGGGGCAATGGTGCGAGACGCGACCAGCGGCGCACGGCTGATCCTTTCGAATAACCATGTGCTGGCAAACAGCAATGACGCCATCCCGGGGGATGCCATCATCCAGCCCGGCGCAGCCGATGGCGGACAAACCAGCACAGATACCATCGCCCACCTGGAGCGCTTCTGCCCGATCACTTTTAGCGTAGAGCCCGGCAACTGCAGTATCGCCGGATCTTATGCTGCCTTCGGGAATGCAATTGCCGCCCTGTTAGGCTCCAGCCACCGGATGCACTCCATTCAAGCCCGCCCTTTGGCGGTGAACCTGGTGGATGCTGCCGTGGCTCGTCCGATCAACGATGCCGACATCCTGGATGAAATCCTGGAGATTGGTGTCGTCTCAGGCACATTACCCGCTACCCTGGGCATGTCCCTGCGCAAATCCGGGCGCACGACAGGCCTGACCACCGGTTCCGTGCAGGTATTGGATACCACCGTCAATGTGAGCTACGGGCCCGGAAAAGTGGCAACCTTCGAAAACCAGATTGTTGCCGGGGCGATGTCCCAGGGCGGCGATTCTGGTTCTCTCGTGGTAGCAGGCGATTCTTTGCAGGCGATCGGGCTGCTCTTTGCCGGTTCGGACCAATCCACAATAATCAATCCCATTCAAGCAGTATTGGATTGCTTGAGCGTGACGATTTGAGGCCAAGATGACTGATGAGGTTTTGGATAAAGTACGCGCGGTGAAAAAGGCGCACGAACAGGATTTGATGGCGATTCCAAACGTGGTGGGCGTTGGAATAGGGTACCGCCAGACGGGTGGACAGTCCACTGGCACAATTGCGCTGGTGGTGATGGTGAGCGAAAAGCTCCCCCAGACTCGCCTGGACCCCAAGGATATCATCCCGCATGAGATTGATGGTGTGACCGTCGACGTCCAGGAAGTCGGCGCGCTGCGTGCCTTTTAACGCCAAAAACAGCGGGCAGCCAGGCTGCCCGCTGTTGGATGATCCGGATATTTAACCGCGGATTAGACGGTGATCTCTTCGCCAATCTCGGGCAGCGTGTAACCCAATTGGCGCAGTCGTTTCTTGAGATCTGCCAATGACTTGCGCCCAAAGCCTTCGATTGCCAGCAAGCTGTCTTCACCCAACGCGAACTTCTCGAGAACCTGCCCCACATTGGTGATGCCGGCTTTTGCAAGCGATTCGGTTGCTCGCGTGCCCAATTCCAGTTCGGCGATCGTTCGATCGGGGGAAGTACGGGCGGAAGCGCGCGCTTCTTTTTCGCTCAAATAAGTCTCGCGCGCCTGTAGTTTCTTGTAGAAGCGATCCACCTGTCCTTCGGTGTCCACGATACGTTGTTCACCGGTATAGAAGGGGTGGCAGTTAGAGCATACATCCGTATGGATGATCTTTTTGGTCGAACCGGTCGTCCAGGTATTCCCACAAGCACAAATCACCTGGGCATCCGGATAATAAACAGGATGGATATTAGCTTTCATCTTTACGATTTCCTCTCGAACACTTAGCGTTGATCGTTTAAAAAAGATAGATGCTGCGCTAAGTTAAGCTGGTACTTCTTCAGTTTCGGGAACCACATTGACGCGCTTGCGGTCATCTCGGATCGTCTCGTAGATAACGGTCCCATCGACCGTGGCAAAAAGGGTATCATCTCTACCCACACCAACATTCTTGCCGGGTTTAATGCGCGTGCCACGCTGGCGGACCAGGATGCTTCCTGAGTTGACCACCTGCCCGCTATAAACTTTCACACCCAGGCGCTGGGATTGGCTATCGCGACCGTTGCGGCTGGAGCCGCCACCTTTTTTGTGAGCCATTTCAAACTCCCTATTCCACCGATATGGAATCGATCTTCAAACGGGTATATTGCTGGCGATGCCCGGTTTTAACCCGGTAGCGTTTCTTAGGCTTGTACTTGAACACGATCAATTTCGGTCCTTTGACCTGGCTTACTACGGTAGCCTGGACCTTAGCGCCTGCAATCAATGGAGTGCCCACGTTGATATCGCCATCATTGGCAATCAGCAGCACTCGCTCCAGGTCAATTTGCTCGCCAGCTTGTGCGGGGAAGCGGTCTACATCGATCAGACCGCCTTCGACGGCTTTATACTGCTTGCCGCCGTCTTCGACAATTGCGTACTTCATATTTTCCTCCAACCTTCACTTCACCGTAGGTCTCGTACCACGTTCTCGGGCATCTGCCACACCGCACCAGCCTGCGGGGAAGTTGGGGATTCATAGTTTTGCCCCAGCAATGGGCTGCCGGGGCAGTGCAAGGGAGTATTATACCGGGGTCAGGCAGAGTTGTCAATAACGTACTGAAACTAGGGATTCTGCAATAAGTACGGTAATGAAGAAAACAAGGACGAGCAGAGACAGACGAACGCCATAGATGAGTTGAAATAGATTTTGGGACCAAAAATCTGGTGGAGGAGAGCCCTTTGGGGCAATAAGTCAAGGCGATCGGGGCAACAAGTCCACAACCAGGGGGACGAACCTGTGGCAAACGCCAGGGAAAGGGAGGAATAGCGCCCTGGGAAAAGGCGAACAGGCGCGTGGGA
>Ga0105106_10000759_pt1 | contig 22968 bp, 18 predicted proteins | sample PPLLaktember2015_5_FD_79109 | JGI IMG/M metagenome (GOLD analysis project Ga0105106, IMG submission 79109) | Freshwater sediment microbial communities from Prairie Pothole Lake near Jamestown, North Dakota, USA - PPLs Lake P8 Core (1) Depth... | ecosystem: Environmental > Aquatic > Freshwater >...
CTACGCCAACACTCAGAAGAAGGCCTGCCTGAGCCGACTCGAAAAGGCCGAAGCCGAGCTTGAGCGCCTCAAGCCCATAAAGAATGAAACCGCCGAGCCGTATCGCCAAAGAGCGGAAAAGATCCTCAACCACAGAAAGTGCAAAGATCCAAGGGTGATCGTCGTCGACCACGAAGCAGAGAATCGGTTTACCCAGCTTCCTTGCGTGGTCAAATTCCATCCTCGTGATGGACGACTGCGATCCCAAAGGGACATAGCCGTATCGGTGGGCATAGATACCGACGAACACTTCGGACACGTCGACTTCATCGAGCGAGGCTTCAGTCGCTTCGCTGGGCCGCGCACCGAACACCACCATGCGAACTCCCTGCTGCCCTAGGCGCTCAACTGCCTCGGCCACTTTCGCCCGGTGGTCGACAAGGTCCTTGTGCGTTGAGCTTATGAAAACCTTCATTCAACGATCCTGTTGTCCGCCCAACGCCCAAGGTAACCGGCAACCAACCACGCAGGAAGGATTTCCACAGCAGAGATCAACTAGCCGCGTGGTTGGTTGTCCGGTTGAGCGTCTGGTTGGGGACTTGGTCTGCTATGGTTGGCTTCGGCATGTAGCTTAAGCCCCAAGGCTCGGATGACCTTGAGGATGGTATCGAAGCCGGGACTGCGCTCGCCGGAGAGCGCCTTGTAAAGGCTTTCGCGGGAGAGTCCGGCATCTCGCGCGACCTGCGCCATGCCTTTGGCGCGGGCGATATCGCCGAGTGCCTTGGCGATGAATGCTGCATCTCCGTTTGCCTCTTCGAGACAAGCTTCAAGGTAGGCGGCCATTTCCTCTGGTGTTCTGAGGTGTTCGGCAACGTCATAGCGGGTGGTAGCGGTCTTTGCCATAGCGACTACTCCGGAAGGTTGTGCGCGAGGCGCAAGGCGGCCTTGATGTCCTTGGCCTGGGTGCTCTTATCACCGCCAGCCAGCAGGATGATCAGCTCTTGCCCCCGCCTCTTGAAATACACCCGGTAACCGGGGCCATAGTTGATTCGCAGTTCCGACACACCTTCCCCGACTGGCTCGACATCGCCAGGGTTTCCGGCAGCAAGGCGCTCGATCCTGGCTTGAATGCGCGCTCTGGCTTGGATGTCGCGCAGGCCGTCGAGCCACTCAGCAAATATGTCGGTTTTGCGAATTTCAATCATAGGCTACAGTAGCCAGGTGGCTACATATTGTCAATAGCGCAACGAAGGCCATGCACGGTGCCCATCGAGTCATCTCGCTGCCATTCGTTAGGCCAGACCTTCATGCGCTCGACGGAGATGTCCGCGGATTGATTTCAGTAGTAGCAGATAGGCTATGTCAAAATCGCGATTGAAGTCAGCACATTTGAAGCGACGAATCCGGGGCGGCAGGCCATCGAGCGAAAGACCTTCAGCCAGAACTGGAAGCAACATTTTTCGCCCCTCGCTTGCCTCATGGGCAGCCTCATCAAGCTCTCGACTCACCCAACTGCTGTTAATTTCATTTGGTTAAACCCCCGGCTTTGCCGGGGGACTCACAGAGTTTGACATTTGCGGGAGTTTACGAAACCACATGCTTATCTCGATCCCACCGAAGTACTCAGTTGCTCAGGTGGTGGGCTACATCAAGGCCAAGAGCGCCATCCACATTGCAAGGACTTTCCTTGGGAGAAAGAAGAACTTCACTGGCTCCAGCTTCTGGGCCAGAGGGTAGTTCGTGTCCACCGTAGGCAGAGACGAGGAGACTGTTCGTCAGTGCATCAAAAAGCAGGAAAGCGAAGACAGGCGTCCGGACCAACTCAGTGTGTTTGAGTAGCTTGCCACCTTTAGGTGGCCAATGGTCTACAACCGCTTTGAGCGGTCCACGGCTTCACAGGCCTCCGGCTTTGCCGGAGGTATCTGACTGCCTTATCCCGCATACGCAAAACAAATTCTCATTTGCGGACAGAAAAGTTCCAGTGGTTGCGCCGCCGTGATCTGCAGGAAAAGCCCAAGAGCCGAACGCTCGGTTTCGGTTTGACTAAAGAACCGTAATGAAGGAATTTGCAGATCGCCACCCGGTGGAAGCCTGATCTCGGAGGAGGGGAAATGGAGCGGTTCTTCAACGCACGAAGTGTTGTGGTCATCGGTGTTTCCAATTCGCCCGGGAATCTTGGGCGAGCCATCATGTACAATCTGATGGAGTTTCGTTACCAGGGGGTCATTTACGCTGTTGGTCCCAAAGGCGGTGCCTTCATGGGCCACAGGATCTATCCGAGCGTTCTGGAAATCCCTGAATCCCTTGATCTGGCTGCGATTCTGGTGCCGGCGCGTGTAGTCCCGGAAGTGCTGAGACAGTGCGCTCAGAAATCGATCCGGAGAGTGGTGGTCCAGACGGCGGGCTTCGGGGAGCTCGGCGAGGAGCGTGCGGGGCTGGAGGTGCAGATTCGTGAAATCCTCCGGGATCATGACATGCGCATGATCGGCCCCAACTGCATCGGAATCATCAACCGCGCCAATGGTCTGGCCGTTCCCTTCATGCCTTTCCGAATGGAGTCGCCCCCGGGCAGGGTCGCCGTGGTTTCCCAGAGCGGCGGGGTGGGTGGGACCATGATCAATTCACTCGCCACCGAAAACCTGGGCTTCAGCAAATTCGCCAGCGTCGGGAACAAGCTGAACGTGAACGAAAACGATCTCGTGGCTTACCTCTGCGAGGACGATGAGACGGACACCCTCTTCTGCTATCTGGAGGGGATTGCCGATGGCCGCCGGTTCATGGAGATCGCGTCGCGTTCGGCGAAGCCCGTCGTGGTCCACAAGTCCAACGCGGGGGGGGCCGGTGCGGTCATCGCCCGATCCCACACCGCCTCGCTTTCCTCTGACGATCGAGTGGTGGATGCGGCCCTGAAGCAGGCTGGAGTGTTTCGAGCCCTCGAACAGAGGGAGGCCGTCGAAATGATCAAGGCGTTCTCCCTGTCACCCATGCGGGGCTCGCGGCTGGCCGTGATTTCCAGGTCGGGGGGACATGCGGTGATGGCGGCGGATGCCGCGGACGAGTACGGCTTTCAGCTCCCCCCGTATCCAAGGGACTTTGCCGAGCTGGTGCGGGCCGAATCGAGGGCCAAGGTCATCGAGCCCCACAATCCCCTGGATCTTGGAGATCTCTTCAATCTGCCCCTCTACCTGACGCTCGCCTCGAAGACCCTCGAGAGGGAGGACATCGACGGACTGCTCTTCATCCACAACTATCAGGGGGTTCTGGACGCGGAGGATTCCAGGAGGCTGGTCCGGGGGCTCGGCGACGTCATCGGGAGCTGCCGGAAGCCCGTGGCCGTCTGCGTGTTCACCATGCAGAGCGAGCTCGAGGTCAACCGCAGGGCGGTCCGCTTTCCCATATTCACCGACCCAAGGGAAGCGGTCCGTGCACTGGCGTGGAACCGCGGGTTTCACGCCCGCCGCCCCCTCGCTCTCAGCACCCGACGACCTTCGGGGGTGATGCCCGAGAAGGCCAGGGCCTTGCTGGAGCAGTGTGCGAATGGCCCACTGCACTCGCGTCAGCTCGCCCCACTCCTCTCGACTTATGGGGCTCCTCTCGTCCGTCATCGGCATGCGGCGAACGAGGGGGAAGTCCTCGCTTCAGCCGCAGAGCTCGGATACCCTCTGGTCATGAAGACGGCGCAGCCCGAGGTGCTCCACAAGAGTGATGCGGGGGGCGTCGAGCTGGACCTCACCGATGAGCGCGCGGTCCGTGAGGCCTACCGCAGGCTGCTCGCCATCGGGCCGGAGGTGCTCCTGCAGCGCATGGCCGATCCGGGACTCGAGTGGTTCGTGGGCGGGCGGCAGGACCGGACTTTTGGGCCGGTGGTGGTGACGGGCCCGGGGGGCATTTATGTCGAGTTATTGGGTGAGACGGCAATCCGGGTTGGCCCGTTCGGTGAGGAGGAGGCTCGCGGGATGCTGGATGAGCTCAAGGGAGCGTCGCTGCTTTCGGGGGCTCGGGGCCGGCCGGTCCTCCACCGGGAGGGTCTGGTGGACCTGCTGGTCCGCGTCTCGTGGCTGCTGGCTGATTTTCCGGAGATCCGGGAGCTGGATCTCAATCCGGTGCGTGTCTACGATCACAGCTGTGTCGTGTTGGACTGGAGAGCCACCCTCAGCGGGTGAAGCGATTCGAGAAACCTTGAGGAGCCTTTGATGAAATTCGCTTACAGCACGTCCCTGTTTCGTCTGCGGCCGATAGCAGAAGCCATTGAAATCATAGCAAAATGCGGATTCACTGCCGTGGAGCTTCTGGCCGATCGTCCCCATGCCTTCCCCGGGGATCTCACGGCGGCCCAGAGCGCCCGGCTGAACGAATGTTTGACCCAGCGAAAGCTCAAGGTGTGCAACCTCAGCGCGTGCACGGTGACGGCCCTGGGGGTTCAGGACCACCCCTCGTGGCTCGAGGAGGACTGGCGCGAGCGAGAGACGCGCATGCGGTATACCCTGGATTGTTTGCGCTTGGGAGCGGCCATGGGCATTCCCTCCGTTTCCACGCTGGCCGCGGGGCGCATTCCGACCACCATGAACCGGATGGATGCCTGGCGCCTCTTCGTGGCGAACATGCAGCGGGTTCTGCCACTGGCCCGCAAGCTGGGGGTCAAAATCTTCATTCAGCCGCAACCGGAGCTTCTGCTGGAGCGCAGCGGGGAAATGCTGGAATTTCTGAAGGAATTCAATATGGATCCCTTCATGCAGGTGGACTTCAACCTGGGTCATTTCTACTGCGCCGATGAGGACCCGTTGGAGGCCTGGGAAACGCTGAAATCGCATGTGGGGGTCATCCACATCGAGGACGTCCCGGCTGACCGAAAGCACAAGCATGTGCAGCTCGGTGAGGGCAGCCTGGACATTCAAGGCTTCCTGCGTCGAGTCGAGAAAACGGATTACGAGGGATACGTGGTGGTGAAGCTGGATGCTTATGACCAGAACCCCGAGGAGATCGTGCTGGCTTCCGCCGAGTACCTGCAGCGGGCGGGTTTTTTGGCGAAACGCTCGGACATTTGAATGGCTGTCGCAGTCTCCCATGCCGCGCGGGCAGGCCGTACACCATGAAAGGGCCTGCTCGCCCCGTGAGCGGAATGGGTGTCTCGAAGGCCTGGTCGCTTGCAAGGATGCACTGATGGGGGATGAGGAGCGGGTTATCCGAAAGATCTGGAAACGATCAACAGATGCTGTACAATTTCAAACGTTTCTGTTATCAGATGCTGCCCAAAAAAGACCCCCTGGAAGTGGCTGGGGGAGGTCCCCGGCGGTAGGAGTCGCCGGACCATCCGATGCAAGTGTCATATGAGCGTAAGGGAGTGAAAGGGGCATGGAATTGAAAAAGACGTTGTTTGCCGCATTCATTGCTTGCTTTGTTGTCGTGATGTCTGCTTCGTTCATGTTTTCCATCTGCCTGGAGGCAGCTGCCCCTCCGGCCGAGGAGGAGACCATCGCGGGAATGGTGGTGAAGAGCGACCAGGGGGTCATCATCGAGGCTGATGATGGAGACTACCTGGTGAAGGGACCGAAGACGCAGGAGGTTGCCAAGATGACCGGCAAGCTGGTGGAAGCCACCGGTATCATCCGCGAATCGGCCAAAGGAGACGTGATCGAGGTCAAGTCTGTCGAGGAAATCCAGGAATAGCGGGGCAGCCTTTGTCCGCTTCCAGGGAATGGGAATGATGGTCTTCGGATCGGGGGGCCGATCCTCACCTTCGAGGATCGGATCTCCTCAAGATCCTCCCTCCGCACCTTGCCGCTCAGTATCAGCCTCTGCTACGAAAAGTTTCAAGTTTCAGGTTTCAAGTCTCAGGTTCAATAAATAGCCCGGCTGCGAGCCTTTTCATTGTTTAAGGTGCCCCAAGGGGGCATGAGGTACTGCTTTGATTCTATATTTGCTCCCGCCGTCTTGATTTGTCATCGAGCAGGTGGTTTTTCCACCGACCTGCCGGCTCAGCCGCACGCCCATCGCTGGAAAAGACGGCGTTCAGGCCTTGCAGAGAGCTGCGATTCCTGCGACGATTCACCGTAAGACGTCAGGCCTGGCGACGGTGAATGGCCGGGATGGCGTGAGCGGATCATTCCTATGCAATCATCACGAGGAGGGATGGGCGAAAGATGACTGAAAAAATCCCGGAGGGTCAAATGGAAACTGAAAGCGTTCTCGAATGGCTCCCGGTGCTTGTGCTGCCCGGGACCGTTCTCTATCCCGGCATGGTTTCTTCTTTCATTGTGGACCGGGAGAGCGGGCAGAAAGTCATCGATCGGGTGTCCAAGAGCGAGGCTTACCTGATCCTGTTGGCTCAACGGGACAGCCGGGTGCAGGAGCCCAGCCCCTCGGATGCGTTCGATATCGGCACCATGGCGAGCATCATCAGGGTAACGCGCCAGCTGGACGAATCCTACCAGGTGCTGGCTCGGGGAATAGACCGCGTGAGGATCAGGGAGACCGTGCATCGGAGTGAGGGCTGGGAAGCCAGGTTCGATACGGTTGACGAGGACATGTCCGCCAGTCCCGAAATCGAAGCCATGGTACTGAATTTGCGCAGGCAGTTCGATACATTCGTGAAGGTTGCGGGGCTCTCCAGTGAGCTCGTGATCGCGGCCTTGAACACGGAGCCTCCGCTCCGACTCGCCTACACGGTGGCCGCGCAGCTCGCTCTGTCGGTGGCCGAGCGCCAGACGGTGCTGGAGATCCCCGATGCGAATCTTGCCCTCGAGAGGGTGACTTACTATCTCACGCGTCAGTTGGAGCGCCTGGAGCTGGGGCAGCAGATCCAGGAGCGCATCAAGTCCCTCATGGACAGGCGCCAGCGCGAGTACTTCCTGCGCGAACAGCTGCAAGCCATCAAGCGCGAGCTCGGGGAGGGCGGGGATGGTTCCTCCGAGGTCCAGGAGCTGATGGACCGGCTGGACCAAATCGATATGCCCCAGGAGGCACGGAAGGCCGCCGAGAAGGAGCTCGAGCGGCTGGAGAGAATCCCTCCGGCCTCGGCGGAGTACACGGTATCGAGAAACTACCTGGACTGGCTCCTCGAGGTTCCCTGGTCCATTTCGACCCCCGACAACCTGGACGTCCGTGCAGCCAGCGAGATCCTGGACGAGGATCATTTCGACCTGGAGAAGGTGAAGCGGCGCATTCTGGAGTACCTGGCGGTTCTGCAGCTGAAAAAGGAAATGAAGGGCCCGATCCTTTGCTTTGTGGGCCCCCCGGGGGTCGGCAAGACGTCCCTGGGGCAGTCCATCGCCAGGAGTCTCGGGCGCAAATTCATACGGATTTCCCTCGGCGGCATGCGCGATGAAGCGGAAATACGCGGCCACAGGCGCACCTATGTCGGCTCTCTTCCGGGGCGGATCATCCAGGGGCTGAGGCGCCTCGGGTGCAACAACCCGGTCTTCATGCTGGACGAGCTGGATAAACTGGGGATGGACTTTCGCGGCGATCCTTCGGCTGCCCTGCTGGAGGTTCTGGACCCCGAGCAGAATTCCACTTTCTCCGACCATTACCTGGGAGTGCCGTTCGATTTGTCCAAGGTGATGTTCGTCGCCACGGCCAATATGATGGATCCCATCCCTCCCGCCCTCAAGGACCGGATGGAGGTGATCGAGATTCCCGGTTACACGGAGGAAGAAAAGCTCGAGATCGCCCGAAGGTACCTGGTGAAGCAGCAGGCGGAGAACCATGGGCTCACGGAAGAGCATGTGGCTTTTTCGGACGAGGCCATTCTGGAGCTCATCCGGTCGTACACGCGGGAGGCGGGGGTGCGCAACCTGAACCGGAGCATCGCGGCCGTTTGTCGACATGTCGCCAAGGATGTGGCGGAAGGCAAGGGGCCGGAGGGAGGGGCGCGGGTGGAGCCGCGGAGTGTTCACGAGATCCTTGGCCCTGTTCGGTTTCTGCCGGAGGCCATGACGCGCTCATGGGGTGCAGGGATTGCCACGGGACTCGCCTGGACGCCCACCGGAGGCGAGCTCATCTTCATCGAGACGCTCCGAACCCCGGGGAGTGGACGGTTGATTCTGACGGGTCAGCTGGGGGATGTCATGAAGGAGTCCGCCACGGCTGCCCTGACGTATCTGCGGGCTCATGCCGGGGAGCTGGCCATCAAGGATGAGGAGTTCGGAAAGGCCGACATTCACGTGCACGTTCCGGCAGGTGCCATTCCCAAGGACGGTCCGTCGGCTGGCGTTCCCCTCATCGTGGCTCTGGCGTCGCTCATGAGCGGACGTCCGGCGAGGCGCAACATGGCCATGACCGGGGAAATCACACTCCGGGGAGACATCCTCCCTGTGGGTGGGATCAAGGAAAAGATGCTTGCGGCCAGAAGAGCCGGACTCTGCGAGGTGCTCATCCCGCAGGCCAACGTGAAGGATCTCGTGGACATTGCCGAGCACCTCCGCCGAGGCATGGTCTTCCATGAGATGCAGTCCATCGGAGAAGCTCTGAAGCTGGCGCTGGCAGAACAGGGGGAAGGGAGCGGGAGTGGTGAATCGGCCTACGAGGAGTCCGGACCGCCGTCGCCGGGATGTGGCTGATCCTTCTCACGGAGCAGCGACCTGAGGTTGCAGACGCTGCACAGCTCGCCGAAAGCCGGCTCCCCGCACTCCCTGCAGTCGTGAAAGTCGCGGGGCTTTAAGTCCGGCTTCTGACGGGCCAGAAAGGTGAAGAGGAAATCACGTTTGGTGCCTGGCATCCTCTCTTCCAGGAAATGGAGGGCCTCCTTGAAGCTGTGGCTGGTGGCGCCGCGGGAGAGGGGGCAGCTCTGATCCACTGGCCGAATCCCTTTGATGGCGCAGTAAATACGGATCTCCCTGGCTTCGACGCGATAGAGAGGTTTGCATTTGGCGGCGAACCGGGGATGTGTGGAGGGCAGATAAGGGGAGTGCTTGTCGAGATACTGGTGGCGATTCCGAACGATGTTGCCGAGAAGTCGCCCTGCCTCGTCATCCAGGTTGTGCCCGACGACCAGCGTCTGAAACCCTTCCCGGATCGTGAGGCGATTCAGGAGCTGGCGTTTGAGCATGCCGCAGACGGAGCAGATTTTGCGTCGCATGCGCTTGTGGATCTCGGGAATGGAGTGGCCAAAAAGCTCCTGGACGGAATACTCGACCCAGGGGAGCGATCGAGTCCGAGCGAAATCATCAACGGCTTCGGTCGATGCCTCGGAAAAGCTTTCGATTCCGAGCCGAATGTGAAGGCCTCGGGTAGGGTAGCCCAGATCATGCAGGACGTTCCACGCCGCCAGGGAGTCCTTGCCGCCGGAGACGGCCACAAGCAGGGGCGTGGAGGGAGAAATCGGGAATTTTTCCAGGCCGCGCCGGACGGCGGTCTCGAAGAAGGATACGAAACAATCCGGGCAGAAGTTGGCGTTGTGTGAAGGCATCGGGATGGTTGCCCGCCCTTTGCATCGCACGCATTTGGCTTTTTCGGGCAGGACAGCGGTGTTGGATTTCATGGGCGAATGCGAGCTCTCTGCCGTGTTTGCGCCGAAGTCGGCCGCAAGAGATGGTTTCAGCCGCGATGATCCGCTCCCCCGAGCGGATGCGCTTCTCAGATGGCTCAGTGACCATCTCAGAACTAATCTGAGCGGTTAGCCGTTAGCGATTAGCTTTTAGCCAAAGACTTCAGTAAGTTGTGCCTCATAGATTCTCACTCACCAAGTCCGGATGAATGGTGAGATAACCTATTAAAATTGTTGAGCTAATACCTAACAGCTAAGAGCTAATCGCTCAATTTAGGTCAGAACTACCTCTCGTCGGGGGTTGGACTCCGGGCAGTTCTGAGGTAGTCACTAGATACTCGCTCACGCGATGGAAGACAACCCGGGGTTTTCCCGATCGGCCCCGCTTCGATGCCGGGTGTATGGAGTCGTCAATTGTTTTTGGAAAGCTAGAATCCACCGCCGTGAAGGGATCATTCTCTCACGCCATTGGGGATTTCGGGAGGAACGGCCACGTCATGGACGGAATGCACTACGAAGGGAACATCATCAGACCACCCAGCGAGGCGGACAGTGTCATCCTGCAGGTCACCGTCGGGTGCTCCCACAACAAATGCACCTTTTGCGGGACCTACAAAGGGGAGCGCTTCCGCATCAAGGACGAATCCCTCATCGATCAGGACATCCTTTATGCGGCCAGGAATTTGTCCTTTCTGCGGCGGGTTTTTCTGGCCGATGGCGACGCCCTCATCATCCCTCAGGAGAAGCTTGTTTGGATATTCAAGCGAATTCGGGAGGAAATGCCCTGGATTCAGCGGGTTGGGCTTTACGGCAACGCCAAGAGCATCCTGAGGAAGTCTCCTGAGCAATTGGAGGAGCTGAAAGGGTTGGGGCTGGGCATTGTTTATCTGGGCTTGGAGAGCGGAGATGTCCAGGTGCTGCGGGACATCAGAAAAGGGATGTCCCCGGAGAGGATGATCGAAGCCGCCCGGAGGATCCGCTCTGCCGGGATCAAGCTTTCGGTCACAGCCCTGCTTGGAATTGCCGGGCGGGAGCGTTCCCTCGATCACGCGCGCGCCACGGGGCAGGTGCTCTCGGCCATGGATCCGAACTACGTGGGAGTCCTGAGCCTGATGGTGCTGCCCAATACGGAGATCGGACAAAAGGTCCGGGCCGGCGAATTCGAGGTGCTCGAGCCCCTGGAGCTCTTGCGGGAGCTCCGCGAGATGCTCGCTCATACGGAGATGACGCGAGGTCTCTTCCTGGCCAACCACGCCTCCAACTATCTTCCCATCAAAGTCAAAATGCCCGCGAATCGTGACAAGGCCCTGGAGCAGATCGACCGGGCCCTTGCGGGCAAAACCAGCCTCAAACCCGAGTGGCTCCGCGGGCTGTGAGATCAGTTCTGCCCCCATTTCAGCTTGGTTCTTAGGATTTCGAGATAATCGACGGAGGGAGTCTTGATGAGGCGAAGGGGCGGAGTGGCCGTCGTGATCTCGATGCGATCGAAGGCTGCGAGCTCGCAGCCCACCTGGCCGTCGCAGGTCAGGACGATATCGCGGATGGAGTCCGGCATCTCCACCTCCACGGTGGCTGTGGCCGGAAGGATGATGGGGCGGTTGGTCAAGGTGAATGGGCAGATGGGGGTCAGAATGATGGCCAGGGCTGTCGGGTAGACGATGGGGCCGCCCGCTGAAAGATTGTAGGCCGTGGATCCTGTGGGTGTGGCAACAATCAGACCGTCTGCCCGGTAGTGGGTGAGGTAGCGGTTGTCGATCTTGGTCTTCAGGTCCACGATGCGGGCCAGAGCCCCCTTGTTGATGACGGCGTCATTCAGGACGGATTGGCGAAAGATCTCGCGCCCCTGTCTCTGAACTGAAACCAGCAGACGCATGCGCTCTTCGATTTCGTACCTGCCTTCCAGGACCTGCTGCAGCTCACCATGGCAGCTTTCCCGGCTGATTTCTGTGAGGAAGCCCAAACCTCCGAGGTTGACACCGATCACGCTTGTGGTGCGATTCTCCAAGAAACGGGCGACGCTCAGAAAGGTTCCGTCCCCTCCGAGCACCACCACAAAGTCGGAGTCGACGGGAATCTCCAGCTGCCTGGTCGTGCAGCGGATCCCGGCTCCCGAATCATCAATGTTTTGTTGGCAGGTGACCCGGATTTTGCGTTTCTCAAACCAGTCCTTCAACTCGTAGGCCAGCTGAGTAGCCTCGCTCCGGCTTCGCTTGTAGATGATCGTGATGTGCTGCATCCATTCCTCCTGATTCGACAAGCAAAAATGATAGGCGGAGAGCCGAAGCAAATGCAATCAAAAAGACATTTGTCAAAAGGTCTGGTTTGCATTAGATTAACGAACGTCTAATGGTGTTGGCAGAGAGAAGATTGGAATATGGCTCGCGAAGAAAACTGGCCGAAAATTGCATGCCAGAACATTCTGGTGGTGGATGATGAAGAGCAGGTCTGCGACCTTTTGGCCGAGGCCTTGACCTTTATGGGGCATAATGTCTTCACTGCCGCAGATGGTCAGGAAGCCATGGGGCAGATGGACAAGCTGCCTTTTGCCATTGTCATCACGGATATGGACATGCCCCGCATGGACGGCATGGACCTGATCAAGCACATCACGGCCCACCGGAATGGAACGGACATCATCGCCATTACCGGGCACACCATGAAGTACAGATATACAGACGTTGTGGCGGCGGGGGCGGCGGATTTCATCACCAAGCCCTTCACGCTGAACGAGCTGGAAGCCAAGCTCAATCGGCTCCTGCGGGAGCGGTATCTTCGGCAGGAGCTCGAGCACCTGGCTGTCCGGGACCCGCTCACGGGGCTCTACAACCGGCGATTTTTCGAGAAAGTGATCCGCAAGGAGGTTATCAGGGCGGAGCGCTATGAGCATCCTCTGTTCATGTTCTTCTGCGATGTGGATCGATTCAAGGATTACAATGATCAAATGGGGCATCCTGCCGGCGACGAGCTGCTGGTGAAGCTGGCTGACATCCTGAAGTCGTCCATACGGGCCGGGGTGGACACGGCGTTCCGATTCGGCGGAGATGAATTCACGGTTCTGCTGCCGCATCTGCAGCAGGCCAATGCGGAAAAGGTGGCCGAGCGCATCCGGCAGAAATACGAAAGCATGCGGCTCGAGCCGACCAGCATCTCCATTGGGATTGCTCGATATCTAAAGCGGGGCGGGGAGCCCGCCCAAGACATTGACAACATGATCCGGCGGTCGGACGCAGCCCTGTACCATGCCAAAGGGGCCATGAACGGCAACTGCATCCATTTCGACGAGGAATCGTACACCTGAGGTGGTGAGCCGGGAGCCCGCTTGGTCAGAATTTGCGTTATTTCAGAGACTTGTCTTTCATTATCCCCCATTCGATTACCATAATGATTTTTTCTTGACTCTAGAGGGTGCGTCCTTTATATAGGGCACACTCTGGCGGGATGCTGGCTGTGTTTGTCTAACCGCCGGAGAATTTTAAGGATTTTGTCATTTTGCCCCGCCTTGGGATCGGGAGCTTCCGGGTCTGGAGAGTCCGCCGGATGCAGAGCTCCGGGGCGGATTGATTTCGTCTGCAAACCTTCACACGCTTTGGTGTGAAATGAGTTTACTGGGAATTCCGCCCCCTGCGAAGGAAGCGAATCAACTGGGAAATCTGCGGCCGGGAGAGTCGTGAGCCCTCCATTGCCGATGGTTTCTGCGGTGCCATCTCCTGGATTCGGGCGGTTTGACAAGCGGTGAGAATCGTGGGAGGCCTCCAGGGGTCTCCGTTCTATCGGGAGGTGACTGCCATGGGCATGGGCAAGCCGGAGTTCGGGTTTGGGGTTCACTTGATGTTGGATGGGTATGGTTGCGATCGCGCGGTTCTGGAAGATATCCAGTTCATTTACGATTTTCTCGATGAATACCCTGATCAGATGAACATGACGAAGATCATGCCGCCTTATGTTTTCCGCTACAATGGGGCTGTTCCCGAAGACTGGGGGGTGTCGGGGTTTGTGCTCATCGCGGAGAGCCATATCAGTGTCCATACTTTCCCAGACAAGCAGTATCTCAGCCTGGACATGTTCTCCTGCAAGCCGTTTGACACCGATGACGCTGTGGAGACGGTTCGAAAGCATTTCAGGATGCAGAAGTACGAAAAACGTGTGCTGGACCGGGGTCAGGAGTTTCCGAACACCATTCAGGAGTCCGCGCAGGTTGTGCGTATGGATCGCATGCTGATGCAGCGTTCACGATAAAGAGTTGTCATGAGCGAATCCAAAGAGATGGGGTTCCGGCCGCCCATGGGCCTGGGACCCCATCACTCATTTCTGGGTCTGGCTCAGAGCCGGGAGTCCTACGAAGCTTCACGGGCGGTTGTGATCCCGGCCCCGTACGATGGGACGACCACCTACCGTGCCGGCACACGGGAAGGGCCCCGGGCCATTCTGGCGGCTTCCAGGGAGCTGGAGCCCTTCGATGAAGAGACGGGGGCGGACGTCTGGGAGGCGGGAATTGCGACGATTGAGGAGCTGCCCGTCATCGTGTCGTCGCCCCGGGACATGGTGACCAGGGTCCGGGAGGCCGTCGGTCTGGTGATCGATGAAGGCAAGCTGCCGGTTCTGCTGGGAGGGGAGCATCTTCTGTCCCTGGGGGCTATCGAAGCCCTGGCCGAGCGCATCCCCGCCCTGACGGTGCTCCATCTCGATGCCCATGCGGACCTGAAGGCCGAATACCAGGAGAGTCCGTTCAGCAATGCCTGCGTCATGCATCATGTGAGTCGGATGGCCTCTCTGGTCCAGGTGGGCATCCGTTCTCTGACGCGTGAAGAGAGGGACACCATCCGGGAGAGGTCCATTCCCTGTTTCTGGGGCCACGAGCTTTGGCGCGACCCCGCGTTGTGGGATGGGATTGTCGAGCGGCTTGGCCCCGAGGTCTATGTCAGCATCGACCTGGACGTTCTCGATCCTTCCATCATGCCCGCTGTGGGCACCCCCGAACCGGGTGGCCTCGGCTGGTATGAAGTGCTGAGACTCCTGCGCCGGGTTGCCCGCGCACGTCATGTGGTTGGATTCGACGTCATGGAGCTGCTGCCCATTCCCCACATGCCGGCCCCCGATTTTCTGGCGGCCCGTCTCGTTTACAAGCTCCTGGGCTACATTTTGATGGACAAGGGGCTTCCTATCTGGTAAATGTGTTTTATTTCCATAACATAAGGGTATTGGATTTCCCTAGTTGCATTTCTCATAAAGAGAGTGATCGGGCTTTGGAAGAGGAATCCGCCAAAGGATTTCAGAACTGGCTCAGGATGTGCTTTAGACGATTGGCGCGCATCCACGATACCGAGAGCATTGAAAAAGAGATCGAGCAGTTGATCGACGAAGGGGAGCAGCGCGGACTCATTTCCCAGGACGAAGGGGAGATGATCCAGGGGATCTTCTCCTTTCGGGATACCATCGCTCGAGAAATCATGGTTCCCCGCACCGACACCGTCTGCGCGCGTGTCGACACCACCATTCCGGACATCATCGACCTCATCATACAGAGCGGGCATTCGCGCATCCCCATCTATGTGGACAGCATCGACAACGTGGTCGGCACCTTGCACGCCAAGGATCTGCTTCGACATTGGGGGTGCGGGGCGGATGTCGAGCTGGAGGGGATCGTCCGACCGCCTTACTTCATACCCGAGACGAAAAAGATCAGCGAAGTGCTGAAAGACCTTCGGGGGAACAAGTCGCACATGGCCGTCGTCATTGATGAATACGGCGGCACCGCAGGGATCCTGACCCTGGAGGACATCATCGAGGAGATCATCGGCGAGATCGTGGACGAGTATGACGCCGAAGAGACCCTCATTGTCGAGCACGATGACGGTTCCATGACGGTCGATGCCCGCCTGGATGTGGAGGAGCTGGAGGATTACCTCGACATGGAATTCCCCGAGGGGAAATTCGAATCCGTGGGCGGATTCGTCATCAGCCTGCTCGGCAAGGTTCCGGGTGTGGATGAAAAGGTGGTTTACCAGAATATCGAGATGGTGGTGGAAGCCGCCAACAACCGGAAGATTGAAAAGCTGCGCGTGAGAAGAATCGCACCCATGGAGGAGCTCGCCGCATCTGATGCGGATCATGCATGACTCCGCCTCCGGGGAGACTTTCCTCGGGTGGCTCCAATCGCCCCGAATTTTGCCCGCCAGAGAAGCCCTGTGTGCGCCTTTCAAGTTTCAAGTTTCGGGTTTCAAGTTGGAGGCCCCTCTCGGCGATCGTCGTTTCCATCGTTCGGGGTGGCCCGGAGAGGATGAGGGACTGCTGCGACGGGCTCGATTCCCTGGCGCGTGAAAGACCATTGACCCCAGAACCCTTATCTGGATAGGATGCCGGCGATGGTGTCGGTTCTCAGCTCGAAACACGGAACTTATTGGAACAGAGCCACATGACCCTCAGGGCCACCCTGAACACTGAAGAGGTCGATCGCTGGGAGGTTCCTTCAACTTGAGACTTGAAACCTGAAACCTGAAACTTTTCAGAGCAGTGCTGTTCTCTGGAGTGCGATGATTTGAGATCGGTGATGGCGGGAAACGGTTTCACGGCTTTCTGCTGCATTTTGAGCGGCCTCCTGCTCACGGCGGGGCTTCCCAAGTGGGATCTGTACCCTCTTGCCTGGTGCGCATTGGTGCCGCTTTTCGTTGCGATCCGGGGAAAGACCCCAAGAGAGGCGTTCGGGTGGGGATACCTGTGCGGGATGGTCCATTTCCTGACAACGCTCTACTGGATTCGCCATGTGATTTTCTACTATGGCGGACTGCCTTTGCCCCTGGCCATTGCGGTCCTGGTGCTGCTCTGCGGTTATCTTGCGCTGTATCCTGCGGTGTTTGCGTGGGTGGCCCGGAGATGGGAGCGGCAATCCACCCTGTGGGTTTTGGGGCTGCCCGCGGCCTGGGTGACCCTCGAATGGGTGCGGGCGCACGCCCTGACCGGGTTCCCATGGGCAAACCTCGGGTATACGCAGACCCGGTTTTCGACCCTCGTGCAGGTCGCCGACGTGACCGGGGTGTACGGGATCAGCTGGCTGGTGGTGCTCGCCAACACCGTGGTCATGAGTGTCTTCGCGCGGCGGCCTTCCCGTGCGGGTATGGCCGTGTTGGCGTTGTGCATTGCGGGAAGCCTGTCCTATGGCGTCTGGCGCCTCGATCAAGTCCGTGAGCTCCAGGACGGGTTCGAATCCTGGGTGGCGGCCGTGGTTCAGGGCAACGTCGATCAGAGCGTCAAGTGGGATCCGGCGTTCCAGCAGGAGACCCTGCGGCGATACCGGGAGCTCTCGTTGAAGGCGGCAGCTCACAATCCCCCGCCGGATCTGATCGTGTGGCCGGAGACCTCCGCTCCTTTTTTCTACGATCGTGAGCCAACGCTGACCGCACAGCTCAATGGGCTGCTGACGGAGATCGGGCGGCCAACGTTGTTCGGGAGTCCGGCCATCACTCGGGAGGACGGGGAGGCTCGCCTCCAGAACCGCGCCTACCTGGTGGATGCTCAGGGAGTGAGTCTCGGAGCTTATGCCAAGCGCCACCTGGTTCCCTTCGGGGAGTACGTGCCGCTGCAGAAGCTGCTCTTCTTCGTGAGGCGCCTCGTTCAGGCCGCGGGGGATTTCGTTCCCGGGAGCGACTCCTCGCCCATTGTCTGGGGAGACAGGAAACTGGGGGTCCTCATCTGCTACGAGGGGATCTTTCCTGCTTTGGCTCGGGAGACGGTTCGAAAAGGGGCAACGGCACTGGTGATCATCACCAACGACGCCTGGTATGGCCCGACCAGTGCGCCCTATCAGCACCTGGAGATGGCCCGTTGGCGCGCCATCGAGTTTCGGGTCCCTGTGCTGCGGGCGGCGAATACGGGAGTGAGCGCGATTTTTGACAGCACCGGAAGGGAATGTGGTCGGGTTCCCCTTGACGAGGCCGGGCAGTTGGTGTGTGTCGTGCGCAGCGGTCCCATCGAAACCTTTTATGGTCGGCGGGGCGATGTCTTCGCCTGGCTTTGTGTGGCGGGAGCATTGTTCTGTGCCGTTTTGGCAGAGCTTGTGAGTGGAGCGGGGGCAACAGGGACCCGTCGTCATGCCGCAACGCGATAGCCTGTACAGTGTTGATCGAATGAGAAGGAGGACAATCCAATGCATATTGATCCAGCCGAAGTCAAATCCGCTTTGAAAGATCTTTCCCAACGTTTTCTGACCCTCGGGGGGTATCTTTGACATCACGGGCAAACGTCAGCGTTTGAGCGAGCTCGACAAGCTGATGTCGAAGCAGGATTTCTGGGAGAAGCCGGACGAGAGCAGACACGTGCTCAAGGAGCGTTCGGATGTGACGGACGTCATCCAGACCTGGCAGACATTCTCGGATGAGCTCGAAGACACGGAGCTGTTGCTCGACATGGCTCTCGAGGAGGGCGACGAAGAGACCATCGACGAAGTGCTGGAAAAGACTCGGAGTCTGCAGAGAGGCCTTCGGGATCTCGAGCTTCGGCAGATGCTGAGCCATGAAGACGACAGCAAGAACGCCATTGTGAGCATCAATGCGGGGGCAGGAGGGACCGAAGCTCAGGATTGGGTGGAGATGCTCCTGCGCATGATGCTGAGATATTGCGAGCGCAAGGGCTTCGTGGTGGAGATGGCGGATGTTCAGGAGGGTGAAGAGGCGGGCATCAAGAGCGCGACCTTCACGGTTTCCGGCGTCAACGCCTACGGGGTGCTCAAGTCCGAATCCGGGATTCACAGGCTGGTGCGCATCTCGCCTTTTGACGCCAGTGGACGAAGGCACACATCCTTCGCCGCCGTTCTGGTGTATCCGGAGGTGGATGACCGCATCGAGGTGGACATCAAGCAGGCCGATCTGCGCATCGACACCTATCGAGCCAGCGGGGCGGGAGGGCAGCATGTGAACAAGACGAGCTCCGCCGTCCGGATCACGCACATGCCGACGGGAATCGTGGTGCAGTGCCAGAACGAGAAGTCCCAGCATCGGAACCGGGACATCGCCATGAAGATCCTCCGGGCCAGGCTGTACGAGCGTGAGCAGCAGGCCCAGCAGGACAAGATGCAGGAGATGCATGACAATCTCGACGACATCGGCTGGGGAAACCAGATCCGCTCCTATGTCATGCAGCCCTACCGGCTGGTCAAGGATCACCGAACGGGGATGGAGAAGGGAAATGTGGACGCGGTGATGGATGGGGATCTGGATGAGCTCATCGAGGCCTATCTCATCCACCAGCTCAATCTGAAGGAGCGTCCCGCCTCGACGCCTGGTGACGTGCGGTGAAGCGGCGGGGATGGTTTCAAACGCTGTTTCGATGAACGGGGTGAATGCGTGCAGGGTCAACGTACAGGTTCATTGCGCCATGGATCGGGCTTCCAGCCCGATCTCCGTTTTGTGCACAGATCTCCAGCGGAATTGGGGGTGGGGAAGACCAGGGGACGATGATCATTTCAGAGGGCATGATCTGGGTTGTGGCGGGCTCGGCTGTGGCTATGACGATTGCGGTGGGACTGGTCATCGGGGCACGAAGAAGTGCTCGAACGGGCGCCATGTATCAGGTGCAGCGTCAATTCAGAGACGTGAAGATCATTGCCTCCTCCGATCGGGTGGATTTCCGGGGAGTGGACCGCATCTGGGATGGCCAGTGGAGGGGGCTGGGAGTTCTGGTGCTGACGGACGACTGTGTGTACTTTCGACTGTCGGAGCGAGACATGGACTTGAGTGTCCCGGTCTCCCGCATTGAGAGCGTTGAAGTGGCGGGTGAGGGAGATCAGGCGTCTCTGCGGCGGCGGCAGATCCGGGTGGCTTATCGAGCCTTCGACGATCAGCTGCGGACGGCCACCTGGAGTGTCCGGAACCCCCGTCATTGGAGGGATCTGATCCTGGCTGCGATAGAGGGGAAGAAATGACATGGAGTCCATGCCCAGGCGCAATATCTACTTGAGAATGAAGACCCTTGAGGAATCGAGGGGGATGTGGAGGGAGGAGACCGGGGGCCTGCGGTGTGCGGCTCAATTGGTCCCCACCGTGCGATCCTTGGGGAGAGTCACCGCCAAGCCGATCCTCGCACGCCGTTCGGTTCCTCACTATCATGGGGCGGCCATGGACGGTTTTGCGGTTTCGGCCCGTGAGACTTTTGGAGCCAGTGAAGTCAACCCGCTGCGATTGGAAGTGGGGAAGTCCGCCTTTGCCGTGGATACGGGGGATGTGCTGCCCGAGGGGACCGACTCCGTCATCATGATCGAGCACGTGGAGGTCGGGAGCGGGAGCCAGATCGAGATACGGGCGGCTGCCTTTCCCTGGCAGCACGTGCGGAAGGTCGGTGAGGACATCGTGGCGGGCGAGCTGCTCCTGCCCCAGCATCACCCCTTGAGGCCGGCGGACCTGGGTGCTCTGTTGGCTGCGGGGGTGCTGGAAGTGACGGCATTTCGGCGGCCGGTGGCGTGGATACAGCCGACGGGGACCGAGCTCATCTCGGCCGAGAATGCCGCTGAGGCAGGACCTGGACGGATCGTCGAATTCAACGGAACCGTCCTCGCCGGATTGGTCGAGGATTGCCAGGGGGAGCCTTTCCTGCGGGAGACGATTCCCGACGACTACGGAAGCATCAAGGGGTTCCTGGCTCAAGCCGCTGCATCCGATGCGGACGTCGTCCTGATCAATGCCGGCTCCTCGGCCGGATCCGAGGATTACACGGCGGCGGCCATTGGCGAATTGGGGCGGGTGCTGGTCCACGGAGTCACCATGATGCCTGGGAAGCCCACGGTCCTGGGACTCATCGGGGATAAGCCCGTGGTGGGGGTGCCCGGATACCCGGTGTCGGCCATCATGGCTTTCGAGCAGTTTGTGCGCCCCCTGCTGTACTGGCTTCAAGGGCTGCCTGAGCCGGCATTTCCCGGGGTGGAGGCGGTGATGGGCCGCAAGTTGCCGTCGCGGCTCGGGTTGGAGGAGTTTGTCCGGGTGATACTTGGCCGCGTTCAGGGGCGGCTGGTGGCCATGCCGCTTCAGAGGGGCGCCGGCGTCATCACATCGTTGACGCGCGCCGACGGCCTGCTGCAGATTCCCCAGGAGCTCGAAGGGGTCGACGTGGATGAAAAGGTCCGTGTCAGGCTCCTGCGTTCGGAGGAGCAGCTGGAGCACACCCTCGTCATGATCGGAAGCCATGACAACACCATCGACGTCCTGGCCAACGAGCTCAAACGCAGGGATTCGCGCGTTCACCTCTCATCGAGCAATGTCGGCAGCCTGGGAGGGCTCATGGCCGTGCGCCGGGGGCAGACGCACCTGGCCGGCTCCCATCTCCTGGAGACGGACACCGGCGAATACAATTTTGCCTACATCGAGCGTTATCTCAAAACCATTCCGGTGCGCGTGGTGCAGCTGGCCAGGCGGCAGCAGGGGCTTCTGGTCAAACCGGGAAATCCTCTCCAGATTCAAGGCATTGAAGACCTGGCCCGCCCCGAGATCAGGTTCGTGAACCGGCAGGCCGGGGCGGGAACGCGGATCCTACTCGACTACTTCCTGGATCGTCAGGGACTGACGGCCGAAGCCATCAAAGGGTACGACCAGGAGGAGTACACGCACATGTCCGTGGCCGTGAACGTGCTGAGCGGCCGCGCCGACTGCGGCATGGCCATTTTTGCTGCGGCACGTGCGCTGGGGCTCGATTTCATCCCCGTTGCGGAGGAACGCTACGATCTCATCGTGCCGGAATCGAGCTGGGAGGATCCCAAGATCCGCCTTGTCCTGGACATCGTCGTTTCGGACTCCTTCCGCTCCATGGTTCAGAAGATGGGCGGATACGACGTGCGGAGCTCCGGTCGGGTCATGGGGGTCTGGGATGGAACCGGCTGGAGCGGTCGCGGGTGATGCGGGAACCGGATTCACGGGGAGCGACGTGATGGCCGAAGAGCGCGTTCCCGGATATGTCGCCCTGTACGAATCCGGCGAGCTCGCCGAGCGTGCGCGGCAGCTCGAGGAGATGCTCGCATCCTGCAGGCTGTGCCCGCGGCAGTGCAGGGTGGATCGCACGGCAGGCCAAAAGGGGGCCTGCGGATCGGGGATGCATCCCGTGGTTGCAGCCGCCAGCCTCCACCCGTGGGAGGAACCGCCTCTTTCCGGGGCACGGGGATCGGGAACGATCTTCTTCTCGGGCTGCACCATGAGCTGCGTGTTCTGCCAGAATTACCCCATCAGCCAGATCGGGGTGGGCAGGGAGCTCACGCCGGACGGTCTGGCCGGGGAAATGCTGGGGCTCCAGCGTCGCGGCGTGCACAACCTCAACCTGGTGACGGCGACCCATCAGATGCCGTTTGTGGTGCGCGCCCTCCTCATCGCAGTCCCACTGGGACTGCGCCTTCCTGTCGTCTACAACACCAGCGGCTACGAAACCCTCGAAACGCTGCGGCTGCTGGAGGGGATCGTGGAGGTCTACCTTCCCGACATCAAGCATTCGGTTCCCGAGGCCGCACACTTCTGCTCGGGACGTCGGGACTATGTTCACTGCAACCGCCGGGCACTCGTGGAAATGTGGCGGCAGGTGGGCCCGCTGCAGACGGATGAGCGGGGGATTGCCTACAGGGGGATGCTGGTGCGACACATGGTGCTGCCGGAGGATCTCTCGGGGACCAGGGATTGCCTTGCCTTCCTGGCGAGTGAACTGGGGAGATCCGTCTGGGTGAGCCTCATGAGCCAGTATTTCCCGGCTCACAAGGCTCACGGGCTTCCCCCCCTGGACCGGAAGATCACCGGAGCGGAATACGAGGCTGCCCTCGAGGCGCTGGACGATCTCCAGATCGTCAATGGATTTGTTCAAGCAGCCCCCTGCCAGCTGGACCTGGTTGCGGAGGCTTCGCGCGAATGCGGTGATCTTCCCTGACCTGATCGCAGGTTTTCCTTTGACTGCCCTTCGAAGCTTCTCTAAAATCATTATTTCGAATCCTTGGCGTGAAATGCTCATTCGACGATTTCGGGCAGAAGGGAATCCGATTGCAGCCGCTACGCTGATTGCACCATCAGCCTCTTGTTCTCAAGACTTCAGGTTCCTGGAATACTCGAGCCCGACGCGGAAGGCTGGAGCAGGTGACACGAATGGAAGACAAGGCATACGGGAAGCTATACTGGAAGATCATCGCGACGACCCTCTCCTTTTCTCTGGTTCCGCTCGTGGCCCTGGGCATCAGCATGTATCATCAGTTCAGCGTCTCCTACACGGCCAAGGCCATGGAGAATCTGCGGACGCTGGCCGAGAACCGTCGCAACGCCATCGATCTCTTCCTGGATGAACGCATCTCGCAGCTGAACACCCTGGCCTATACCCATGTATTCGAGCACCTCGGTGACGAGGCTTATCTGAACAGCGTCTTCACACTCATTCAGAGCCGCTCACGGTCCTTTGTGGATCTTGGGATCATCGACCGCAGCGGACTCCATGTGGCCTATGTGGGTCCTTATGAGCTCAAGGGGATCAACTACAGCAACGAGAGCTGGTTCCAGGAAGTC
>Ga0105106_10000760_pt1 | contig 22966 bp, 19 predicted proteins | sample PPLLaktember2015_5_FD_79109 | JGI IMG/M metagenome (GOLD analysis project Ga0105106, IMG submission 79109) | Freshwater sediment microbial communities from Prairie Pothole Lake near Jamestown, North Dakota, USA - PPLs Lake P8 Core (1) Depth... | ecosystem: Environmental > Aquatic > Freshwater >...
CCAGCACACCTCGTCGATCAAGGCGACGTCCTGGCACGCCATGGGGACGCGGGGGCCGGGCACACCTGCGTTGACGAAGATCGGGATGTCGAGCTCCACGCACTTGGCGTAGATCGGGTAGAACTTCTTGTCGTTGATCGCGACCTGCGGGAAGTAGCCGCACGGAAAGGCGGTGGCCGCCTTGATGCCGAAGCGCTCGTAGCACAGGACCAGCTCGCGCACGCCTTCCATGCCGCGGTTCGGGTCGACGTTGGCGGCGCCGAAGAAGCGGTCCGGGTGGTCCTTCAGCGCCTGCTGGGCGACCTCGTTCTCGGGCGAGACGCCGATCATCGCCTTCTCGATGCCGAACTTGTCCATCAGCTGGATCGTGTAGCCGATGTAGTCCGACTGCTTCGAGACCTTCGGGAAGTCCTTGAACATGTACTCCACCGGGAAGTCGAAGCTCTGCAGGCTCTCCTTGTCCCGGAACAGCGGGCGCATGAACTCGTAGACCCGCTTCTCCTCGGGGCTCGGGATGTTGAGGAACAGGTCGACGATCGGTACGCCGGTGGGCATGCCCATGGGGGTCTCCTCCGCTCGGAAATCGGGGGAGCGAGGGTACCACGTGGGGCGCTACCCTGGGACGTCCCTCGCACGGAGCCCGCATGCCGCTCGCCATCCGCGATCCCGAGCTGTTCGGCGTCACCGAGTCGAGCGTCACGCTCCACTTCCGCGTCGAGGACGGCGGCGGCCCGGTGGACGCGCCGGTGCGCGTGCTGCTCGACGGCGCCGAGCGCGCCGTCTCCGAGGGACCGGCCGGGACGCGGCAGGTGCGCATCGAGGGGCTCGCGCCGGGCTCGCGCCACCGCATCGACGTCGAGGCTCCGGGCGGCGAGCCCGCGCCGCGCTCGCCGTACTTCCCCGAGTGGTTCGAGACGCACGCCGCGCCGGCCGCCGAGCAGGTTGCGAGCTTCGCCACCTTGAACGACCTCCACTTCGGCGAGCCGCGCTTCGGCGGGGTGCTGACGCCCGACGGCGAGTGGGGCGGCGAGCACCCCGACTGGCCCGCGGCGCGCGAGACCGACAGCGAGGTCCCCTACTGGCGCTTCATGAACGACGACGCCGTCGCCGAGATCAACGCGGCGGGCGTCGACTTCACCGTGGTGAAGGGCGACATCGCCGACCGGGGCCAGCCGGAGCAGTTCGTCGCGGCGCGCGAGTGCTTCGCCAAGCTGGACCGCCCCCACCACGCGTTCCTCGGCAACCACGACCACTACGCGCGCCTCGAGGGGCGCGAGGTCGACGGCTACGCCCTGCTCGGCCAGCCGCCCGCCCCGCGCGCGGTCGACTTCGCCGGCTGGCGCCTGCTGCTGCTCGACACCGTGCGCCCCGGCCACCACCACGGCGAGTTCGACGCCGAGCGGCTGGCCTGGCTGGCGGGCGCGCTCAGGGCGACGCGCGAGACCGGCACGCCGACGCTGCTCTTCATGCACCACCACCCCGTCCCGCCCGAGTTCCGGGACTCCTACCCGAACACGATCGGCATCGTGCCCGAGCACTCGATCGGGCTCTTCGAGCTCGTGGGCCGCAACCCCCAGGTGCGCGGCGTGCTGATCGGGCACACCCACCGCAACCGGGTCCGCCGGCACCGGGCCTCGGGGGCCACGCCCTGGGTCGAGGTGAACTGCACCAAGGACTACCCGGGCGGCTGGGGCCACTACCGGCTCTTTGCCGACGGCTCGTTCCGCCAGGAGGTGCGACGCACCGCCAGCGAGCGCGCCCTCGAGCACTCCTCGCGCTGCGCCACGTTCTTCAAGGGCGGCTACCGGACCTTCGCCCTCGGCACGCTGGCGCAGCAGAGCTTCGTCGTGGAGGGCCCGCTCTGAAGGTCGACGGCGCACTCCTGCCGCGCAGCCTCGCGGAGTCCGGCGCCCTCGCCCGGCGTCTCGAGGGCGCGGGCTACGACGGCGCCTTCACCTTCGAGGGGCAGCACGACCCGTTCTTCCCACTCGTGCTCGCCGCGGCGGAGACCGAGCGCCTCGAGCTCGCCACGGCCGTCGCGATCGCCTTCGCGCGCTCGCCGATGCTGCTCGCGAACATCGGCCACGACCTCCAGGTCCTCTCGAAGGGGCGCTTCATCCTGGGACTGGGCTCACAGATCCGCCCGCACATCGAGAAGCGCTTCTCGATGCCCTGGTCGCGGCCCGCGGCGCGCATGCGCGAGCTGGTGCTGGCGGTGCGCGCGATCTGGCGCGCCTGGAACGAGGGCGAGCCGCTGCGCTTCAAGGGCGAGTTCTACATCCACACGCTGATGACGCCGTTCTTCAGCCCGCCGCCCTCCGCCTACGGTCCGCCGCGCATCTTCGTGGCCGGCGTCGGCTCGCAGATGACCGAGGTGGCCGCCGAGGTCGGCGACGGCTTCTTCGTGCACCCGCTGCACAGCGAGCGCTCGATCGCGGAGATCACCCTCCCGGCACTCAAGAAGGGGCTGGCGAAGAGCGCGCGCAACCTGGCGGGCTACGAGGTCGCCGCCCAGGTGCTGGTCGCCGCGGGCGAGACCGACGAGCAGCTCGCCGGCGCGCGCAACGCGGTGAAGAGCCAGATCGCCTTCTACGGCTCGACGCCCGCGTATCGCCCGGTGCTCGAGTGCCACGGTTTCGCCGCGATCGGCGAGGAGCTGAACGGCCTCTCGAAGCGCGGCGACTGGCCCGGCATGGCGCGCCTCGTGCCCGACGCCCTGCTCGAGGCGGTGGCGGTGTGCGGGCGGCCCGGCGAGATCGCCGACGCCGTGCGCCGGCGCTGCGCCGGCTACGCGACGCGGGTCGCCCTCGTCGCGCCCTACGCCCCGGATCCCGAGACCTGGGCGGAGATCGCGCGGGCGCTCCGCGCCTGAGGAGAGCCCGAGTGACGCAACGCTTCGCAGGCAAGGTGGCGCTGGTGACGGGCGGCGCCTCCGGCATCGGCGCAGCCACCGTGCGCCGCTTGCATGCCGAGGGCGCGCGCGTCGCGATCGGCGACCTGAACGAGCCGGCGGGAACGGCCCTCGCCAATGAGCTCGGCGGCGAGACGGGCGGCACGGCTTCGCGGCCTACAACGCCGCCAAGGGCGCCGTCGCCAACTACACGCGCACCCTGGCCATCGACCACGGCAAGGACGGCATCCGCACCAACGCCGTCTGCCCGGGCCCCATCGACACGCCGCTGGCCGCCGTGCTCGTTTCCAGCGAGCGCATCGTCGCCGAGTACGCCCGCGTGATCCCGCTCGGCGCGTCGGCCGCGCCGACGAGGTCGCCGCCGCGATCGCGTTCCTCGCCTCCGACGACGCCAGCTACGTGAACGGCGCCTGCCTGGAGGTGGACGGCGGCCTCACCGCCCACACCGGCCAGCCGAACTTCGTGGCGATCTTCAAGGAGCTGGCGGGCGGGCGCTAGCGCTACGAGGGCAGCAGGTCCGCCAGGTCTTCGAGGCGGTCGCGGTCCTTGATGGTGAGGTAGCCGCTCGCGAAGGAGACGAGGCTCTCCTCGCCCCACTGGCGCAGCGTCTTGTTGATGCTCTCGCGGCTGGTGCCGACCAGCTCGCCGAGCTCGTGCTGCGGGAGCTTGAGGTCGATCTTCAGCCCCTCGGGCGTCTGCTTGCCGTAGCGATCCGCCAGCGAGAGCAGCTTCTTGGCCAGGCGCGACGGCAGGCCGAGGAACACCGTGTCCTCGGCCAGCTCCGTCAGGTTCCGGATCCGCTTCGCCAGCACCGCGGCGAGCTTGATGGCGGCCTTCGGGTTGCGCTCGAGGAAGGGCAGCAGGTCGCGGCGGTGGAGCGTCAGCAAGGTCACGTCCTCGACCGCCTGCACCGTCGCCGAGCGGGGCTCCTGGTCGAGCAGCGCGATCTCGCCGATCACCTCGCCCGGGTCCATCACGCTGAACACCATCTCCTTGCCGTCGCGGCCCTCGCCCGTGGCCTTGAGCCGGCCCTCGAGGACGGCGAAGAGCGCGTTGCCGGGGTCGCCCTTCCGGAACAGGTAGGCGCGCTTCTTCAGCTTCTTGGTGGTGGTGAGCGCGAGCAGCAGGTCGAGCTCGCGGTCGCTCATCCCCTGGAACAGGGGGATCCCCTTCAGCACCTCGCGGCGGTCCACGCTTCCCTCCGACCGGCCGAAGCGTACCCGGGACGGCTAGAGCTCGGCCACCGGCAGCCAGAGGGTGAAGGCGGCCCCGCCCTCGGGCCGGTTCTCGGCCTCGAGCCGCCCGCCGTTGCGCCGCGCCAGCTCCCAGGAGAGCGAGAGGCCGAGCCCCAGGTTGGGGCCGGGGCGTCGCGTGGTGAAGAACGGGTCGAAGACGTGGGGAAGGTCTGCCTCGGGAATGCCCGGCCCGCCGTCGCATACGCGCACGCTCACGAGCTTCTCGTCGTCGCCGAGCTCGATCGTGATCGGCACCTGTTCGCCGCCCATCTGGATCGCGTTCAAAAGCAGGTGGAGGACCACGTGGACCACGTCCGGCTCGACGGCGTGCACCAGCGGCAGCCAGTCGGGCCGCAGCACCTGGATCCGCCAGCCGGGCTTGCCGAAGCCCACCATCGCCAGCGCCTTCTGCACCGGGAAGGCGACGTCGTGGGGCCGCGACGTCTCGGCGGGGGCGCCCCGCTCGGTGTAGAGCGCCAGCTTCTCGACGATGCGCTGGATGCGCTCGGTCCCTTCGCGGCAGTCGGCGAGCAGGTCGCCGGCGTCGGCGGCCCGCGCGCGCAGCTCCTCCGGCAGCGCGCCGCGCAGCGTCTCGCTCTCGAACGCGGCGACGAGCGGGTCGAGCAGCGCCAGGTTGGCCGACACGTAGGTGAGCGGGTTGTTGATCTCGTGCGCCACGCCCGAGGCCAGCACCCCCAGGGCCTCGTGGCGCGTCGCCATCTCGAGCCGCAGCTCCGAGCGGCGCAGCTCGGTGCGGTCGACCAGCACCACGCCGAGGGCGAAGCTGCGGCCGCGCCGCGCCAGCGGGAAGCTGCGCACCTCGATCTCGCGGCCGCGACGGCGGCGCAGGTCCGCGATCAGCGCGCCGAGCGGCCGCCCCTCGAGCGCGCTGCCGCCGAGGATCTTCTCGCTGGCGGCGTTCCATTCGAGGATCCGCCCGGAGAGGTCCGCCACCAGCACGCCGTCGCGCATCTGCTCGACGACCTCCTCGCGCCCGAGCGGGGGCTCCGCCGAGGCCCAGGCGAAGTCGAGCACGAGCGCGCGGAACAGCAGCCCCGAGAAGCCGAGCGCGATCGGCGTCGGATCCACGGCGGTGAGGTGCAGCAGCACGTGCTCGGCGTTCACCGCCACCGGCAGCAGGGCGCCGAGGACGATCGCCGTGCGGAGCAGGGGGCGCCCCTCCGCGCGCCCCGGCACGGCTCGCAGCAGCACGGCGGCGCCCGCGGCGATCAGCGCCCAGGCGTAGACCGCGAAGGGGAGGAACAGCGGCCCCCGCTGCGAGGGGAACGCGTACCAGTCGAGGAACAGGCCGCCGCGGTCCCAGAAGAGACAGGACCAGGCCAGCGCCCCCGGAGCCAGCAGCAGGGCGAGCAGGGCGCGCGGCCGGCGCCCGTGCGGACGCGCCGCCACGAGCGCGCTCCAGACCCAGGTCGCAGGCAGCATGCAGACGCCGGCGAAGAGCAGGCGGCGGACGGCGATGCGCTCGCCCGGCGTGTCCGCGTGCTGGAGCAGCAGCTCCCCCGCCGCCCAGAGCAGCGCCGAGAGAGCCAGCGCGCCGACCGGCGCGAGCTGCCGGCGGCGCCGCGGATCGGTCGCGACGTCGAGCACGATCCAGCCCACGATCGCGATCGTCGCGAGGAGTGCGGCCTCGTAGAGCAGCGTCATGGGAGGGGCCCTGAAAGACAGGCTAACGCCGGAGCCTGGGCCGGGGGGTGACGGCGCTCACCAGCATAGCGCGGGGGCTCGCTCAGCCGCCGGCGGCCTCCGCCATCGCGCGCAGCTCCCGGTCGGGATTCGGCCCGTGAGGGGCGTACACGAACTCGGTGAGGCCGGCCTGCTCGAGGGCGTCGAAGCGCGCGCGCAGGGCGGCCCGCTCGCCGGTGAAGGTCGCGCCCGCGAGGGCGGGCGAGAGATGACGCAGGTCCCGGGCCGTCGCCCGCACCATGTGGTCCTCGTGGATGGCGAGATGCCGGAGCTCGGCCGGGATGCGCTCGATCTCCTCGCGCCAGCCGCGACCCCCGGGCAGCGCGTCGACGCGCTCGGGGCCCGCCTCGTAGGCGCCGTGGTAGATCACGGCCAGCGCCGGAGCCAGCGCCTCGAAGGCCCGCGGGGCGTCGGGCGTCTCTCCCTCGTCCAGCACCGTGCCGAAGCCGAACAGGGCGCACCAGTCGAAGCCCGGCTGCGGCGCGCCGATGCACATCACCCCGTCGCCGTGCTTGCGGGCCACCTCGAGTCCCTTCGGTCCGTTCGCCGCCACCAGAATGGGCGTCTCGATGGGTCGCGGCGGGGCGAAGCCCGGCGGGTGGAGCATGCGCACGGCGCTGCCCTCGACGCGCACCGTCTCGCCGCGCAGCAGCGCGCGGAGGTCCGCGACGTAGCGCTCCACGTCGCGCCAGGGGAGCGGCTTCTGGCCGAGGGCGTAGCGCCCCGTGAAGCCGGTCCCGACCGCCACCGCCAGCCGGCCCGGCGCGCGCTGCTCGACGCTCGCCACCGCCGACGCCGTCGCCAGGACGTGGCGGAAACTCGGCACCAGCACGGCGCTGCCGATCCCGATGCGTGTCGTAGCGGCGGCGACCTCGGCGAGGGCGATCCAGACGTCGCCGTAGAGGGCCGCCGAGTCGTAGAGCCAGACCCGCCGGTAGCCGAGCTCCTCGGCCAGGCGAGCCAGGCGGATCGCGTCCGGGCCGGGCGGAAATCCGCAAGAGAGGTCCATCCCCCCATGCTAGCCTGAGCGCATGTTCGACCGCGCCGCCCTCCTCCTCCGCATGGCGTCGGGCCTGGTCCCGAAGCTCGTCTCGCTCCGCCCCGACAGCCCCTACACCGTCGGCGATCGCATCGAGGAGCGCGCCGCCCGCGGCGGCGGCCAGACCGCGGTCGTCTTCGAGGCCGAGCGCTGGACCTACGCCGACTGGAACCGCGCCGCGAACCGCGTGGCCTGGTGGGCGCTGGACCAGGGCATCGGCCACGGGGAGCCGGTGGCGCTGCTGATGGAGAACCGGCCGGAGTTCCTGGCGACCTGGTCGGGGCTCGCGAAGGTCGGCGCGATCTCGGCGCTCCTCAATACGAACCTCACCGGGAAGGCGCTGCGCCACGCGATCGACGCCTCCAAGGCGCGCCACCTGATCGTCGGCAGCGAGTGCCTCGACCGATTCGCCAGCACCGCCGGCGACCTCGAGTCGCCGATCCACCCCTGGGTCGCGCGCGATCCCTACGCCGTCTCCCGCCCGCTCGCCTGGCCGACGGGCGCCGAGGACCTGAACGCGGCCCTCGGCGACATGAGCGACGCCAACCCCGACCCGAGCGTCCGCGGCAGGCTCCGTTCGGCCGACGACCTCTTCTACATCTACACCTCGGGGACGACGGGCCTGCCGAAGGCCGCCCGCTTCAGCCACCTGCGCTTCTTCAGCACCGGCGACCTCGCGGCCTGGGCGATCGGCCTGCGCCGCACGGACGTCCACTACTGCGTGCTGCCGCTCTACCACACGGCGGGCGGCGTCATGACGGTGGGCGCCGCGCTCTACGCCGGCGCGACGCTCGCGCTGCGGCGGCGCTTCAGCGCGCGCGAGTTCTGGAACGACGCACGCGAGTACGACGTCACCCACTTCCAGTACATCGGCGAGATCTGCCGCTACCTGCTGAACCAGCCGCCGCGGCCCGACGACCGCGAGCACCGGGTGCGGGCGATGATCGGCAACGGCCTGCGCGCCGACGTGTGGGCGCCCTTCCAGGCGCGCTTCGGGGTGCGGAACATCGTCGAGTTCTACGGCGCCACCGAAGGCAACGCGCCGATCGTCAACCTCGAGAACAAGGTCGGCTCGGTGGGGCGCTACCCGCTGCGGGCCCTCAGCAACGCGCGGCTGATCCGCTACGACCTCGACGCCGACGAGCCGGTGCGCGGCGCCAACGGGATGTGCGTCGAGTGCGGCGTGAACGAGACCGGCGAGCTGGTGGGCCGCATCCCCGAGAAGGCGAACGACGCGCGCGGGCGCTTCGAGGGCTACACCTCGGAGGAGGCCACCGACCGCAAGGTGCTGCGCGACGTCTTCGCGAAGGGCGACGCCTGGTTCCAATCGGGCGACCTGCTGCGCCAGGACGCGCAGGGCTTCTTCTACTTCGTCGACCGGATCGGCGACACCTACCGCTGGAAGGGCGAGAACGTCTCCACCCAGGAGGTGGCCGAAGCGCTCTCCCACTTCCCGGGGCTCGAGCTGGCGAACGTCTACGGCGTCCAGGTGCCCGGCCAGGACGGGCGCGCCGGCATGGCGGCGCTGCTGCTCGCCCCGGGGCAGACCTTCGACCCCCAGCGCTTCTGGCGCCACGTCGACGACGCGCTGCCGCGCTACGCGGCCCCGCTCTTCGTGCGCGTGCTGCCCGAGATGGAGCTCACCGGGACCTTCAAGCTCCGCAAGGTGAACCTCCAGGAGGAAGGCTTCGATCCGGCCAAGGTGCGCGACCCGGTGTTCTTCCGTGACGACGAGGCCGAAGCCTTCGTCCCGCTGGACGAGGCGTTGGCCGGGGCGATCGCTTCCGGGCAGAAGAAGGTCTAGCGGCCGGTGGGCCTGCTCGCGGGCCGCCGCGCCGTGGTGACGGGCGGCGGCCACGGCATCGGGCGCGCCGTCGCGCTGCGCTTCGCGGCGGAGGGCGCGCGCGTCGCGGTGCTCGACCGCGACGGCGCGGCGGCCGAGGCGACCGCCCGGGAGGTCGGCGGCGTCGCCGTCGAGGTCGACGTGTCGGACGCCGCGGCCTGCACGGCGGCGCTGGGCCGCGCCGCGGGCGAGCTCGGGGGCCTCACCACCCTCGTCTGCAACGCCGGCCTCGGGCTGCTGCGCCCGGTGGAGGCGCTCTCCGAGCGCGACGTGGAGCGCATCCTGCGCGTGAACCTCTCGAGCGTCGTGCACGCAACCCGCGCGGCCATCCCGCTGCTGCGCGCCGCCGGCGGCGGCGCGATCGTGAACAACGCCTCGCTCAGCGGCGTGCGGCCGACGCCGGGGGAGTCGATCTACGCCGCCGCCAAGGCGGCGGTGATCGCCTTCACGGCGGCGACGGCCAACGAGTGCGGCCCCGAGATCCGCGCCAACGTGGTCTCGCCGGGCGTGATCCGCACCCGGATGACCGAGGGCCTGTTCCAGATGCCGGGCGCCATCGAACCGGTCCTCGCAGCGACGCCGCTGCGCCGCGCGGGAACGGCGGAGGACGTCGCCGACGTCGTGCTGTTCCTCGCCTCGGACCTGGCCCGCTACGTGACCGGCCAGAACCTCGTCGTCGACGGCGGCCTCGGCCTGCCCCAGGCGGGCGTGGATCCGCTGCTCAAGGGGCTGCTCGCCCGGATGGCCGGCGCGTAGCGCGCGAGCGCGGCGAGAGCCCCGCGCGGCGCGCTACCCCGTGTAGCAGTCCTCGAGGGCGGCCTCGTCGTCGGCGCGCATGGCCTTGTACTTCACCAGGAAGGCCGCGTCGACGGCGCGCAGCTCCGCGGGCGCGTTGGCGTCGCGCCAGCGGCCGCGCGCGGCGGGGCCGCCGTTGTACATGGCGTAGGTCGAGCGCGCGAGCGCCTCGCGGCCGCCGCGGCGCTCCTCGCCGCGCGCCAGCGCGAAGTCGCGCAGGTAGTGGAGCAGGATCTCGCCGCCGGCGCGCGCGTTGTAGGCGACGTCCCAGCGCAGGCCCTGGATGTCGTAGAAGCCGCGCCAGACGCGCTCGTTCACCTGGAGGATGCCGACGTCGCCGGTCCGCGAGCGCAGCGGCGCGAGCCGCCCCCCGCGCAGGGCGTACTGGCGCCAGCAGGACTCCTGCCAGCCGGCGGCGAGCAGCAGGGCGGTGTAGAGGTCGCGGTACGGGGCGGCGAGGTCGCCCTGGGTGTGGACGTCGCCCGCCACGCCGCGCAGCAGCCGGCCGGCGAGTGGGAGGTACTCGCGGAAGTCGCGGCGCGAGGGCGCCCAGCGATTGAGGCGCGCGGCGAGCGCCGCGATCTCGGCGGGCGGCTCGGGCGCCGCGTGCGCGGGAGCCACGAGCAACGCCGCGAGGGCGCTGCCGACCCTCGGCAGGAGCCCCGACGAGGGAGCCGGCTCGGGCTCGGGCGGCGGCTCCGGGGCGCCCTGCGGCGCGGGCGTTTCGAGCGGCGGGCCCTGCGGCGCGGGCGGCGGCAGCGGGGGGCCGAAGCCGAAGATCTCGCGCAGCTCCGGATCGACCGCGCGGCCGTGGGCCAGCGGATCGCCGGAGGCCGCCGGCGCGAGGGTGCGCGCCAGGCGCCGCAGGCCGTCGCTCGAGAGCTCGAAGCCGAAGGCAGGCGTCGCGGCGTCGAGGGCGGCGAGGGCGTCGCCCGCGGCGACGAAGGAGAGGTAGCGGAGCGCGCTCTCGGCGGAGACCTCGGCGTCCACCTGGCGCAGCAGCGGGGCGAGGCGCGCCCAGGTGCGGAGGAAGAGCGCGCGCACCCGGTCTCCCCCGCCGGGCGGCGCCGGCTCGGCGAGGGCGAGCACGAGCTCGTAGCGGGCGTCGAGCAGCAGCTCCAGCAGCTCGCTGCGCAGCGCCGCCGCGCCGGCGTCGCGGCCGGCGTGCTTCACCACGAAGGTCAGGAAGGCGTCGACCCGGCGCAGCGAGTCGCGGAGCGCCGCCAGCTCCTCGGGGCCGAGGGGAGTCTCGGGCGCGGCGGGCGCCGGGGCCGCGTCCACCTCGAAGCGCACCTCGATCACCACCGCGTCGGCGTCGACGCGCACCGAAGCGAGGGCGAAGGAATCGGCGAGGCGCGCCGCCTGGGTCGCGTCTTCGCGCCGCACGAAGAGCGGCAGCACGCGGCGCAGGTCGTCGAGGGCGGGGCCGAGGTCGACGCGCAGGCGCTCGAGGTGGGGATGCAGCGCGGGGCGCATCCAGCCCCATAGGCGCTCCTGCGGCAGCAGCGTCCAGCTGCGCGGCTCGAGGGCAGAGTCGATCACGCGGAAGCGCACCGAGCGGCCGTCGGCGTCCAGGTAGGGCTCCTGCACCGCCGCCAGCGCGCCGTCCCACGAGAAGAGGCGCCAGCAGCGCGCGCCGCCGATCGCGAGGCCGCCGTGGGCGACGGCCTCGGAGCGCAGGCGCACGCGGGCGGGCTCGATCTCGACGGAAGGGGCCGAGAGCACGGCCTCGCTGCAGCGGCCGGCGCCGTGCAGCCGCAGCGTGGCGCCGGGCGCGCTGAACACCTGCGCCTCGAGCAGGCGCCCGAGAAAGCTCGGATCGAGGCGCACGGGCACGCGCACCTCGGTGGCGGCGGCGGGCAGCGCAACCCACAGGGCCAGCGAGGCCAGCAGGGCGCGGGCCCGCCGCGGCGCCATCAGCGAGGCTCGAAGCGGTTGCGCCCGTCGGCGTGGGTGACGCGGCCGCGGCGGCCGACGCCCTCGCGCGCTTCGAAGTCCTCGAGCGCCGCGCGGTCCGCCGGCAGCTCGGCGAGGAAGCGCCGGCCGTCGTCGAGGCGTCCGACGACGACGCCCCGCTCGGGCGCGCCGGAGCGGCCGTGCATCACGGTGTAGGTCTCGAGCGTGCCCTCTCCCTCGGCCTCGTCCGCGAAGAGCACCGGCGGAGCGTGCTCCGGCTCCGAGAGATCGGGCGAGGGCGGCGCCGCGCGGCGCGGCTCGGCGGAGACGACCGTGGCGGAGTGCTTGGTCAGGTACCAGCCATTGCCCGTCAGGAGGCCGCTGCCGCGGCGCGCGCGCACGCGCTCGGCCATCGCCGCCAGCGAGTGGAGGCAGTAGCCGTTGCCGGGGCCGCCCGCGTAGGGGAGGCCGCCGGTGACGCTGAGGCCGCGCGGATCGTCCTCGGCGAGGCCGAGGCCCTCGGCTCCGAGCTCGACCGCCACGGGGAAGCAGCTGTAGAGGTCGAAGTGCGCGAGGTCCTCCGGGGTGACGCCGGCCTCGCGCAGGGCGGCGCCCGCGGCGCGGCGCATCGCCGGCGAGTCGGAGAGGTCCGGGCGCTCGGTCGAGAACCAGGGCGCCTCGACGGACTGGCCGCCGCCCCACCAGTGGACGAGGCGCTGCGGCGCCACGCCGAGCCGGCGCGCAGCGTCGGCCGAGCACATCACCACCGCTGCCGCCTGGTCGGTGTCGATGACCGCGTTCAGGTACTTCGGGTACGGGAACGCGACCATGCGGTTCTCCGCGGTCACCTTCACCAGCTCGTCGGCGCTGCGCGCCACCGGAAACCAGGCGTGGGGATTGGCGGCGGCGGCGCGCGTCAGGGGCTCCATCAGCCGCCCCATGCGCCGGGCGTGCTCGGCGAGGCTCTCGCCGCGCCGCGCCCGCAGCGCGTTCTCGAAGAGCGGGTAGATCGAGGTGGGGAACGAGAGGCCGTAGTGATCCTCGCGCTTGGAAGAGCCCGGCTTGCTCTCCGTGATCGCGACGGGCCGGCCTTCGCCGCCGAGCGGGAGCTCGAGATGCACGCCCTTCGAGCGGGCGAGGCGGAGCGAGCGGATGGTGTGGGTGCTGCCGAGCAGCGCGACGTCGATCTCGCCGCGCTCGATGGCGCGCGCCACGTGGTTCACCAGCACCAGCGGCGTCTCGCCGCCGAGGCCCGTGGTGAGCTCGCGGCGCGGCTGGATGTCGAGCCGCTCCGCCAGCAGCCGCGGGCCGTTCTGCGGGTACCAACCGAGGGCCTCGACCAGCCCGATGGTGTCGACGGCCGCGAGGGCGGCGGCGCCGGCGTCGTCGGCCGCGGCCCGCGCCACCGCCTCCAGCAGGGCCAGCGGGTCCGAGGCGCCCTCGAGGGGCAGCGCGCCGACCGGCGCGTCGCCCGGACGCACCGAGCGCTGCGCGACGCCGATCAGGACCGGGGAGCGCCCGCTGCCCATGGAAGCCTCCAAAGGGCGGCGAGTCTAGCGAAGCCCCCGTCGTCCCCCGGGCCCGGTCCGGGCGTCAGACGACGCGCGAGAGCAGGGTCGCGGCCAGCACGGCGACCTCGGCGCCGAGGACGGCGCAGAGCGCGCGGCCCGCGCGCAGCTCGGGCGCGCGCGGAGCTCCGCGCAGCAGCCAGGCGAAGCCCGCGGTCAGCAGCCCCGCCGCGAGGAGCGCTCCGCCGAGCACCGCCGTCCCGGGCGCTCCGGCGCCTGCGACGAGCGCGCGCACTTCGAGCAGCACCGGGATCGCGAACACCGCCACCGCGACCGCGAGCAGCCGGATTACGAGGCTCGGCTCGAGCAGCGCCGCCGACGCCGGGCGGAGCGCCTGCGGCGCGGCGGAGGCGGGTGCGATCGAAGGGGCGGATCCGAGGACTTCAGCGCTCATGGCCTGGAATGTAACGACCTCCTTGTGGCTTCCGAGTGCGCCCATTGCGGCAAGATTGTGGCAACCTCCGCCGCCGTGACCGCCCTCACCGGAGAGCCCCCGCGCGGGGCGCAAGCGTCTGCGCAGCGCGGCCGCGGCGGGCGGCGGAAGGCGCTGGCCGGAGCCCTGTTGCTCGCCGTCGCCTTCGCAATTTCCTTCGCCCTGTACACGCGGCACGCCGGCATGCCCTTCTACTACCACTCGGACGAGCCGAGCAAGGTCGAGCAGGTGACCGGCGAGCGGACGCTGAACTTCAAGCACCCGCTGCTGCTGATGAACGCGACGCGCGCCTTCGCGCACCTGTCGGGGGCGGACGCCGAGCGACAGGCCGCGGTGCGCGCGGGACGCACGATGTCGGCGGCCTTCGCGGCGGGAACCGTGGTGGCGCTCGCGGCCCTCGCCTGGCTCGAAGGAGGGCTGCTCGCGGCGCTGTGCGTCGCCGCGGTGGTGGCCTTCTCCCACGGACTCTTCACCTTCGCCCACTTCATGAAGGAGGACACGGCGGTCGCCTTCGGCTTCGCGTGCGTGCTGCTGGCGGCGAGCGGCTTCGCCCGCCGGCCTGGCGCCGGGACGGCGGGGGCGCTCGGCGCGGCCTGCGCGCTCGCCATCTCGGGCAAGTACGTCGGGGCGGTGGCGCTCGCGGGCGCGCTGCCGCTCGCGATCGTTCGGCTCCGCGCGCTTCCCCCGCCTGCCCTCGCGCGCGGCCTCGCTGCCTTCGCGGCCGGCTGCCTCGCCGTGCTGGCGCTGGTGAACGTGTCGGTGCTGCTCGACTTCGCCGCGTTCCGCGCCGGCCTCGCCTACGAGACCGATCACGTGGCGACGGGCGGCGGCCGGCCCTTCGCCGGCTGGCTCTCCACCTCCTACGTCCACGGCCTGCTGTCGCAGACCGTCTGGCCGGTGCGCCTGCTGGCCGCCGGCTACTTCGGCTACGTGCTCGCCAGCTGGCCGCGCCGCTCCTTCGGCGAGCGCGCGCTCGCGGTCTTCCCGGTGGCCTACCTGCTGCTGCTCCAGGCGTCCCCGATCAAGGCGATCCGCTACCTGCTGCCGGTCGTGGTCGTCGCCCACGCGCTCGCGGGCCTCGCGATCGTGGCGCTGGCGGCGCGCTTCGCGGGGGCCTCGCCTGGGCGGCGCGCCGCGGCGGCGTTGCTGCTGCTGGCGCTCGTGGTGGCGGCGGAGGGCCGCCAGGTCGCGCGTCATCTGCGCGAGTTCGCCGGCGAGAGCCGCGTGGCGCTCTACCACTGGGTCGCCCGCAACGTGCCGCCCGAGAGCCAGATCGTGCAGGACCGCTACGCCGGACTCCCCGACCCGTCCGAGGGCTACTTCACGCCCGAGCAGCCGTACCTGCCCCAGGTCGTAGTGACCCGCCACTACGCGGTCGACGTCGGCACCGTCGACGAGCTGCGCGCCCGCGGCATCGAGTACGTGGCGGTCTGCGAGCGCATCTACGAGCGCTTCTTCGGCCACGAGCGCCGCTTCGGCTCCGAGGGCGCCCGCGCGAACTTCGAGCGCCGGCGCGCACGCTACGCCGAGCTCTTCGAGAAGGGCACGCTGGTGTTCGAAGCGGGCGCGTCCGACATCGCCGGCGCGCCGGTGAACCCGATCGTGCGGCTCTACCGCATCGCACCCTAGGAGCGGCGGCTTGCTCGAGGTCTTCGTCGACGGCGACGCCTGCCCCGTGAAGGACGAGGTCTACTCGGTCACCACGCGCTACGGCGTGGGCGTCACGCTGGTCGCGAACGCACGCATGTACGTGCCGCCGGGCTGCGGCGTCGAGCTGGTGGTGGTCGACGGCTCCCCCGACGCGGCGGACGACTGGATCGTCGCGCACCTCGAGCCCGGCGACGTGGTGGTGACGGCCGACATCCCGCTCGCAGCCCGCGCGCTCGAAGCCGGGGCGCGAGTGCTCGGCACCGACGGGCGACCCTTCACCGAGGACTCGATCGGCGGCGCCCTCGCCACGCGCGAGCTGAAGTCGCAGCTCCGCGAGGCCGGGGTGCAGTCGGGAGGGCCGCGGGCGCTCTCGGACAAGGACCGGGCGCGCTTCCTGTCGGTGCTGGATTCGTGGCTGCAGAGCGCGATGCGGCGGGGGTCGTAGCCTCCGGACGGGGTGGCGCGAGCAGCCTCAGCTCCCGCGCACGATCGTGCAGAAGCTCCCCGTCACCAGCAGCCAGCGCGAGTGCGTGTCCACCGAGTCGATCTGGCTGATGGCGCCCGCCTCGGCGGCGGACTTGATGCTGGCGTCGCCGGTGGCGAAGAGGCCGAGCCAGGAGCGGGCGCAGGCGCGGCCCTCCTTGATGCCGACGCGCACGCCCGCGTCGAGCGGACCCTGCACGTTGGTGTACAGCGCGCCGGTCACCGGCGAGGCGACGCCCGCGCAGCCCGTCGCCGAGAGCGCCAGACCGAGCGCCAGCGCCCTCCTCTTCGTGCCCTTTCCCTTCATGCCCTTCCCTCCTCCTGGCCGCGCTCGGCGGCCGTGTGTGCGAGCGCGAGCGGCCTGCGCATCGCCACGCGCTTCGCCGGATCGAGGCCCCGCTCCGCTTCGCCTCGCAGGATCGCGGCCAGCCCCGGGCCGAGCTCGGCTGGAGCCAGCTCGCGGAAGCCGGCGCGCGCGTAGAACGGCGCATTCCAGGGGACGTCGCGGAAGGTGGTGAGCGTGAGCGCCCGGTGGCCGGCGGCGGCGGCCTGCCGGCAGACTGCCTCCAGCAGCGCGCGGCCCACGCCGCGGCCGCCGTAGTCGGGCAGCACGTCCATCTCCGAGAGGTGCGGGGCGCCGTCCACCCGCTCGACCAGCGCGAAGCCGACCGGCTCGCCCGCCGCACTGCGCGCGATCCAGAGGCGGCCCTCCGCCTGCGCGGCGGCGAGGGTGCGGAGCGGCGTCGCCTCGGCGAGCACCGCGTCCGCGACGCCGAGGCCCGCGAAGAGCGACGCGGCGCGGAGCTCGACCGCCGGCAGCGCGGCGACGTCGGCAGGGCCCGCGAGCTCGATCGTGCAGGCGCCGCTCACCCCGCGGCGCCCTTCGGCGGGCCGCCCCGCAGGCCCTCCTTCCCCCAGGCGCCTTCCAGGATGGGGGAGAAGTCGGGGCCGCGGCGCAGCGCGTGGCCGCCGTCGCTGCCGATCACCTGGCCGGTGATCCAGCTGGCCTCGGGGCCGACCAGGAAGCGGCAGAGGGCGGCGATGTCCTCCACCTGCCCGACGCGGCCGAGGGGCATCTGCGCGAGGTAGTCGTCGCGGATCGCGGGGATCGCGGTCATCGCCACCGTGAGGTCCGTGGCGACGAGACCCGGGCGCACGGCGTTCACGCGCACGCCCGAGGCGCCGAGCTCGTCCGCGGCCATCAGGCAGAGCGCCTCGATCGCGGACTTCGCCGGGCCGTAGGCGCCGAACCAGCGGTGCGGGCGCGCGCCCGCGATCGACGAGATGCCGACGAACGAGCCGCCGCCACCCCGCACCATGACGGGCGCGGCGTGCTTCAAGGCGAGGAAGGTGCCGTCGACGTTCACCGAGAGGACACGCCGCCAGGCGTCGAGGGGAAGCTGCGTCACCGGGCCGAGCCAGTCGGCGCCGCCCGCGGAGGCGATCACGGCCTCGATGCGCCCGGTGAGGGCGGCGGCCTTCTTCACGGCCGCCTCGACCTGCTCCTCCCGGGTGACGTCCGCCGCGATCCACTGCACCTGCACGCCGGGCGCGGCCGCCGCGCGGATCGCCTCGGCGCCCTTCGCGAGCCGGTCTTCGCTGCGCCCGCAGATGGTGACGTGGGCGCCGTCGCGGGCGAGGCGCACCGCGCAGCCCAGGCCGATGCCGCTGCCGCCCCCCGTGACCAGCGCGGCCATCCCTTCGAGGCCGCCCCGCGGCGCGACCGGATCTCCCATGCGGCTTCCTCCCCTCGCGTGAGCGGCACATGCTACCGGCTCGCCGCGCGGGGTGTGAAGCGGTTCATGGCCGCAGCCCCGCCTCCGGCTAGTGTTCCAGCCGTGTCCGCTACCGCCCTGCCTCGCATGGAGGCGCCGGCGCTCGCGAGCGCGCACGGCGCGCTGCGCGCGCTCGGCGCCGTGGCCGCGTCGTCGGCGCTCTACGGCCTCGCTTTCGCGCCGCTTCCCGGCGCCTGGGCCGCGGCGTGGCTCGCCCTCGCGCCGCTCTTCGCCGCGGTCGCGAGCGCGCCGCCCTTGCGCGCGGCGGGGCTCGGGCTGCTGTTCGGCACGGTGGGCGGGCTCGCCACCTGCTGGTGGCTGCCCGAGATGCTCCAGCGCTTCTTCGGCGTGGCGCCCGTCGCGAGCTGGCTCGCGGCGGCGGCGAGCTTCGTCGCCTTCGCCGGGATCCACTGCGCGGGGTTCGCCGCGTGGCTGGCGTGGCTGGCGCGCCGCGGGCCCGTCTCGCCCGCCCTGGTGGGCCTCGGCTGGGCGGCGTGCGAGTGGGTGCGCGCGTCGCTCGGCGTCGCGAACCCCTGGGCGATCTCCGCCTACAGCCAGATCGATTTCCGCGCGCTCGCCCAGCTCGCGGATCTGGCGGGTCCCTGGGGCATCGCCGCGCTGCTCGGAGCCGCGAACGCGCTGCTCGCCGGGCTCCTCGCGCCGGTGCTGCGCCCGCGGCGACCGCTGCGCGGCGCGGCGCTCGCGGCGCTGACCCTGGCCGCGGCCCGCGGCTACGGCGAGGTCCAGCTCGCGCGCCAGCACGCCGACGGTCCGCCCGTGAAGCTGGCGATCGTGCAGAGCGGGATTGCGCGCCCCGACCGCCGCGAGGACGATCCGGCGCGCTCGCGCGCGGAGCTGGAGCGCCACCTCGCGCTCAGCGCCGAAGCGGTCGCTGCGGCGCGTCCCGCCCTCGTGCTCTGGCCCGAGGGCGCCCTCGACTTCTCGCCCTTCGAGGCGACCCAGCGCTCGCTGCGGCTGCGCGACGCCTCGCGCTCCCTCGGCGCCGACCTGCTGCTCGGCGCGCCGCGCCGCAGCCCGGAGGGCCTGCGCCACAACGCCACCCTGCTCCTCTCGCGCGGCCGCGTGCGCGGCGTGCAGGACAAGGTCGAGCTGATGCCATTCTCCGAGAGCGATCCGCTGCCCGGCCCGCTGGCCCTCGGGCGAGACGCGTACGCTCCAGGGCGCGAGATCCGCCTCTTCGAGGCGGCGGGCCTGCGCATCGGCAGCGCGATCTGCTCGGAGGCGATGGGCCCGTCGTTCTCGCGGCGGCTGGTGGCGGCGGGCGCGACGCTGCTCGCCAATCCCTCGAACGACTACTGGTTCGTCTCGCCGGCGGCGGCCCGCCAGCAGCTCGCCAAGGCCCGCCTCCGCGCCATCGAGACGCGCCGCTTCGTGGCGCGCGCCACCTCCACCGGCTACTCGGCGCTGATCGACCCGCGCGGCGACCTGCTCGCCGTCTCGGGCTTCGGCGGCGCCGAGTGGCTGGCCGGCGAGGTACGCGCCGCGCGGGGCACGACGCTGCACCAGCGCGCCGGCGCCGCCCTCGCTCCCGCTCTGCTCTTCGCCGTGGCCGCGGCGTCGCTGGGACAGGCCCGGCGCGCCCGCTCCCTTTCTGGAGGAACCCGCACATGACGATCCGTCCGCTTCCGGCCCTCGCGGCCGCGCTCTGCCTCGCGCTCCCGGTGACCGCCGGAGCGAGCATCCCCGGCAACATCGACCAGCGCGCCCGAGAGGGCCTGCTGCACGTCTGCACCGACACCGAGCCGGACGACGTCGACGACTACATCGTCTGCTCCGAGCAGGTGGGCGGCGATCCCCAGGAGGCGTATACGGGCTCCGAGTGCGTGACGGCCGGCCTGCCCGCCACCTGCGTGCTGGACTTCATCCCCAAGGTGAAGCTCAAGGCCACCTTGCTGCTCATCAAGGACGAGGTGGCCGAGGACGGCAGCGGCGGCTCGATCGAGGCGAGTGGCCTGGTGCTGCAGCTCAAGAAGGGCAAGAAGAAGGCGACGCTCATCGAGCTCTTCGACGGCGCGACGCTCGGCAACTGGAACTTCTTTCCGGAGGACTTCCTCGTGAACGCCCCGGTGGTCGAGTTCACCAACGTCGACCAGACGGCGTACCAGTTCGCGAACGGTACGCTCTTCGAGCTCGGCCTCGACGTGCGCGACATCGCGGCCGGCTGGTTCCCGAAGGCCGACCTCAGCGGCGCCGTGGCCGTGCTCACCGCCATCGCCCTCGATCCCAAGAGTGCTCCCCTCGACCACGACGGCGGCGACCTGCTCGCCTCGGCCGCGACCTTCAAGATCGAGATCCAGTTCGTGCGCGCGAGGCCCTGAGGGAAGCCATGCGGCGAATGCTTGTGCTCCTGTCGGCATGCCTGGCGCTCTGCGCGGCGGCGGCGCGCGCCTCGATCCCCGTCGACCTGGAGGAGCGCTCCCGCGAGGGGCTCCAGCACGTCTGCGAGGACCGCGAGCCGGGCGAGCCCGGCTACGTGGCCTGCACGGAGCAGGTGGGCGACGCCCAGGGCGAGTACACCGGCGCGGAGTGCGTGACGGCCGGACTGCCGCCGGTCTGCACGCTCGACTTCGTGCCGAAGGTCCGTCTCAAGGGGAAGCTGCTGCTGTTCCAGGACGACCTGGCGCGCAACTCCATGGGCATTTCGCGGATCGAGACGGGGCTCGTGCTCGAGGTGAAGGCGGGGAGACGCCGGGAGAAGCTCGTCGAGCTCTTCGACGCCGCGGAGATCGGCCACTGGAACGCCTTCACCGAGAGCTTCCTGGTCGACGTCGCCAGCCAGATCCAGTTCACGAACGCGGAGGAGTCGGCCTTCAACTTCGCGAGCGACAACCTGGTCGCGATCGGCGACGCGCTGCGCGCGCTGGCGCAGGAGGCGTTCCCCGACGCCGACCTCGCGGGCGCGATCGCGGTGCTCACCACGGTGGTGCGCGAGAAGCCGAAGCAGAACCTCGTGCACGACGACGCCGCGGACGCCCTCGCCTCGGCGGCGCGCTTCCGCGTGGTGGTCGAGTTCGTGCGCCTGCGGCCCTGACGGCGCGCCGCGGGGTGTGAACGTGCGCCGCACCAGCCCGCTCGACCTCGCGCTCCTCGCGCTGCTCGGCCCGCTCTTCGCCCTCAGCGTCACGCTGCACGCCGTGCGCGCCGTGGAGGGCCGCATCGCCTGGCTGCCGGTCCAGGTGCAGGCGGGGCCGGAGGGCTACCCGGTGGTGCGCGGCTTCGCGGTGGGCACGGGCGGCGGCGCGCCGGGCCTCGCGGTCGGCGACACGCTGCTGCGCGTCGGCGAGCGGGACCTGCGCGGCGTCGGCGCGCTGGGCTTCACGCCCGCGGCCTGGGCAGCGCTCGGGCCGGACCTCGGCGCCGACCTCGTCTGGCGCCGCGGCGGCGAAGCGCAGAGGGGCACGCTGACCCTCGAGCCGGTGCCCTTTCCGCTGCGCACGCTGCCGCTCACGATCCTCACCGGCCTGATCGCGATCCTGGTGCTGCTGCGCGGACGCGGCAGCGCGGCGGCGCGCGCCTTCTACCTGGCGGGCGTCTCCCACAGCCTCCAGTGGTCGACGTTCTTCGGACCGGTGCCCTGGCAGTCGGCGCTCTCGCTGGCGGTGGCGGTCGGAGGCGCGACGCTCACCTTCCCGCTGCTGCTGCGGGCGCTGATGAAGATCCCGGCCGCGCCGCAGCCGCAGAGCGTCGCGGGGCGCGCCTGGCCCTGGCTGTTCCTCGCGATGGGCCCGGCCGTCACGAGCTGGCTGCTCGGCTGGCCGCTGCCGAGCGCGCTCGGCCTGCCGGCGATCCTCGCCCTCAACGTGGCGTTCGGCGTCTGCGCCCTGGCGATCGTCACGCGCAGCTTCCGGCGCAGCGGCGCGGCGGGCCGGCGCAAGCTGAAGTGGGTGGTCTACGGGTTCTACCTCGCGCTGCTTCCCCTGCTGGCGGCGGCGATCCTCGCGGCGGGAGATCCGTCGCTCACCTGGGTGTACGAGGTCGCGGCGGCCGGCGCGGTGGCGATCCCGATCTGCGGCTGCATCGCCTTCGTGCGCGACGACTTCCTCGACATCGACCGGCTGATCACCGAGACCACGGCCTACACGGGCGCGTCGCTGCTGCTGATCGCCGTGCTGCTCCAGGTGATTCCGACCGCCGCGAAGGCCGTCGCGGGGGCCGTCGGAATCCACGACAGCGCCGCCCAGGCCCTGGTGCTGGGCTCCCTGGCGGGCGTCGCGGTGCCCGCGCGGCGCTGGCTCTCGCCGCTCGTGGAGGCGGCGTTCTTTCGCGAGCGCGGCGCCATCGAGCGAGCGCTCGCGGCGCTGCGCGACGAGCTCGGGGCGCTCGCGGAGCCGGGCGCGCTGCTGGCGCGGCTGGGCGAGCGCCTGACGGCGATCCTCGAGCCCGAGGGCTGCGCGATCTACGCGCGGGGCGAGGCGGCCTTCGGCCCCGTGTTCGCTTCCGGGCTCGCCGCGCCCCCGAGCTTCGCGGCCGACGGTGCGCTGGTGGCGCTCCTCGACGACCAGACCGGCCCCGTGGAGGCGGCGCGCTGGCGGGGTTGGCGGCGCAGCGGGCTCCTCGCGGGGGAGCCGGGCGCCGCGCTCGAGGCGCTCCAGCCCGCGCTGCTCGTCCCGGTGCGCGGCGCCGAGCGGATCGCGGCCTTCGTGTGTCTCGGGCCCAAGCATTCGGGCGAGCTCTACGCGGCGAGCGAGGTGGCCTGGCTGACCGCAGTGGCGGAGCGCGCCGCGAGCCAGCTCCGGCGCAGCAGCGACGCCGAGCTGCTCGGCCACGCCCGCGAGCTGCGCGAGCGCCTGGCTCGCTACGTGCCGGGCGCCGTCGCGGAGGGCATCGAGCGCGGCGAGGAGCTGGCGCCGCGCGAGCGCGAGGTCTCGCTCTTCTTCGTGGACATCCGCGGCTACACGAGCTTCGCCGAGACGCGCTCGCCCGAGGAGATCTTCGCGACGGTGAGCCTCTACACGGATACGGTGTCGCGCCTGGTGGGCGAGCAGGGCGGCGCCGTGGTCGAGTTCCACGGCGACGGCCTGATGGCCGTGTTCGGCGCGCCTCACGCGCTTCCCGCCAAGGAGCGCGCGGCCCTGCGGGCGGCGCGCGAAGTGGCGCGGGCGGTGCCACGCCTCCCCGTGGCGGGCGCGCCCCTCTCGGTCGGCGTCGGCATCGCCACCGGGCCGGCCTTCGTGGGCAACATCCAGTCGGCGGACCGCGTGATCTGGGGGGCGCTCGGCAACACCACCAATCTCGCCGCGCGCCTCCAGGCGATGTCGCGGGAGCTGTCCGCCGCCGTCGTGATCGACGCCCCCACCTGGCAGCGCGGCGGGGACGCCGCGGCCGGCTTCGTCGACCAGGGCGAGCTCCCCATCCGCGGCCGCAGCGAGCCGGAGCGCGTCTACGCCCTGCCGCTCGGTCGCTCGGGGACGGAGTCAACTAATCAACTAACGCCACCCACGGGGCGAGTTAGTTGATTAGTTGACTCCGTCCCCGGTAGCCTGGCGCGATGAGTCGGGGGGGTGTCGAGGCGGAGCGCGTCGGGCCCTACCTGGCGCTGCTGTTCCTGATGCTCAGCTCGGCGACGCTCTTCGACGGCTTCGACGCCGCGATGCTGAGCTTCGCGGCGCCCGA
>Ga0105106_10000761_pt1 | contig 22949 bp, 20 predicted proteins | sample PPLLaktember2015_5_FD_79109 | JGI IMG/M metagenome (GOLD analysis project Ga0105106, IMG submission 79109) | Freshwater sediment microbial communities from Prairie Pothole Lake near Jamestown, North Dakota, USA - PPLs Lake P8 Core (1) Depth... | ecosystem: Environmental > Aquatic > Freshwater >...
ATAACAACAGAACTATTTGTACAAAAACCAGTTTCAAGAATGTAAATTGTTAAATATCAGGATTTACCATAAACTTTTTATCCACTGATTAACGCGAGAATAGTACGGAATTACTCTTCGTCTCTCCGTCTCTTCGTCTCTTCGTCTCTCCGTCTCTTCGTCCCTTCGTCTCTTCGTCATTGTTTCATCCTTCCCAACTCTTCCACCATATCCCCGGCGACCCGCTCCGAAGCACCCTCCGGGCCCAGGATATCCCTTATCTTCATATAATCTTCAATCATTTTGCCTCTTTTTGAACCACCGGGAAGGATTGCTTTCAGTTCTGCCAGAAGATTTTTCTCTGTAAGTTTGTACTGGATCAGCTCCCTTACCGCTTCATAACCGAGGATAAGGTTTACCAGTGAGATATATTTAACTTTTATAACAGCCCAGGCGATCACCATTGAAAAGAAATCCCCTCTGAAGCAAACAACCTGCGGTTTGTTGAACAAAGCAGTTTCAAGGGTAGCTGTGCCTGAGGCCACCAGGGCCGCTTCAGAAACGTAAAGTACTTCATACGTTTTGTCGATAACTGGTATGACTGGAACATCACCGATAATTTTACGGTAAAGTTCAGCATCCAGGTTCTTCACACAAGCAACAACAAACTGGTATTCAGGAAAATATTTCACAATCTTCAGCATGTGCGGAAGGATCTGTTCAACCTCATTCCTGCGGCTTCCTGCCAGGAGCGCAATTACAGGCTTCACTTCAAGTCCGAGCGATCTCCTGATCCCTTCCTTTTCCCCAAGCGATCTCATCTTCTTTCCGGTTTCGTCAAGAAGAGGATTTCCCCGGTATTCGACATGGATCCCATGTTTCTTGTAGAACCCGACCTCAAACGGGAAAATGATATACATCCTGTCAACAAACTTCTTCACTTTTTTCACCCGGCCTTCATTCCACGCCCAGAGTTTTGGCGAGATATAATAGAAGACGCTGAAACCCGACTGTTTTGCATATTCAGCTATCCTCAGGTTAAAACCCGGGTAATCGATGAGAATTATCACAGAAGGTTTGAAATCTGAAATCTGGGATTTGCACAGGTTGAGGTTCCTGGCTATTGCTCCAAGGTTTTTGGCGACAGTCACAAAACCCATGAACGCCGTTTTACTGTAATGCATGAGAAGGGTCGCCCCGGCTGCCTCCATCAGATCTCCGCCCCAGCACTTTATCTCAGACTGCCTGTCAGCTTTAATGATTTCTTTAATGAGGTTTGATCCATGCAGATCGCCTGACTGTTCACCCGCAATAATGAAATACTTCATACAAGGAATTTTATGGCAAATACCACGAGAGCCCAGAAAATAGTGATCCCCAACACTCCCCGCGTAGCCTGAAGCATGTCGAGGCGGTTAAAGACCAGGAACAGGAAAAGGTTTGAAAAAACGCAGAGGGAAATAACGTGTGTAAGAATATTTGCAGTTACTATCCTGCCGAAATACTCGGCAATTGTCCGGTCGCCCGATGAAAAAATGTAAAACAGGAGGCTTATGATAACCGGGAGAAGAAATCCTGCGCCGGCACCAACAACTATTTTGTCAAATTTCCCGGTGTTGATCATAACCCAAACTGACTCTTCAGGTTTCCAATATACCAGTGGGCTGTCATATCGACAGTAACCGGGACGACCGAGACGTATCCGTTTTCAATCGCCCATTCATCAGTATCATTCGCATCGGGTTCCTGGTTCTCAAACAAACCTGTAAGCCAGTAATATGATCTCCCCATCGGATCTTTCCTCTTGTCAAATTCCTCCTTCCAGCTTCCCCTTGCCTGCCGGCAAATCTTTATCCCCTTTATCTCATTTTCAGGTATTGCAGGGATGTTGACATTAAGGCATACACCTGAAGGAAGCGATTCGGAAGAGATCTTCTGCATGACGACCCTTATATACTTCTTACAGACTGAAAAATCGGGAGTGCGCGATATATCATTAAGTGAAAACCCGACAGAATTAATGCCATAAAGACATCCTTCGAGCGCAGCCGCCATAGTTCCGGAGTAAAGAACACTTACCGAGGCATTTGAACCATGATTAATACCTGACACAACCCAGTCTGGCTTCCGCTCAAGCAACTGATTGACAGCCAGCTTAATGCTGTCAGTCGGGGTTCCGTTGCAATTGTACACCCGCCGTTTATCGGAATCCTCAAGCAGCTTGACCCTCAGGGGAGTCTTGACCGTAAGGGCCTGCGACATTCCAGACATGCTTTCAATTGTCGAAACCAGGACAACTTTCCCAAATTCTTCCATCACTTCCAACAGGGTCCGTAATCCTGCTGCGTATAAACCATCATCGTTCGTAATCAGAATCAGTTTGTCTTCTTTTTCCAGCACCATAAGCATTAAAATTTGAGTTACAAAGATAGATAAATACCTTTTCTGTTCATCTCTACTTATTCAAAGTAATCAACGCCGGAGGCAAAGTTTCAGACAAGTTAAGTTCATCATTTCCCAAATTGTTTACTTTTGCAGATGACATTTTTTTAATCGGTAAATGAAAATATCTTACAACTGGATCAGGGAGTATCTTAAGATTGACCTGGATCCCCATAAATTATCTGAAATACTCACCGGGATAGGCCTTGAAGTGGAAAACATGGAAGAGTGGGAATCGGTGAAGGGCGGACTGAAGGGTGTGGTTATAGGTGAAGTGCTTACCTGCAAAAAGCATCCTGATGCCGACAAGCTTTGGGTTACCACTGTAAGTATCGGTGCACCGGAACCTCTTCATATCGTTTGTGGTGCACCGAATGTGGAAGCAGGGCAGAAAGTCCCGGTGGCAGTGGCCGGAACCTTTGTTTCTAAAGGCGATCAATCATTCGAAATAAAAAAATCGAAGATCAGGGGCGAATTATCCGAAGGAATGATCTGTGCTGAGGACGAACTGGGACTCGGGACGGACCATGAAGGTATTATGGTTCTTGATCAGTCGGCAGTTGCCGGTACACCTGCAGGCGACTATTTCAAGGTTGTAAAGGATACTGTTTATGAAATCGGGCTGACGCCGAACAGGATAGACAGCGGATCCCATTTTGGAGTTGCGCGCGACCTGGCTGCATACCTGAGCCTGAACACAGAAAACAGCTATAAAGCCCTGAAGCCTTCAGTAGAAGGTTTTAAACCCGACAATAATAACAACAGGTATGAAGTAATTATAGAAAACCGTGCCGACTGTCCCAGGTATTCAGGGATCACAATCAGCAATGTAACAATCGGCGAATCGCCTGACTGGCTTAAAACAAGGCTTCTTTCCGTCGGACTCAACCCCATTAACAATATTGTCGATATCACAAACTTTGTCCAGCATGAAATTGGTCAGCCGCTTCATGCTTTCGATGCGGATATGATCACTGACAAAAAGGTGATAATCAGGAATCTCCCTGAAAAAACAAAATTTATAACACTCGACGGAACAGAAAGAGATCTCTCGTCCCGCGACCTGATGATCTGCAATTCGGCAGAAGGCATGTGTATTGCCGGTGTGTTCGGGGGCATAAGGTCAGGGGTAACCTCCCCGACAAGGAACGTTTTCCTCGAGAGCGCTTATTTTAATCCCGTGAGCATCAGGAAAACTTCAAAAAGACATGGGCTGCAGACCGATGCTTCTTTCAGGTTTGAACGGGGGACCGATCCGAACATGACAGTCTGGGCTCTGAAAAGGGCTTCAATGCTTATGAAGGAGCTTGCCGGCGGGAATATATCATCGGGAATAATTGATGTCTATCCTGAAAAGATCGAAAATGCAAAAGTTGAGGTCAGCCATGCTAATATAACCCAGCTGATCGGAAAACAGATCGAAAAGTCAATCGTAAAAAGAATCCTGGGATTGCTCGATATTCAGATTATCAATGAAGATAATGACAGAATGTTCCTTGAGATACCGGCTTATCGTGTTGACGTCAGACTGGAGGCAGATGTAATAGAGGAAGTCCTCAGGATCTACGGTTATAATAATGTTGAGATAAACAGTCATGTCAACTCCACTCTCACATATTTTGATAAGCCAGAGAGGGAAAATGTAATAAATATCGTATCCGACCTTCTTTCAGCCAACGGCTTTGCCGAAATAATGTGCAATTCACTCAATCCCGCCGCATGGTATGAACAGAGCGGGGACTTCAACACTGACCAGCTTGTGAAATTGGCAAATCCCCTGAGCTCCGACCTGAATGCAATGAGGATGTCGTTGCTTTACGGGGGATTGAGCTCGGTGACCTGGAACATAAACAGGCAGAATACCGACCTTAAATTCTATGAATTCGGTAACTGCTATTTAAGAAGGAACAAGGAACGGCAGTTTCCGGTTGTTGAAGATTATCTTGAGAATACTTCACTTGACCTTTTCATTTCAGGCAGGACTGGAAGAGAAAACTGGAACTGCAAAACCAATCCTACCGATTTCTTCCATGTCAAATCAGGTGTCGAAATGATATTTTCAAGGCTCGGGATCAGTGTTGATTCACTCGCACAGGGAGAAAGCAGTTCTAAATACTTTGCCGAATCGATAACATATTTGTCGGCCAACAATCAGCTGGTAGCGGAGGCAGGAAGGATATCGAAAAGTTATCTTTCAAAATTCGACATCGGACAGGATGTCTTTTATGGCCATATTGAATGGGATTTGATCATGAAGATGATAAAGAACAACAAGATTTCATTCCGGGAACTGCCGAAATTCCCTTCGGTACGCCGGGACCTTGCCTTGCTGATTGATAAAGGAATAAAATTCAGCCGGATCAAAGAGATAGCATTAAAAACAGAAAGGAATATTCTCCGGGAAGTCGGCCTATTCGACGTCTATGAAAGTGAAAATCTTGGCAGGAATAAAAAATCATACGCAGTGAACTTCGTTTTGAGGGATGACCTGAGGACAATGACTGACAAGTCAATAGACAAAGTAATGAATAACCTGATCAGGGCTTTCGAAAGAGAACTGGATGCAAAAATCAGGTAACCGGATACGTAAATATTCCTGTGTATCCTGGATGTTTCTTACTGCCTGACACATGAGTAAACTGATAAACAGGATCGGCAACTATTTCTCACTCGTAAAATTCAGTCATACTGTTTTTGCGATGCCTTTTGCACTTATCGGATTTACTCTTGCAATATCAGAAGAGCAGAATGAATTCACCCTGAGCCTGCTCCTGCTTATAATCCTGTGCATGATATTCGCCCGTAATGCTGCAATGGGATTCAACAGGCTTGCGGACAGAAAATATGACTCACTGAATCCGAGGACAAGCGGCAGGGAGATCCCTTCAGGCAAAGTTGTGCCGCGATCGGCAGCCGTCTTTGTGATAATTAATGCCCTGCTCTTCATCCTGACAGCAGGATTTATCAACCGTCTTACCCTGATTCTTTCCCCTGTGGCCCTCCTGGTCATTCTTGGCTATAGCCTTACAAAAAGGATAACCGCATTATGCCATTTCTTTCTGGGTTTAGGGCTCAGTCTCGCCCCGATTGGTGCATATATTTCCGTAACGGGCACTTTTGAATTGCTTCCGCTGATATACTCCTTTATCGTCCTTACATGGTCGAGCGGATTCGATATAATATATGCCCTGCAGGATGAAGAATTTGACAGGGATAACAAGCTTCACTCCCTGCCTTCGGCAGTAGGGAAAAGAAGAGCATTGATCATTTCGGCACTTGTACATTTCCTTACATTCCTGGCAGTTATAGCCGCAGGTCTCACCGGACACGGACACTTATTTTTCTGGATCGGGGCAGCCATTTTCGTTGTCTTGCTGATCTATCAGCATGCAATTGTAAAGCCCGGTGATCTCAGCAAGGTTAATCTGGCTTTCGGGACGACCAACGGTATTGCAAGTTTACTGTTTGCGGTTTTTGTAATTATTGATCTTATAAACTTTTAATCAGGATTGATAGTTCGTATCTCCAATTTAATACTTTTGTCTGATCGTTAATTGTTTCCAGAAAATAAAAAGAGCAAATGGGGGAGATTGTAATTAAAGAGGTGCTGACGAAGAGAGAGCTGCGTCAGTTTATTTTCCTGCCTGCGGAGGTACACAAAAACCATCACGAATGGCTGCCCCCGATCTATATGGATGAATGGAAGCTGTTCAATAAAAAGAAAAACCGGTCGTACCAGTATGCAGATGGAGTCCTCTACCTGGCTTACAGAGACAATAAACCTGTTGGAAGGATTATGGGTCTCATAAACAACCGTTACAACTCTATTCAGAATGAGAAACATGGCCGGTTTTGCTTCATGGAATGCATAGAAGATCAGGAAGTTGTGCACGCATTGCTAAGGAAGGTGGAAGAGTGGGCTGTGGAAAATGGTATGAATAAGATTGTCGGACCACTGGGATTTTCGGATAAGGACCCCCAGGGTTTCCAGATCGAAGGCTTCGATCTGCCATATCTCTTTACTGCTGCCACGAATCTGCCTTATCTTCCTAAAATGGTTGAAGCTGAAGGATATACCAAGGAGGTGGACCTGGTAAATTATAACATCCCCATGCCTGAGCAGCTTCCGCCTCTTTATTTAAAAGCGTACGAGAGGATATCCAAAAACTGTGAATTTGAAGTTAAAGAATTTAAGACCAAGAAAGAGATAAAGCCATTCATAATCCCAGTGCTGGAACTTATGAATGATACTTTCAGCGAGATCTACGGGTTTGTTCCGCTTAATGACAAGGAAAAGCAGGAATTTGCAGACCGTTACCTGCCGCTGGTTGATCCTGAATTCATCAAGGTCACGAGGACCTGCGAAGGCACAATTGTGGGATTTATAATTGCCCTTCCCGACCTCAGCGAAGGAATTAAGGCGACGAAAGGCCGACTCTTTCCATTCGGACTGTTCAGGATACTGAGGGAAATGAAGAAATCGAAGAAGATGATGCTGATGCTCGGTGGGATCAGTAAGGATTTCAGGGGACAGGGGATCGACATCCTGATGGGAATTAAAATGCTTGAATCAGCAAAAAAAACCGGGATGAACCTTATCGACAGTCATCTTATCCTTGAGAACAATATCCGCATGAGGGCTGAATGTGAACGGCTTGACGGTAAAATTGTCAAGAGGTTCAGGATCTTCCAGAAAAACCTCCAGGTGTCTTGGGGCTGTTGAATAAGTCAAAATCCTTTAACCGCAGAGGGCGCAAAGGAAAGACGCAAAGTTCGCAAAGAGCTGAATTTATGTGTCTTAGCTTTGCGTTCTTTGCGACATCTTTGCATTCTCTGCGGTTAAAAAGGACTTTTTCAACAATCCCAATTTTTCGCGGTTAATGGTTTTTCAGAATCTGAAAACAAACGAAAAGCCCAGCAACTCTTTGAACTGGATCCTTGCTGTCTTTTTCTGAAGTCCGTCGGCCCCCATAACAGGGTTATCAGCATTGTCGAACACCGCCGTTTTTGTATCATCATCAAAAATAAGATGGGTATTAAGCCTTACATCAGTGAACCAGTTGATGTGGGCGACCAGTATCATTTCCCAGTCGACATCGATGTTCAGGGGATTATTTATGTAATTCGTGAAGAGCTGCAACCTGTTAGTGACAGATACATTTTTTACCGGTTTGAACTCGTTCGAGACCACAAAGCTTGCCCCGGGTTCATGTTTCGACCGCCTGTCTTTTGCAATGCCATATTTAGTCTGGTCAATCGATGAAGTATCAGGGACAAAAGTTGCCTTATAAGACAATGGTGAGAAGTTTATTGAAGTCACCTTGTTCGGTTTGTAATCAAGTCCTAATCCAATTGTAAGCGTCGCAGGATTCATTAATCTCGAAACAAGGATGGCAGTATCCCTGTCAACTCCATTAAGTTTATACGTTGTATAGTTATGCCCTTTTGCAATCTGGGTTTTAAAGAGCATGATGGCACTGAAATCAAATTTCCCGAATGCCTTATGGTTAAACTTGGAATTGGTCTCAAGAAGATCGAGGTTCTTCATTACCCTCATATTCCCATCCTCCCACGATGCCAGCATGCCAAATTTTAACCTTGCAAAATGGTTCGATGAAATAAGCATCGGCTTATTGCTGTAGTCGAAGTAGGCCGTCAGATCGAGGGTAGTGGAAATACTGCTCTCCCCTCCTTTCACCCAGTTTGAAAGCATTCCCTGGTTCAGTGAAAAGGCAGATTCCGTACGATGCCGCCAATATTGTGTTTTTGTAACGATCTTTTGAATATCAAGCAGTTTTGATTTATCAAGTTTTTCAACATTTACCCTGGCATCGGAAACATTTCCCTGAATCCCAGGTCTTTTGAAATTGACACCGTGTTCGAGGTATAGGCCCAGGGTGTTGCGTTCCGGATTACCTATCCATACAGTTACCGAATCATTCAGATCATTTTTCAGCCAGTGACGTATCATTCCCCCCGACTTCGAATTCAGCCATACTGAAGTCTTTTTATTGGCAATATCAGTGATATTGACAATGCTTGAATCGCGTTCTTCAAGTAGACCGACAAGAAGATCCACCGCTGCTTTCAGCGAATCGCTCTGGTAAGGATATCTGACATACCTGAATGGGAATCCTTCCTTTGAAGAATAAACCGCCGGAAGAGTGTCCATTATGACCATTATTGTGGTGTCCTTCATCACGCGAACCATGACGGAATCGCGGACCATAGGCCTGAGGAGAGTGGTATCTGAACTGAGAGTGTCCTTTGGTACCACAATCTGGCTGGTACCAGTTTCAGTTGTTGCAACTCTGAACCGCATCGGTTCCCATATGTAAAACTTATCCCAGGAAATACTTAAAGAGTCATATGGAAAATTTCTGAGAAAGTAAGCAACAGAATCGTATGCGGGATGGGAAGCTTCAAAAACAAGCTGCTCCAGGGCTTTCCGTAAAGGATCGTCAGTGTTTTTCCAGAGGTAAGGTCTGCAGCTTCCCTGAAGAAAATCGATTGCCTGCTCCTGAGATAATTTTATTTCAGGTTTTTTCCTCGCGGGGTCGAGTAAAACGCCTCTTGCCTTTAGTGTATCGATAAGACCTTTCTGAGCAGGGATATCGGAATAAATACCCTGTGAGAAACCGGGAAACGATTGAGTTATACAAAAAATAAAAACAAAGGGGAGTATAATTCTTCCTCTCATGAATAGTGGATTTATCAGATAAGACTAATTGGTAGAATATGTTACAAAGTACTTTATAATTAATGTTAAAACCAATGAACATGATCAACATAACATAACGACAAATTATCCTTTTATAATATACCATTCTGGTAAAAAGAACTGAAATCTCATTGACAAATGGTCCGATAATAGCCTGTAAAGAATTAATTATTAACTCTATATCACGAGATAGCAAACCCGGTTTTTAACATTTTTAAAATTTCCATCTACCCCTCCCGCAAAGTTTTCACCGGATTTTGAGAATAACTCAGTTTTGCTTTTCTTTGCCCGGCAAACAATTTCAAATGCGTGATCTCACCAACGGAAAAGAAGGCAAACTGATCTTTCAATTCGCTGCTCCCATGCTATTGGGAAACATATTTCAGCAGCTTTTTAGTGTTGTCGACAGCATCATAGTCGGCAACTATGTTGGTAAAGTAGCTCTGGCAGCTGTTGGCGCATCATTCCCGGTGATATTTGTAATGATATCCCTCATTATCGGTATTGTAATGGGAACAACCATTGTTATCTCCCAGTATTTCGGAGCAGGCGATTATGTCAGGGTAAGGCGGGCAATCGATACAATGTATATCTATTCTTTTGTTGCAGGAGGTATTGTATCAATTGCAGGACTTATTTTTGCAGAGCCGATCCTCAGGCTGCTTGTTTTACCGGAGGAGATCATGCCCCAGGCAACCCAATATCTGAGGATTTTCTTTTCAGGTACCATAATTTTTTTCGGATACAATGGAACAAGCGCCGTCCTTAGGGGTCTTGGAGATTCAAAAACCCCCTTGTACTTCCTTATAATAGCCACAGTTGCAAATATAATCCTCGATCTGCTTTTTGTTGCAGGATTCAACTGGGGTGTTGCCGGAGCTGCTTATGCCACGCTTCTGTCAAATGCAATTGCTTTTGCATTGGCCATCATCTGGCTGAACAAAACCCATAAGCTTATAAGGATCGCGATAAAGGGACTTCATTTTGACCGGGAAGTGTTCCGACAGAGTTTAAGGATAGGATTGCCGACAGGAATCCAGCAAACCCTGGTAGCCCTGGGTGCACTGGTATTGATGGGTATTGTCAATACATTCGGTACCAATGTAATAGCAGGATATTCAGTGGCCAGCCGTCTCGATTTCCTGGCCATGGTGCCGGCCATGTCCTTCTCACAGGCGCTTTCGACGTTTGTGGGACAGAATATAGGTGCCAACAAGCCAGGCAGGATAAGAACCGGACTGATTGCTACGGTTAAAATGTCGGGAATAGTCACTATCGCAACAACAATTATAATTATTTTTTCCGGTCACATACTGATGGACATGTTTACAAATGATCAGGAAGTGATCAGGATCGGTGACCAATACCTGACAATAGTAAGCTCATTCTACCTGATGTTTACCCTGATGTTCATTTACAACGGAGTGATGCGTGGAGCGGGAGACACTCTTCTGCCAATGTTCTTCACTCTTTTCTCACTCTGGATCATCAGGGTTCCGCTGGCTTATTTCCTGTCAGCCAGACTGGGAGCCCAGGGAATCTGGTGGTCGATACCTTCAAGCTGGCTGATAGGGCTTGCATTGTCGTATGTTTATTATAAAACCGGCCGCTGGAAAAAGAAGGCAGTTGTTAAATATCAGGAGATTTAGTAACTTTAAGCATGAATGGATAATAAGCCATTGTGAGCCTTTGTATTACCTGAACTAACCAGATACAAATGATAAAATCAATGACAGGTTATGGGAAAGCCATAGCTGAATTGCCTCAGAAAAAAATCACAATCGAAATAAAATCACTCAATTCCAAGCAGCTCGACCTGAATGCAAAGGTGCCCTGGCTCTATAAGGAGAAGGAGCCGGAGATCCGCAATATAATAAGCCAGAAACTGGGCAGGGGGAAAATTGATCTTCTCATCTTTTTTGATATTCTTGAGGATGAAGGTATTCCGGTGATCAACAAGGCAATTGTAAAGACCTACTATAATCAAATGAAAGAGATTGCCGCAGAGTTGAATATCATTCTTGACAACCAGGTTCTTTCTACAATAATGAAGCTTCCTGATGCGTTAAAAACCGAGAAAGCAGAGCTGCCGGAGGAGGAATGGAATCTTGTTAAGGATCAGTTACTTGAATCGGTGCAAATGCTTGACCTTTACAGGATTGAAGAGGGAATGTCGATCGAGGAAGATCTTAAGAAACGGCTTTCGGCAATCCTTGACTCCCTTGCAACGATCGAAACATTTGAGGAGGGAAGGATAACCAGGGTCAGGGAAAAACTTCTCTCATTGTTAAAAGAGAATAACGGGACTGAAAACATTGACAAGAACAGGTTTGAGCAGGAACTTATTTTCTATCTCGAGAAATTCGACATTAACGAGGAGAAAGTCAGGTTAACGAAGCATTGCCAATACTTTATGGAAACCATTGGTTCTGAATCGCCAAACGGGAAAATACTGAGCTTCATCGTACAGGAAATTGGAAGAGAGATCAACACCATAGGTTCGAAGGCAAACGATGCCGGAATACAGAAGCTTGTCGTAATGATGAAGGATGAGCTGGAGAAGATAAAGGAACAAACCAACAATATACTTTAGCTATTATATGTCGGAACATGAAAGGTAAACTGGTAATAATCTCAGCCCCGTCGGGGGCAGGCAAGACAACAATTGTAAACCACCTGCTGAGCCAAAGCCTTGATCTTGAGTTTTCGGTGTCGGCTACGACCAGAAGCCCGAGAGGAACCGAAAAACACGGGAAAGATTATTATTTTCTGACGGTCGCCGATTTTAAGAAAAGGGTAAAAAACGGTGAATTTGTTGAATGGGAAGAGGTTTACAAGGATCATTTTTACGGGACGCTGAAGATGGAGATTGAAAGGATCTGGTCACATAAAAAGCATGTCCTCTTTGATGTTGATGTGAAAGGCGGAATAAATCTGAAGAAGACCTTCGGGAAGAATGCAGTTTCCATTTTTATAATGCCGCCATCGGTAAAGGAGCTTGAAAAGAGGCTTATGGCAAGGGGGACTGATGAACCTGGCAAGGTTCAGGTCAGGATCAATAAGGCGCTTGAAGAGATGAAGCTTGCAGATAAATTTGACTTCATTATTCTCAATGATCGTTTAGAAGAGGCAAAAGAGGAAGCACAATCGACAGTTTCCTTATTTCTTAAACGATAAAATAAATGGTAATGGCAAGGGTAGGCTTATATTTCGGATCATTCAATCCAATTCATATAGGGCATCTGGCCGTTGCAGGATATATGAAGGAGTTCACCGGTCTCGAGCAGGTCTGGTTTGTCATCAGTCCGCAGAATCCCTTAAAGAAAAAGGACACCCTGCTGGCCGATCACAACCGCCTCTATCTTGTTGAGCTTGCCATCGGCGACAACGACAACATGAAGCCGTCGGATATTGAATTCCACAGGCCAATCCCCTCCTACACTATCGATACAATGGCATGGCTTACGGAAAAGTATCCCCAGCACGAGTTTACAATGGTTATGGGAGAGGATAATCTTTATACGCTTCACAAGTGGAAAAACGCGCTTGAACTGGTCAGCAGGTTTCCCATTTATGTTTACCCCAGGAGGGATGTGATCAGAACTAAAAACGATCTCCTCGACGAGTTACTGGCAAAGGCCGATGTCAAATGGGTCAATGCGCCTCTGATGGAGATTTCAGGCACTTTTATAAGGGACGGAATCAAACGGGGGAAAAACATGTCGTATTTCCTTCATCCCGCAGTGTGGAAATATATTGTGGATATGCATTTTTATGAGACATAAGTTCAGGGCACAGAGCGCAGGGCGCAGAGGGATCAGACCCTTTGTAGTTCCTGTATGATTTCCTGGCCCCGTTTCAGCGCAATTTCATTTTCGGGGATCAGTTTATGATACCGCTCCGGAAGTGATTTTTTCAGTCCTTTTATTACATTCTCAATTTTCAATACCGGCTTTATTTTCAGGAATCCTCCAAGAACAATCATATTAAATGTTTTTGAACTGTTCATTCTTGAGGCTTCTTCAGCAGCATCGATGCGGTAGATCGCAATATCCTTACGTTCAGGATGCCTGGTTATCCCGTTACTGTCGTAGATAAGTATGCCGCCCGGTTTGACAGAGTTTTCAAACTTGTCGAGCGATTGCTGATTAAGTATTATCGCAGTGTCGAAATGCCTGATTATAGGTGAACTGATACGCTCGCTGCTGAGTATAACTATCACATTTGCTGTGCCTCCGCGCATCTCGGGACCATATGACGGCATCCAGCTTACTTCCATATCCTGCATGACACCAGAGTATGCCATGATCTTACCCATTGAAAGGACACCCTGTCCTCCGAAACCGGCTATTAATATTTCTTCAGTCATCGCTCTCTGATTTTTTTGTTGGTTGTGCTGATTCTTCGGCCGGGACTTTAAGGTCGCCCAGGGGATAATACGGGAACATATTCTCCTCCAGCCATTTGTTTGCCTGTACGGGGGTCATTTTCCAGCCAGAAGGGCAATTTGAGACGATCTCGATAAAACAAGTCCCTTTATTGAGCTTCTGGTACTGAACTGCTTTTCGCATGGCTCTTTTTGTTTTTCTGACATTTGCGGGGTTATGAACGCTCTGCCTTGTCACATAATAAGTACCCGGTAACGTAGCAACAATATCGGTCATTTTCAGTGGAAAACCCATTAACCTGACATCTCTGCCATATGGTGAAGTGGATGATTTCATTCCGGGTAATGTTGTGGGAGCCATCTGTCCGCCGGTCATACCGTATATCCCGTTATTAATGAATATTATCAGGATGTTCTCTCCCCGGTTGCAGCTGTGAATTGTTTCCGCAGTCCCGATAGCTGCAAGGTCGCCGTCGCCCTGATAGGTGAAAACAAATTTATCGGGAAGCAGACGTTTGATGGCAGTTGCAAGGGCGGGAGCCCGGCCGTGGGCAGCTTCCTGCCAGTCGATGTCAATATAATTGTACAGAAAAACGGAGCATCCTACAGGCGATACACCAATTGTATCCTGCTGTATCCCCTCCTCCCCGATTATCTCGGCAAGAATCCGGTGAGTGGTGCTGTGACCGCATCCCGGACAGTAGTGCATAATATCCTCAGTAAGGATAGCTGACTTTTTGTAAGCCAGATTTTCAGGCCTGATTATTTCCTTTATTCCGGTAGCTTCTTTCATTGCTCAACCTCCTTTATCCGTTCTTTTAGATTATCAACAACCTCATCGGGTGTGGGAATCATTCCGCCCATTCTTCCGTAATGAAAAACCGGGACTTTCCCGTAAACTGAGAGCATTACATCTTCGACCATTTGTCCGGCACTCATCTCCACTGCCAGCATAAGCCTGACCCTGTCGGCCAGTTTATATAATTGTTTTGAAGGGTACGGGAAAAGAGTGATTGGCCGCAGCAAGCCTGCTTTTATTCCCTGTTCCCTGGCCATCTCAACCGACTTCTGACACACCCTTGCACTGGTCCCGTAAGCTACGAACAGATAATCAGCATCATCACATTGGTACTCCTCAAAACGGACCTCTTTCTCCCTTATCTCATTATATTTTGCAACCAGTTTCTGATTAAATATCTCCTGGCGGTTCGGATCAAGTTCGAGTGATGTAATAATATTTCTTTTTCTTGTGGGAGGCTTTCCTGTTGTAGCCCAGTCGGGAACTGTTTTCGACCTCTCCTTCTGAGGGCTCAGCCAAACTTTTTCCATCATCTGGCCGATAGCGCCATCGGAGAGTATCATTACCGGATTCCTGTATTTGAATGCCAGGTCGAATCCGAGTCCGACAAAGTCAGCCATTTCCTGGACTGAAGACGGGGCAAGGACAATCAGGTGATAATCGCCATGACCACCCCCCTTTACTGCCTGAAAATAATCAGACTGTGCCGGCTGGATCGTACCAAGTCCGGGGCCGCCCCTTACGACATTCACAATAAGGCAGGGCAGTTCTGCGCCTGCGATATAAGTGATCCCTTCCTGTTTCAGGCTTATTCCGGGCGATGAAGATGATGTCATTACTTTCTTGCCGCATCCTGCTCCGCCGTAAACCATATTAATGGCAGCCAGTTCGCTTTCAGCCTGTAAAACTACCATTCCCGTCGTCTCACAGGGATTTGCTTCCATCAGGTACTCGAGTATTTCGCTCTGGGGAGTGATCGGGTATCCGAAATATCCGTCAGCGCCTGCCCGGATAGCCGCTTCGGCAACTGCTTCATTACCCTTCATTAATCTCAATTCCTTTTCCATGGGTAAGCTATATTTTTGTTTTATAAACGGTTATGACGCCATCCGGACAAACGATGGCACAATTGGCACAGCCGATACACAGTTCAGGATTTGCCGGATATGCATAATGGTACCCCTTGCCATTGACCTCCATCGCCATGGCGATGGTGCCGGTCGGGCATGATACCATACAAACCTCGCATCCCTTGCATCTTTCAACATCTACAACAATGCTTCCTCTGATCTTTGCCATATTTTTATTGTTTAATTTTTATCAATTGGATGGTCTTGCTGAAACCTTTTTAACCGCAATTCAAGGTCACCAAACATGTTCCGCGAGACATGCGAGACACAGGCCCGGAGTCCTTCCGATCTGTCGCTTCCCGTTGTATCGAGAGTTATCGCGCTTAAACCATAACATAAAAGTTCGTCTATCAATTCACAGCCCGACATTCCCGGATATGAAATTGTGAAGTAGAATCCATCGGCAAGTAACTCATCAAGATCCCTGTCATACACAATTGTAAAGCCGTTTTCAGTGAATAATCTCTTCATTTCATGGGCCTTCCTTCCATATTCAATTACATCGTCACGGTATTTATAAGCTCCGTCATTAACCGATTTTAAAAGCGCTGCAAAACCATGCTGGGCCGAATGAGTGACACCTGCTGACAAACCGTATAATGCCCCGTATATCGCCGCATGTCCGAATTTATCCGATGAATAATATCTCAGAAGATCAGGATAGGACCGGTTAAACAGGTGATCGGAAATTGCCATTATTCCAATTCTCTGGCCGGCATAGCTGAAAATTTTTGAACTTGAAATAAGAAGTACATAATCGTCGGCATAATGCGCCACAGAAGGTTGATATGGCGGATTCCCGGGATTGCAATAGTCTTTCCTGAAATCCATACCAAAGTAAGCAAGATCTTCAATAATAATTACATCATATTTGTGGCATAATTCACCAATTATTGATAGTTCTTCATTATTCAGACAGATCCATGACGGATTATTCGGATTTGAGTAAAGCAATGAAGAGATCTTTCCCGATTCAAGGTATGATTCAAGTTTGGCTTTCAGTTTTTTTCCCCTGAAATTATATACATCGAAAGTCTTGTAATCATGACCAAGCATTCTTACCTGCTGTTTCTGCACAGGAAAGCCCGGGTCGATAAAAAGTGTTCCTTCCTTGGTCCTGTCATTCCTGTTTGCGACCAGGAAACAAACCATTGATCCCATTACTGATCCCACGGTAGGGATGCATCCGTCGGTACTTATATCAACGTCAAGGAACAGTTTTATGAATCTTGATGCTTCACTCTTAAGTGAACTTACTCCCCTGATATCGGGATAAACGGCCGATAAGCCTTTTCTCAGGGCAGCTATCTCAGCTTCGATGCCTGCCTGGGGAGAGGGCAGTCCGGGAGCGCCCAGTTCCATCCTGATGAATTTTACCCCGGTTTTTGATTCAATTACATTAATAAGCTGTGCAATTTCACGGATTGAGGCTGATCCGGTTGAAGTAACGCCTGCAACCTCCTTAAGGGTTTTAATTGTATCTTTTGAAATTGGAATATCGTTCATTACAGAAAAAAAGTTAAAATTTTCTCTTGTCAATAACCCGCTTTGTTTTACCCTCGCTTCTCTCAATCATCTTGGGCTCAACGAGTGTAACTTTTATGCCAAGTCCGATTGAAGTTTCGAGGTTGTCCTGGATACGCTTCCTGAGTTCTTCAAGCTGGCTTATCTTGTCGAGGAAGAATTCTTCATCAACCTCAACCCTTAGCTCGAGGGTGTCAAGATTGTTTATCCTGTCAACGATAAGCAGATAATGAGGTTTTATCTCCGTCATTTCGAGAAGAACGGTCTCAACCTGCGACGGGAACAGATTAACACCCCTGATTATCAGCATGTCATCGCTGCGGTCGAGGCATTTATCCATCCTGACAAGAGTACGTCCGCATTTGCATTTCTCATAATTGAGCCTGGTAAGGTCGCGGGTGCGGTACCTGATAAGCGGTAATCCCTCCTTGGTAAGAGTTGTAAATACAAGTTCTCCGAGGGTGCCTTCGGGCAGGACCTCGAGCGTGACCGGATCGATCACTTCAGGATAAAAATGATCCTCATTAATGTGCAGGCCATTCTGGACAAGACATTCGCTGGCAACTCCGGGACCTATCACTTCGCTCAGGCCATAAATATCGATCGCCTTTATTTTTAGTTTAGCCTCTATCTCGCGTCTCATTTTTTCGGTCCAGGGTTCTGCACCAAAAACGCCTGCCTTCAGCTTGAGTTCTTCGCGTCTGATCCCGCTTTCCTCGATCGCTTCAGCAAGGTAAAGTGCGTATGAGGGGGTACAGGCAAGCACCGTACTGCCAAAATCGCGCATCAGCTGGATCTGCCTTACAGTATTACCTCCAGAAATGGGTATCACGGAAGCCCCGATCTTCTCGCCTCCGTAGTGCAATCCGAGTCCGCCCGTAAATAATCCGTATCCATATGCAACCTGTATAAAATCATTCCGGTTGGCGCCGGCACTTGTGAGTGTTCGTGCCATCACTTCCGACCAGGTAGAGATATCATTTCTTGTATAACCCACAACTGTGGGTTTTCCTGTTGTACCGGAGGAAGCATGGATACGTACAATTTCGCTCATCGGAACGGCAAACAGCCCGAAAGGGTAGTTATCCCTCAGGTCCTGTTTTGAAGTATACGGGAGTTTGCTGATATCTTTTATGGAACGTATGCTTTCGGGTCCCAGTCCGGCCTCCTGCATTTTATGGCGGTAATACGGAACATTGAAATAAGACCTTTCAACCGTTTCCATTAAACGATTGCCCTGAACCCCCGAGAGTTCCTCTCTATCCATGCATTCAAAATGCCTGTTCCAGATTTCCATATTAGATCTTATAAAGATCACTTGCATTCAGCAACTCCATCTCATGCTCTTTTAACGCTCTGATCGCCTTCCCGTTATCGCTGCATCGTAAAATGATCACCGATTTGGCGCCCCGCGAGAATGCGTACGTGTATTCCACGCTTATATCGAGATCGGAGAGGATCTTAAGAACTTTTGCATAGTATTTTGCCTCATTCGGCGCCATCACCGAGATGACTTCCGAAATATTGACAGTAAACAGCTGATCTTTCAGAAGGGCTCTTGCCTTTTCAGGGTCATTCACTATAATCCTGAGAATACCAAATTCTGAAGTGTCGGCGACACTTAACGCCGTTATTCTTATGTTCTCCCTGCCGAGGACTTCAAGTACTTCAGTAAGTCGTCCGGATTTGTTTTCAAGAAACACAGAGAGTTGAGGTATTATCATATTATTATTGATTTTCTGCTTATTTGAAAAAATGCGAACTTACAAATAATTCTAACAGGTTATGTGAAATTGTATCTTTATCATTTTTCGATCCTGATCCTGGCATCCACCACCGTAACGTCTTTCTCAGTGCCAATCAGCGGATTAAGGTCCATCTCCTTGATTTCGGTGGCAAATCTCAGTAATGAGGAAAGCCTGACAATTATCTCTGCGAATTTTGACTCATTGATACCTGCCTTACCCCTTGTTCCCTTTATGATCCGGTATGCCCTGAGGCTCTCTATCATTGAATTTGCCTCATTGAAGGTAAGAGGTGCAAGTCCTGAGGACACGTCGCCGAGAACTTCAACAAATATCCCTCCCAGTCCGCAGAGGATAATATGGCCAAACTTCGACTCGTACTTGGCCCCTATAAACAGTTCGGTGCCCGTTATCATCTGCTGAACCATAACGCCTGAAACTCCTTCTATCCTTTTCATTCTCGCGAATTCAGCTTCAAGGTGTTTCTGCGACCTGACATTGAGAGTGACCCCGCCGACGTCCGATTTATGAACCGGTCCGACCACTTTCATGACTACGGGATAACCAATCCGGGCGGCGAGTGAAACTATTTCTTCCGATGTTGCCTCCACACCCTCCCTGACAAGCGGTATATTGGCAGCATTAAGAAGATCCTGGATCACTGAAGGGTCAAGGTATCCGTTCCCGCAGGCATCAATGATTTGCCTGATCCTCGGAACATCAACTTTTTCGAGAAATATATTTTCTTCAGCCGGGTAGGGAGTATTTGATATCCTGGTCAGGGCTCTGCCAAGGACAACCTCGTCCGGGAAATTGACGTGACCCTTGTTCATGAAGCCTTCAAGCTCTTCATGAGAGCTTGAAATTGAAGGAAGTATGGGGTACAATGGTTTATTGCAATCCATGATCTTTTTATGAAGAAGTTCATAAACTTCGCTCATATTTGTCAGACCGTTGTTCCCGAATATAACGCTCATCCCCTGTATACCGTCAAGCTTCTTATCGACATACTCCACGACGTTGTCGAGCTGGTCGATTGTTGCAGTAGCGATCATATCTATCGGATTCAGGGCCGAAGCACCGGGATTCATCATTGAAAGTATCCTGGTCTGGTCTTCTGCTGCCAGCTTTGGAATGTTCATGCCGCCTGCCGACAATGCATCGGTGAGCATTACCGCAGGACCTCCTGCATGGGTTATGATTGCAATATTCCTGCCCAGAAGGGGTTTATGCATAAAGACGGAAGCGACGGTGGTCAGCTCTTCACGTCCGGCGCAACGAACTATACCTGCCTTGCGGAAAAGAGCTTCGACTGCCAGGTCGGATGTAGCCATGGCCCCGGTATGTGAGGAGGCTGCCCTGCTTCCCGCCTCAGTGGTCCCGGCTTTTATTGCTGCTATCCTGGCGCCTTTCCGGATCAGCGATGAAGCATGATGGAGAAGCTTGTCGGGGTTCGGAATAGTTTCCACATAAATGAGTTTTATCCGTGAACTCCTGCCATGCTCGTAATTCAGATCCCAGTACTCAAGCACCTCCTCGACTCCTGTCTGTGCGCTGTTGCCCACCGAGAAAACACTTGAAAAGCTCAGCCCTTTCGGAAGGGCTGATTCTATGATGAACAGCGCCGTGGCACCCGATCCTGAAACGAAATCGCATCCATTTTCACTGAGCTTTGGGACCGGGGTGGTAAATACCCCATGATAAGCCTGTGTTACAACTCCGATGCAATTCGGTCCGATAAGGCAGCCTCCGGCATCCCCGATCAGCTCTGCTATACTCTTCTCGAGCCTGCGCCCTTCCTCACCGGCTTCGCTGAATCCTGCTGAAATGATTATAAATGCGACTGTATTCTTTTCCTTAATCAATACTTCAACAGTCTGATAGCAAAACTTTGAAGGTATGGCCAGGATTGCCAGGTCGACACGAGGAATATCTGCAATATCCCTGTACGATCTGATCCCCTGTATGATGTCCTGCTTTGGGTTGACGACGAAAATGTCACCGGAATAACCACCGTCAATTATGTTTTTAAGGATTTTGCCGCCAGGTTTTAAAAGGTCTTCCGATCCCCCGACAACTACTATGCTGCCAGGATTTATAAGTTTGTCATTAATCATAGATAACTTAAAGTTGATGACTGATCTGAATAATCAATAGCTATGGATGGTAACGATTAAATCAAAGGCCGGCAAACCGTTTGAGATAGCCCACATTATGTGCAACAACGAATAAATAAGATTCGGATATGTAACAAATTTCAAACACTCATTTAAAGTTTCAAGAAAGCAATATAGTAAAAATTAACCTGACAAAACAAAAGAGCAGTCATGATAATTCAATCTGCCGTCGTTTACTCTGATTCATTTTAAAAGTTATTTTTGTATGAAATGTAGAAAACAAAACAATTCCGATCGCTTATGAAAAAACTGCACTACCCTTTCACTCTTCTTATATTACTTGTATGCCTTTCAATCAACCTGTCAGCTCAATACCAGGAAATTGACACCGACGGTCCCGGATATGCCGAGAGCTGCACCAGCATAATGGTCGGCCGGCTGGCCTCAACCGACGGCTCGGTGATGACCTCCCATACATGCGACGGTAACTACAGGACCTGGCTTGAGATCGTTCCCCGCTCCAGGTATGAACAAGGGACAATGCGGCAGATATACTGGGGTACTTTGCATACCGAATTTCCGGCCGACATGGCACAGGTGACAAGGAAAGGAGAGATCCCTGAAGCCGGGGAAACTTTCGCTTTCCTCAATACTGCATATCCTTGCATGAATGAAAAACAGCTTGCAATCGGGGAAACGACAATCTATGGCCGGGAAGAACTTATCAATGAGAATGGATTATTCTTGATCGAAGAGCTCCAGAAGATAGCCCTTCAAAGGTGCAAAAGGGCAAGGGAAGCGATAACACTTATCGGTAAACTGGCCGAGGAATACGGGTATGCCGACCTCGCAGAATGCATCACGATTGCCGATCCGCTCGAAGTCTGGCAGATGGAGATCGCAGGTTCGGGAAAGAATGGGAAACCATCAGCCGTCTGGTGCGCACAGAGAATTCCCGATGATCATGTCGGGATTGCCGCCAATATTCCGAGGATCTCAGCTGTCGATTTCAACGATCCCGATCATTTCATGTACAGCACCGATCTGAAGAACGTAGCAAGGAATCTGGGATACTGGGACGGGACGGAACCCCTTAAATTCTGGAAAGTAATCAATGATAAAAAACCATTTGCCATAAGGGAATTCTATGTTCTAAGTACCCTTGCTCCTGCCCTTAACCTGTCATTCGATGCTGAAGAACTGCCATTTTCAGTCAAACCGGCTAAAAAGCTTTCGGTACAGGATGTAATGAAGTATTTCAGGGAGACCTATGAAGGTTCTAAATGGGATATGACTTCGAACCTGCTTGTCACTGTAAAGAAAAAGGATGAGAACGGGAACGAGATTGAGGAGAAAGTAAAATCACCTGTCGTAAACAACTGGATGAATAATGATCTGAGGACACTGATAAATGAGCTTAAGCCCGGGACCATTGAGAGACAAAGAACAATTGCCATTGCAGGTTGTTCCTATTCACACGTTATCCAATGCCGCAGCTGGCTGCCTGATGAAGTGGGCGCCATAGCATGGTTCGCATTTGACAATCCGGGCGAGAGTCCAAGAATCCCGATATTCTCCGGCACCCTCAGTCTGCCGCAGTCGTTCGGAATCTGCGGCCAGAAGCGGTACCGCACTGATGCTGCCGTCTGGTCGTTCAGGGAAGCCAACCGCCTTGCAACAGTAAACTGGACAAGAAGCCGGCCCGTAATAGAACCTGCAGTGGAGGAGTTTGAAAAGAAAGCTATTGAGGAATTGCCTGCAATTGACAAAAGGGTGAAGGAGCTGGTTAAGGAGGGTAAAAACGCAGATGCGAAGAAATTAGTAACAAATTATACGAATAGTTTCGCATACTCGGCAATGAAGCGGTGGGAAGAAATAAAAGTAACTTTGTGGGGGATGTTCGGACGGGGATTTTAGTAGCGTAGAGCTCAGAGCGCAGGGCACAGGGCGCAGGGCGAAGAGCGCAGGGAGCATGGAATATATCAACACCCCCCGATTCCTCGCAGGCCCGGATTCTCTCCCCTATGGGATGACCTCTTTGGGACTCTGTGTATTCTCTGTGTCACTCTGTGTAAGTTCTTATTTTTCTTATGGATATAATCGAA
>Ga0105106_10000762_pt1 | contig 22937 bp, 19 predicted proteins | sample PPLLaktember2015_5_FD_79109 | JGI IMG/M metagenome (GOLD analysis project Ga0105106, IMG submission 79109) | Freshwater sediment microbial communities from Prairie Pothole Lake near Jamestown, North Dakota, USA - PPLs Lake P8 Core (1) Depth... | ecosystem: Environmental > Aquatic > Freshwater >...
GTTGAAGCGTTCTGGATGGACCAGACGGAAATTACAAACAACAAGTACCGCCAGTTTGTGTATTATGTAAGGGACTCAATCCTCAGGACAAAGCTTGGCGAAGCACAGGTTCCCGACCGTGAATATTTTGTCGTCGATGATGATGGCAATCCGGTCGACCCTCCTGTTATCAACTGGCAGGAAAGGATTGATCCGGAAGAAGAGACAACGGCTGCCGTACTTGAAGAAATGTTCTATCCGCCCGAGGAAAGGTTCAACGGTAAAAAGCAGATTGATGTAAGAAAACTCAATTATACATACTTCTGGGTTGATTATCAGCAGGCTGCGAAGGCCAAATATGTAAACGACTACGCAAATAACACATGGAAATATGTGGGAACGGTAATAGACCGCAATGGTAACACAACCCCTGTAAAGGACCGTTCATCATTCATCAGGCATGATACCATTAATATATATCCTGATACATTATGCTGGATAAGGGACTTTACCTATTCATTCAACGATCCCCAGGCCGACCTTTATTTCTGGCACCCGTCATTTGACGACTACCCTGTTGTAGGTGTTTCATGGCCCCAGGCAAATGCATTCAGCAGATGGAGGACAGATTACATGAATACCTCCTTAAGGCAGAACGGCATCGCCGATGTTCAGGCTTACAGGCTTCCCCTTGAAACGGAATGGGAATATGCATCAAGGGGAGGACTTGACCTTTCGATGTACCCATGGGGAGGCCCTTACACAAGAAATTACCAGGGCTGTTTCCTTGCCAACTTTAAACCGCTTCGCGGGAACTATATCGACGACGGTACGGTATATACTGCCAAGGCAGGTTCGTATGAACCAAATGAGTTCGGGCTGTTTGACATGTCGGGAAACGTTGCCGAATGGACACTCTGTGCCTACCATCCTTCAGCATATATATTCCAGCACGACCTTAATCCAAATTATGAATACAATGCACGTCCGCAGGATCCTCCTGTACTGAAACGAAAGGTCATCAGGGGAGGTTCATGGAAGGATATAGCTTATTTCCTTCAGACCAGCGCCAGGGATTACGAATACCAGGACTCGACAAAGTCGTACATCGGATTCCGTAATGTGAGATCTTATATTGGAGTAAATCAATAATATCGGTAAGTCAACAAAATTTAAATAACCTTTAATAAACCAGGTATATGAGCCTAGCAGAAATAGTACAGTCAAGCGGATGGAAGAACTTCATGGCCAAATTGTATGGTATTGGTGCTTCTGTCGTAATCGTTGGTGCATTATTTAAAATACAGCACTGGAATGGTGCAGGATTAATGCTTACAATCGGTTTGTTCACTGAAGCAGTTATCTTCTTCTTTTCCGCATTCGAGCCGCTTCATGAAGAGGTTGACTGGACGCTTGTTTATCCCGAGCTTGCCGGTATCCAGGAGGATGAACCGGTTCAGGCAAAAGGCGTGACCGGAGGCGGCTTTGGTGGTGTCGCTATTGGCGGAAGCAGCGGAGGAGGGGCCGGAAGCGGTTCCTATGCACTCTCAAAATTCGACGAGATGCTCGAAAGCGCTGATATCACACCCGAACTGTTTCAGAAACTTGGAGTCGGAATGAAAAGATTCAGCGAAGCCACCGGTAACGTAAATGTCATGGGCGACATAGCAGCTGCATCTACAAAGTACATGAATACAATCCATACTGCGAATGATGCACTTGGAAAGCTGTCAGATACATACCACTCGACCGCAAAAATAATAACTGATTCAAACACGAATTACGGGAAACTGGCTGAATCATATTCAGTTATTGAATCCGGCGGCAAATCATATCAACAGCAGCTTGAATCGCTGAATAAGAATCTTTCGGCGCTTAATACTGTCTATGAACTCCAGCGTAAGGGAGTTGACGAACATATAAAGGAATCCGAGACTCTCCATAAAGGAATCCAGGGCCTGATGAAGGACCTTTCCGAATCAGCGGGAGACACCAAGAAATATCGTGAACAGGTTACAAAGCTTAACGATAACCTGTCGGCTTTGAACAATGTCTATGGCAATATGCTGGCCGCTATGAATGTTAAGTAACGTGACATTTTTAAAAAAAAACCAAATAACCTGAAAAATGGCTCACGAGAGGCTATCACCACGGCAAAAGATGATCGGTATGATGTACCTGATCCTTACTGCCATGCTTGCACTTAACGTGTCAAAGGATGCCGTGGAAGCATTTAAGAAAGTTGACAGGAGTCTGACCACCACACTGGCAAACTACGTCATAAAGAATAATCTTATTTACGAGGAGTTCAATAAGGCAGCATCTGAAAACCCGACAAAAGCAGGTAAATACAGGACCTCTGCATTGGAAGTCAAAAGCCGGGCCGACGAGATTTACACCTTCATTCAGGATCTTAAGAAAGAAATAATTATCGAAGCCGAAGGTCCGGAAACAGCTGCTATCCAGGGGGATGAAATTATTATTGAGGAAGTGAAAAGGATAGATGACAACAATGTCCCTTCCCAGATTCTTATCGGGGCAAATGAAAAAGGAAAGGCAAGCACTCTGAAAGCCCTGATGAACGAGTACCGTGAATTCCTCATCTCTACACTCGACGGGAAGAATCCCTCAGCCGAAGAAGCTCTTCGTAAAAGTCTCAATACTGATGATGGCCGTGAAGCTGACGGACAGCCCGCAAAATGGGAAAATGTCACTTTCCAGGCTCTTCCCCTGGTGGCTGTCGTAACTATTCTTTCTAAAATGCAGGTGGATGTCAGAAATTCTGAGACTGAAGTACTTAACCATCTTTATTCACAGATCGACGCCGGTTCATTCAAGGTAAACAAGATAGTTGCCAATGTTGTCCCGGTAGCAAGCTATGTGACCCAGGGAGGTGATTATGAAGCCAGGGTGTTTATCTCTGCCATCGACTCAACCCAGACACCTGTCGTTACAGTAAATGGTTCTTCAACCCCACTTCCCGTGGATGATTCAGGAAAAGGGATCTACAAGGTGCGCGCTTCCTCAACCGGTACGAAAACATGGGGAGGAGTGATTTCACTCAGGAATCCGGCAGGGGTAATGGTCGATTATCCTTTTTCAGGATCATACTATGTCGGCGAACCCAATGTGGTTGTGTCACCGACGGCTATGAACGTGATGTACAAGGGAATTCAGAATCCGATCGATGTTTCGGTTCCCGGTGTGAGCCCCAACAATATACACGTTAAAGTAGTTAACGGCACTGTCACCACTCAGAAAGTCAAAAACTCAAAAGGAGAAAATTTCAGGGGAAACTGGGCCGTAAACCCGACAACAGTCGGCCAGAATGTCCAGGTTGTTGTGTCAGTCACCGATGCAAGCGGCAAGGGAACCACATTCGCTCCGATCGAGTTCAGGGTTAAACCGGTTCCTGCCCCGATGGCGCAGTTTGCGGGAAAAAGCAGCGGCACGGTACCAAAGAATACCGCTGCAGCCCAGACAGGGGTTTATGCAACCCTTCCCGATTTCGAATTTGACCTGGTTTACAAGATCACCTCCTTTACCGTCCTTTATACCGACGCGCGGGGTGACTTTGAGCAAAAAAGTAACTCAAACGCACTTACACCAGAACAGAAGGACCTGATCAACAGGCTTGCAAGGGGAAAGAACCTGTTCATAAAGGATATTAAATGCCTGGCTCCCGATGGCAGAACCCTTGACCTGAACGCAATAATATTAAAAATTGATTAGTTATTAAATTAAAGCAATATGAACAAGAAACTCTTTTTTGGAATTATCGTCCTTGCATTAGGCTCGATGGCCAGCGCACAGTCATTCGGCGATATATACCAGAAATCAATCACCGATAACAAGAAGATCAACTATCCATATCTCCGTGAAGCCGATGTGATATGGTCAAAGAAGGTCTGGCGCCTCGTCGACCTGAGGGAAAAGATTAACCAGCCATTGTATTACCCGGTTAAAAACACCCAGGATGGGAGGAAGAGCCTTATCAACATTATACTTGAGGAGATACGCGCCCAGCGCCTGGATGCATTTTCGGCACTGGATTCCAATCTTCCCACAACTTATAATGATATTGAGATCCAGATGGGGGCTACCACCAAAACCGAATCGATCCAGATTAATGCCGAGGGACAAACAAGGGATACCACTATTACATACACTTCAAAACCCGAAGAGGTCAAGCAGCTGCTTATCTATGAAGAATGGTATTTCGACAAGAAACTGTCGAAACTCGACGTAAGGATCATCGGAATGATGCCCTACTGGATGGGTTATGACAATGATGCGGGCAGAGCGCTAAGAAAACCATTGTTCTGGGTAAGGTATGACGACCTGAGGGATGCCCTTGCGAAACAGGAGGTTTTCCTCGCAAACAATGATGCCCAGAGGATCTCATTCGATGACCTCTTCATGCAGCGGAGATTTGGCAGTGTTATCTTTGGCGAATCGAATGTCTTCGACGACAGGCAGATCAACGAATATACGGTGGGAAAATCGACGCTTTTTGAAGCCGAACGAATTAAAACCGAACTGTTTAATTTTGAGCACGACCTGTGGGAATATTAAACCATTGAACTAAAAAAGGCTGCCGCGGCAGCCTTTTTTTATTATACCCCTAAATCCCCACTGACACTTCGGTCAGGGCTGAAAGCCCAAGGGGGACTTTTCATAACCCCCACCTGGGGGGGGTTGGGGGGTCATTGATATTGCTCCCCAGTTGCGTTCTTCACGTCATCCAGGTAATTCTTTATGTTTTGTTCTTCCTCTTTCCTCACTATCAGGAGAACGTCCCCGGAATCAACAACGATATAATCCTTCAAACCCTGTACAACTGCGATCTTGCCCGGAGAAATACTGAAGATATTGCCCCGACTTTCGTAAGAGAATACTTCACCACTTACCTTTGAGTTGCCTTTCCTGTCGGCCGCTGAATGCTCATAGAGTGAACTCCATGTACCAAGATCCGACCAGCCGATGTCGGTGCACATCACATAGACATTATCAGCTTTTTCCATAATCCCGTAATCGATCGAGATATTACGGCATGTCGCATATGTCTTGCCTATGAACTTTGTTTCCTGCTTTGTTCCAAACAGATCCTTCCCTTCCTCAAACGATGAAAACATTTCGGGAAGATACTTCTCAAAAGCGCTCATAATAGCTTTTATGTTCCAGATGAAGATCCCGGAGTTCCAGTAGAAATCACCGCTCTCAAGAAAAACTTTTGCCAGCTCTATATCAGGTTTCTCGGTAAATGTTTTAACCTTCAGGAGGTTGCTGATGCCGGTAACAGATTTTTTACGGTCAGACTGGATATATCCGTATCCGGTTTCCGGACGGTCGGGCTTAATTCCAAGCGTCAGAAGCGCATTGTTCTTTTCGGCAAACTCAAAGCATTTCTTTATTACATCACAGAATTTATCTTCCTTTATTATAAGGTGATCTGCAGGAGTGACAGTTATAACCGCATCGGGATTCTCCTTCAAAATCCTGTAAGTTCCATAGGCAAGGCAGGGAGCGGTATTGCGCCTGAAAGGCTCGGCAAGGATATTTGCCCTGTCAATGTCAATCTGACCGGCAACAAGATCCTTATGTTCCGCACTGGTGACAACATAAATATTCTCCTTTCTGCATACCGGGCTGAACCTTTTAAAAGTCTGCTGAAGCAAGGTTTCACCTGTGCCAAGTATATCAAGGAACTGCTTTGGCCGTTCACGACGGCTCAGGGGCCAGAAACGGCTTCCCACCCCGCCAGCCATGATTATAACATACCTGTTGTCCATTGGAATTCTGTTTTTGCCGGTTAGAATTACGCAAAGATATAATTTATTTGAGCAATCCCGATTTAAAACCTTTGCACGTGATTTCCCATAAATAATTGTAATTTTAGCCATTGTTATTTTTTGAACATGATTAAGTTTTTAGAGCAGCTTGGTCTCTATTTCATCCTCCTTAAAAAGGTTTTGTCAAAACCCGAAAAGCCGGTTATTTACTATAAGCAGACCATCCATGAAATAGTTTTTCTCGGCCTGAACTCCGTTGGCATCATTACGGTTATCTCTTTCTTCATGGGAGCTGTAATTACCCTGCAGACAGCCTATAATACTGAGAATCCGATTTACCCGACTTATCTTATTGGTCTTGGCTGCCGCGACTCGATACTGCTTGAATTCTCATCGACAATCACCGGACTGATACTCGCCGGTAAAGTAGGATCAAGCATTGCATCGGAGATCGGCACCATGAGGGTAACAGAACAGATTGACGCACTTGAGATTATGGGGGTAAACTCAGCCTCCTATCTCATACTCCCGAAAATAATTGCCACCCTTGTATTTAATCCTTTTCTCACACTTATCAGCATTTCCGTCGGAATAGTAGGAGGATGGCTGGCAGGAACAACCGCAGGCGTGGTTACCTCAGAAGATTACATTTATGGGATTCAGTATGCTTTTATTCCATATTATGTAACATATGCAATAATCAAGACGCTGATTTTCGCTTTCCTGATTACTACAGTATCAGCATTTCATGGCTATAAAGTCGAGGGAGGGTCGCTCGAAGTGGGACAGGCGAGCACAAAGGCAGTCGTTCACAGCAGTATCCTTATACTTCTCTTCAATGTAATTCTAACCCAACTCCTGCTGTCATGATCAGGGTAACCAGTCTGAATAAATCGTTCAATGGCCAGCCGGTACTTAGCGATATTTCCGTATCGTTTGAAGCAGGAAAGACAAACCTGATAATCGGCCGGAGCGGTTCAGGAAAAACCGTCCTCCTCAAATCAATTGTCGGCCTCCATGATATCGACAGCGGAGAGATCTGGTATGATGACCTGCTTTTCAATAAACTCGATTTTCATGCCAGGAAAGAGATAAGGAAAGAGATGGGAATGCTGTTCCAGGGAAGCGCATTGTTCGATTCACTCACGGTGGAGCAGAATGTGAGATTCCCACTTGATATGTTTACCGGAAAAAGCCTTGAGGAAAAAACCGACCGTGTCAACTCATGTCTCCAAAGGGTCAATATCCTTAACTCAAACAAACTTCTGCCGTCAGAATTGTCGGGCGGAATGAAAAAAAGAGTGGCAATTGCAAGGGCAATCTCCCTGAACCCAAGGTATCTGTTCTGCGATGAACCCAATTCCGGCCTCGATCCGCTTACCGCAATACTCATCGATGAACTTATAAAGGATCTTACCGAGGAATATTCGATGACCACCATCGTTAACACTCACGATATGAATTCCGTGATGAAGATCGGGGAAAAGGTAGTCTTTTTAAGTGATGGGAAGAAATGCTGGGAGGGAAGCAATAAGGAGATCCTCGACTCGGATTGCGGTACCCTGAACGATTTTGTTTTTGCCAATGCCCTTGCAAAACAGCTGAGAAAATCCCTGAAATAATTTTTCAGTCCAACTCTTCGTAATCAACATACTCCCCGACATCCTTCGAGACTCCCTTTGATTTCGGATCATCTTTGGTGCCGTCTTTACCCTTCTGTTCTGAAGAGTTTATTTCCTGGAAAAACCTTACGAACGGTCTGATTATAAGATATATTATAATACATATTAATACGAAGCGGATAAGCAGTGTCATTATTCAATAGTGTATTGTTAAACCCATTATAGTCATTTCGGATTGCGGATTTGAAATCCGAAATCACAAATCCAAGATCGGCCATCCTACATCCTTCTATTCTGTTTGTTTCCGAAAACCAGGTTAATTCCGAATCTTGAATGCATTGTGTTCCAGTTTGCCGGGAGAGTAACTGACTCACCGGTGGTCCCTGCCTTTTTCCAGCTTAATGGAATTTTGTCGAAAAGAAAATAGAACTGGAAGACAGATGCCCTGAAACCCAGGCCCAGGCCGAGGTTGGTATAGTTGTTATTGCATACCGTGTAGGCCAGTGTTGTGTAAAGCGAGTTCGCCAGATTCATGTTTGCCGAAAGGGTAATGGCTTCCTGTACCTTCCGACTGGTTATCCTGGTGTACGACAGTAATCCTAATGAGAATTTATCGTTAAGATCAAATTTCCCGCCTACAGTGAAACCGACTGGAAGCTTGGTTGTAAAAGGCTTTTCAACATTTGTGAAAATGAAGGCATTTTTCAGGGAATCAATCATGCTGTTTGTAACATCATCAAAAGTTGCCGAATTCTCACGGACATCCCCGAAATCGAGTCCGCTCAGTTTAACGTTGCCATAGGCCTCGAGATTTGAGAGATCGGATTTCCATTTTATGAAACCGACATCAGTGATTGCTGCAGATAGTGTTAACTGGTCATTAACCGCATATTCTGCTCCCAGGTCGAGTCCGAAACCTGCATTCCTTGTATTTGTGAGAAAATTGGTTACACCTTTCGAACTGTCGAATTGTTCGTCAGCAAATTCAACGTTTTCAATATGGTTCTGCGAATCGAGGAAGAAACGTACCGGACCGCTGAAATCCAGGGTCATATTTGCATCGAGTGTATTTGTACCGTCCTCATTCACGGTCAGATTCATTGCATAGTTCTGGAATGATGCAGTCGCCAACCCGAAGAGAAGCCTTGCCCTGGCTCCGAAACGGAGCTTCTGGTTAATGTTTTTCGAGGCTCCTATCCCTATTTCACGGTAGTAGCTCATGTCGGCCCTCATATCAGACAGATCAAATGTCTGACCAGCCAGATCTTTATTTCCCATAAACGCAAGTTTCATCAGGTCGCGGGGAAATACCATGCTGGCATTAATGTGCTCGGTTACGTCAAGGAACAAATAGAGGTCCTTGTCCTGGCCCGCACTGAATCCGACACCCAAAACCTGGATTGAAGTTGACGGTTCAAGATAGTTAAGATCCCTGAGCCTGCTCATGAATCTGTCTGCATCAAAATCCTCCCTGAGGAATGGAATAGTTGATTCATCTATCTTCATCCCTTCCGATAAAACATCGGAAAAATTCAGGAAATTATTCCTTACGTTTATATTGATCCCGGTTAATCCAGGCAAACCCACATATACGCTATTTGTCGGTCGCAATGCCGGATTAAGAAGATGGTTCTGAGGCAGATTCATAAAGTACAGCACCTGGCTGTTCTGAGCTGGAGCTCCGGTTATAATAAGAGTCACAGCCAGGGTTAGAAATAATCTCTGTTTAATGGTCCTGTTTTTCATTTTTTCGATAAGTCCAGTGAATAATTATACAGGAATCTGTCGGTACCTCCGACTATCAGATTCCAGCCGTCACCCGATGAAAGTTTTCCGATCGAAAACATCGAAGCTCCCCTCAGAGGAAATCCATCCATAATTTCTCCCTTGCTGTCAATAAGGTAGATAAGATTACTTCCTGCATCAAACACACCTATTTTCCTGTTTGCTGATGAGAAGGTAAAATTAATGGGGCCTCCAAGCTTTGCGGAGCCGAAATCTTTCGTAAACATCTCTTTCCCGTTGTGATCATAAATATACAGGATACCATTGTCAATGAAAACATATTCACCAAAACCATCGCCATCTACATCAAAAAAATCGAATGAATGGTCAAAGCTGAACCTTCTGAAGCTCGATTTCCTGACATTGCCGTTGAAGTTTATGTTCTGTACCGTACCGTCAGGAGAGGTACACACAAGTGATGGTTCCGAGCCGGGAACCATCCTCAGGGATGATCCTTTTGCCTTTGTGACGGCATCATCAAGCTTCAGCCGGATCCTGCCTGAACGGTCCAGAAAATATATTGATGATTCATCTGCAATTACAACAAAGTCCTTCCCCGAAACCTTATGGAAACCTGCTTCAGCCGTCACGATACCGGCTGTCCTGAAAGTTTCCCAGCCCTTCACGACACTTCCCGACTTGTCGTAGGAATAGACAAGCTTATCTTCCCCCGCTATCACGAGCCTGTATGTGCCGTTATTTTCATAGTCGAACAACGCCAGCGGATTTGTTGCAGGTGAACGCAACCGCACAGGATACCTTTCAACATAATTCCCGTTCCGGTCAATCAGGTGTAGGTTGTTCCTTCCCGAGAAGAGCAACTGATACTTTCCGTTCCTGTAATAGTCGATCATGTAAACCGTACCGTTGATCCTTTCCCTCAGTGGAACCTTCCACAGAACGCGTCCTGCTGAATTAATCAGGTAAGCATTGTTTTTAGAGTCCTGGATGAATATCTCTTTGGCACCTGTGTTGTGATTGGTGAAGAAGAAAGGCTTTATAGCGGCAGTTGTATCAAGAAGGGTTTCCCATTCAGTGGTAGCCTCTTCCCTGACCAGCTCCTTATAGCTTACAGTCAGGCTGTTATAAATCATTCCGTTGATTGATGCAAGCTGAAAGCCGACTGACTGAATCTTGTCGAGTGAACTTTTATTGAATCTCAAGCCGTCAATAATTTTCGTGCTCAGGCTCCCTGAAAAATAGTCAATGCTGCGGGAAGGGACACAGTAGAAAAGGTATGCTGCCCTGCTTGGCACAAGTTTCTCAAATTCGCGGTACATAATATCGTTTGCAAGCGTCTTGTTAAGCAAATTGTCATAAAGCAGCCTGGAGATTGCAGCAAATGAGCTCCCGGTGATCATATAGTTGTCGTAGAAAGCGAAGCACGAGTCTTCAAAGCCCGGTGCAAAACCCTGCTGCAGTGCCGAAAGAAGTCCGGGAGTGCTTGTCAGGTAAACAGGTATCCTTGTCTGGTCATCGGGCCTGAAATAAGTAGTTTCCGAGTCATCGCCTAAATATTCAAGAAAGATGTTCTCGCACTGGACACGGTTTTTCAGCCTGTAAATGACAACCGTGTTCCCTTTAACGGGATTACTTTTAAGATCCATGTATGCCCTTGTGATTTCATCTCCGAGGTAGGGCTTCAGTCTGTTTGCCAGGCCTGCAATTTTCCCTGACGGAGCACCTGAGGCTCCGGTCTCCCTGTCGCGGAGGATCAATACCATCGATTCAAACATTGCAGTAATTGATGGAAGTATCTTATAGGTCTGAAACTCAACAGGCTGAACCGATTTAAACCTGAAAAGGTATTCTGCCGGAGCGCTGCTCTCGCTGTAACCGCTTATTGTAATTCCTCCTTCTGTTATAAAAATATCACCGCCGGCGCTTCCTCCAAGTTTAGCTATTTTGCCACCCGGTGATGATTCCCCGCTTTTAAAAATCCTAAAGGCAGCATTTTGCAGATTCCCGAAAACCACAAATACTTTGTCTTCCTTTTCACCTGACGAAAGAAGGATCTTCGAAAATCCTTCACTGGTCCTTATATCCGACCCCGGTATATTTTCAATTACCGATTTTTCAATGAGGCTTCTGGATGTACTGCAGATCAATAATCCGGAACTTATCATAACAAAGGCTGTATCCCTTTTTCCGGTCACGATGAAAGGCAGTCCTATCAGCCGGCTGCCTGCGATCTTTTGTTCCACTATCTCCCTTATGCCCGATTCCTGAAGCGCCTCCTTAAGCTGCCTGTATCCTGCCTCTGCAGGAACAGTCTTTGAAAGAAACGGGATCAGTTCGCCGTTATCGCCAGGATGAAATGAAATTATGGCAGTACCCTCCTGCAGAAGCTTTTTAAATCCTGAATTATTGATCTGGTCGGCAATGTATTTCAGCTTAATGTTAAAACTGTTGAGCTCCTTTATATTTCCTATTTCCGAGAAAAGGCCCTTTCCGGTAGTGACAGAATTTACGAGATTGCGAAGATCGATGGTTTCAACGACTATTGCGGCATCGCTGCCAATAACCTTGTAAGGATCGGTAAACATTGTCTTTCTGCTTTGCTGAAGAAAATATATTGCCATTGCAACCGCCATTACAAGAACAACAACTGAGAATATGGCAATACGTCTTGACACCCTGGATCAATATTTGAATGAATGTCAAAATTAAGAATAATATTTATCTATTTTTATAATCAGGTTTAGCATGTTCTGATGAGATCCATCTGTATATCAGCATTTCTGGCTTTTCTGGTTTGCCAAGAGAGCTTTGCCCAGATCGTTACTGTTGTCGACAGTGAGGACTCCAGGCCAGTTTCGGACGTGGCTGTCCTTAATGAAACGGGAACAATGTTCATTTATACCGGCAGGTCAGGAAAAGCTGATATTTCCTCTTTTGAAAATGAACCTTTTGTATGTTTTCAGCACTTTACTTATGAACGCATATGCCTGACCTGGTCTGAGATAAGGGATAGCGGCTTCAGGGTAAGGCTGAACCGGAAGCTCTTCGCCTTCGAAGAATTCGTGGTCTCTGCCAGCAGGTGGGAGCAGAACAGGAATGAGGTGCCGAACAAGATCGCGATAGTCACCAGGCAGGAGATCCGGCTCCAGAATCCCCAGACGGCTGCCGACCTGCTCGGGATCTCGGAGGAGATCTTTATCCAGAAAAGCCAGCTTGGAGGCGGAAGCCCGATGATCAGGGGTTTTGCCACAAACCGGATTCTGATAGTTGTCGACGGTGTCAGGATGAACAATGCAATTTACAGGGAGGGAAATCTCCAGAATGTCATTTCAATCGATCCGGCCCTTCTCGAATCGACCGAAATAATCTTCGGTCCGGGTGCCACAGCATATGGCAGCGATGCAATAGGAGGAGTGATGGATTTTCATACGAAGAATGCCATGCTGTCGACCGGCGATAAAATATATGTAAAGGCCGATGCATATACCCGGTTCTCAACGGCAAACAGTGAAAAAACAGCTCATCTCGATTTTAACCTCGGAGGAAAGAATACAGCATTCTTTTCAGGAATCACATGGTCAGATTACGGCGACCTAAAAATGGGTTCCGTGGGAAACGACAGCTACCTGCGGAATGAATATGTAATGAGGATCAACGGAACCGACTCGGTTTTCCGTAACAGCGACCCGAGAATCCAGAAATTCTCAGGTTACAGGCAGCTTAATCTTCTGAATAAATTCAGGTACAGGATCTCCGGTAACCTCGATCTGGTTTTATCAAGTCACTATTCAGGCCTGTCCGACGTACCCCGCTACGACAGGCTCATTCAGTACCGCTCGGGAAAGCCAAGATATGCCGAATGGTACTACGGCCCCCAGGTCTGGAACATGAATAGCCTGAAGCTTGTATATACCGGAAAGAACAAGCTGTTTGACGAGGCAAAACTGATCGCTTCATACCAGAATTACCGTGAGAGCCGTCATGAAAGAAGCCTGGGAGGGACATCACTGAATGAGCAGTTTGAGAAAGTCGGGATCCTTTCCCTTAATATTGATTTCGACAGGAAAATTAAGAATGGCGGCCAGCTGTTATATTACGGAACCGAGCTTGTCAGAAATAATATAACCTCTGAGGCGCACACAAGGAATATTCTTACCGGATCGCTGTCTCCATATGGCACAAGGTATCCCGATGGAAACAACAAGTACTCAACTCTGTCGTTTTATGGCGGTTACAAGAACAACCTTTCGGAGGCAATTACTGTTATAACAGGGATAAGGTACAACTATGCCGGCTTATCCTCGACAATTGCGGACAACTCCTTCCATAATTTTCCGTTTACCTCCATTTCAATAAGGAATTCAGCAATTACCGGTTCAGCCGGGTTTGTAGTAAGGCTGAAGAAAGACCTTCAGCTTAACCTTAATGGTGCGACCGGATTCAGGGCACCGAACCTTGATGATGCAGGCAAGATATTCGACTCCGCTCCGGGAGTGGTTGTAGTTCCGAATCCTGACCTCAAACCCGAATATGCCTGGAATATTGACCTTGGCATCTCAAAAAGCTTCAGCGAAACCGTTCAATTTGAGATCACCGGTTTCCATACCTGGCTGAGGAATGCGATGGTCCGTCACGATTTTCTTTTCAACGGACAGGCTATGATCACCTATAATTCAATGCTGAGCAAGGTTGAGGCAATTACAAATGCCGGATCGGCACGTGCCTGGGGAGCACATTTCAGTCTCCGTACCAGGATAACCGGGCATCTGCTGGCCCGATCGTCGCTTAACATAACTGAAGGGAAGGAAGAGGGAGGCGCACCTCTGCGCCATGCCGCTCCCCTGTTCGGAGCTTTTCATCTGATGGCCGAATATCCCGGCCTGGAAGCCGATCTCTATCTGAATTACAACGGAGCCAGGAGATTCAGCAAGATGCCCCCTACGGAGATCGAGAAACCATACCTTTACGCAACCGATAAAAATGGCAATCCGTGGTCGCCGGGCTGGGTTACCCTGAACTTCAAGTTTTCATACACTATTGCGGGGAGATATATTTTAAACGGAGGGATCGAAAACATCCTCGACCACCGCTACAGGCCATATTCATCGGGGATTGCGGCACCGGGGAGGAATTTCATAATTTCAGCAAGAATCATAATTTGACACACCGGCAGGACTTTTGGCACGTAATTTGATTTTACCTTGTTACACAGGCAATCTCAGATATACACTTGAACCCTCAAGTCAGCCAGGTCAAAAGCCTGGCTTTTATTTTTGTATCAGAATGGCTTGTAACCAATAATCTCCCGCACTTCCCTGACAGTCCGGGAAGCGCTCTCCCTGGCTTTTTCTCCGCCCTCTCTGACAACCTTTGCCAGATAGCTGTTGTCGGCAAGGATCTCGGTGATCTTTTCCCTTATGGGATCAGTAGCCTTTATAATGTCCTCAGCAAGCTGTTTTTTAAGGTCGCCGTAACGGATCTCACATGAGGCATGTTTTTCAGCGAAGTATTCAACCACCTGGCTGTCGGAGACCACATTCATAATTGTAAAAAGGTTCTTAACGGGTTCCGACATTTCCTGACCCTTCTCCGTAGGGCCGGTATCTGTAACGGCGCTCATCACTTTCTTTCTGATCACCTGGGGAGTATCCGACAAAAAGATGCCGTTCCCTTCGCTTTTGCCCATTTTGCCTGATCCGTCAAGCCCGGGGATCTTTAAAAGCTCCTGCCCGAAATTATATGCATCAGGTTCAGGGAAATAATTGACCCCGTATATCATGTTGAACCTGCGTGCAAACCTTCTTGTCATCTCGAGATGCTGTTCCTGGTCCTTTCCCACGGGCACCTTTGAGGCCCTGTGAATTATGATGTCGGCGGCCATCAGGACCGGATAAGTCAGAAGCCCGGCGTTTATGTTATCCGGATGCTTGCGGATCTTTTCCTTGAATGAAGCAGTCCTTTCGAGCTCACCCACATAGGCATTCATATTTAAAAGAAGATATAGCTCCGACACTTCAGGCACATCGCTTTGGATATAGACCGTTGCAATTCCGGGATCAATCCCGCAGGCAAGATACTCGGCAAGCACCTGCTTTATGTTCCCATGAAGGTCATCAGGTTTCGGATGTGTAGTGAGAGCATGATAATCGGCAATGAAGAAAAAGCATCTGTTCTCCTTCTGCATTTTCAGAAAGTTTTTTATTGCACCGTAATAATTCCCGAGATGAAGCTTACCCGTGGATCTTATTCCGCTCACTACTGTCTCCATTGTATCTTTAATAAAAGTCCCCTCAAAATTAATTCTTTTTCCGAAAATCGTACCTTTGCCTGTTCTTAATACAAAAGGCCATGGAATCAACGCGACAGAAAAAGGTATCAAGACTTGTGCAGAAAGAGATGGCCGACATCTTTTTGAGGAAGGGCGGCGAGCTGGCACACGGGAAAATGGTTTCAGTTACAAAAGTAAGGGTAAGCCCAGATCTTTCCTTTGCTAAAATATATATAAGCATCTACCCTTCCGAAGGGCAGGAAAAAGTTCTCAAGGGGATACAGGAACATTCTCCCAGGATAAGGTTCGACATGGGACAGAAAGTAGGGAGGCAGCTGCGAATTGTCCCCGAAATTGCCTTTTTTATCGACGACAGCCTTGATTATATTGATAAAATCGACCGGCTGCTTAAATCCTGAGACAGATGCAGTACGACCCGATCAAAAAAAATGTGGGCCGGTTTTTTTCAGGTCCGTTGTTCATGAGAAAAATATTCTATTTTTCACTCGATCTCCTGTTGCTACGGGCCTGGCATGTCAGGAAAGCCCTCAGGGGAATGGCACAGAAATATCCGGACGCAGCTTCCGTTCTTGATGCCGGAGCAGGTTTCGGACAGTATACATGGAGGATGAGCAGGATTAACAGCCGGTGGAAGATCGAATCTGTCGATATCGATCAGGACCATATTAATGACAATAACTTGTTTTTCAGAAAGGCGGGTCTCTCAGGCAGGGTAACCTGCCGTACGCTCGACCTGACAAGGCTGAGCGAATCAGGTACATTCGATTTCATTCTTTCGGTAGATGTTATGGAACATATTGAAGATGATGAGCTTGTCTTCAGAAACTTCTTCCGGGCTCTCAAACCGGGAGGATCCCTCCTTATTTCAACACCCTCCGACAAGGGTGGTTCAGACGTACACAATGAAGAAGATAAATCATTTATCGACGAACACGTCAGGGATGGTTATGGGACCGGTGAGATCTCACAAAAGCTCGCCAGGGCAGGTTTTACAAATGTCAACGCCCGGTACACTTATGGAAAACCAGGCGCTGTTTCGTGGCGGCTCTCAATGAAATACCCTGTCAGGATGCTGAATGCTTCGAAACTGTTTTTCATAATTCTGCCCTTTTATTACATGATTATCTTTCCACCGGCATTGATTCTGAATTTTTTTGATATCTTTTTAACTCACAAATCAGGAACCGGTTTACTGGTTTCAGCAAGCAGGTAAGAAGTGAAACTCTCCCTATACATAGCAAAACGATATCTCTTCGCGAAAAAATCGAGAAATGCCATAAATGTTATCTCCTCAATATCGGTTGCCGGAGTAACGGTTGGGACAATGGCCCTGATAATTGTTCTTTCCGTGTTTAACGGTCTCGAAACCCTCGTTCGGTCGATATTCAACACTTTTGATCCCGATCTTAAGGTCACACCCGTTGAAGGAAAGACATTTGTTCCCGACATCGCAAAGCTCTCGCTCCTTTCAGCTATCAACGGGGTTGCCTGTTATTCACAATGTGTCGAAGAGAATGCGCTTCTCAGATACGGCGACAAGCAGTATGTGGCGGCGATAAGGGGAGTTGACGGGCATTTTGCACAGGTTACAGGCATCGACAGTTCAATGTGGGACGGAGAATTCATCCTCAGGTCGAGCCAGGGAAGGCCGTATGCAGTACCCGGCATCGGAGTAGCAAATTTCCTGGGAATCAGGGTCAATTTCATCGAGCCTTTGAACATTTACGTTCCAAAAAGAACCGGAACTGCTGATCTGGATCCCGAGGATGCTTTCAACAGGAATTTCATATTCCCTTCAGGAATTTACCAGGTTGAACAGGAATACGATTCAAAATATGTATTCATCCCTATCGATTTTGCACGCGAACGGCTTGAATACGATTCAGAGGTTACTTCACTCGAAATAAAGTTTGAAGAAGGCGCAAAGGAAGCGGTTGTGCAGAAAGAGGTTGCGAGGCTGTTCGGAAAGGAGTTCACCGTTCAGAATAAATACGAACAGCAGGAGATCTTCTACAAAGTGATGAGGTCGGAACGGATTGCGATATTCTTTATTCTGACACTTATTCTTATTATAGCCTCCTTCAGCATCATAGGCTCGCTTACGATGCTGATAATCGAAAAGGAGAGAGATATTGAAATACTTAAAAGCCTAGGAGCCGACAACCAGCTGATAAGGAAGATATTCATCTTTGAAGGATGGCTGATCTCGATATTCGGAGCCGTTGCAGGCATAGTGCTGGGCTTTGCGGTCTGCTGGGTACAGCAGAGATACGGGCTGGTAAGGCTTCAGAGCGACTCGCTGATCGTCAATGCGTATCCTGTTGTAATGAAGGTCAGGGATTTTATAGTAGTCCCTGCAACGGTACTGCTGATCGGATTCTGGGCAGCATGGTATCCTGTGCGGTTCCTTACAAGGAAGTACCTGAAAAATGATTAATCATAAAACCCGAGACCGATGAATCGCTATATTATTCCTGTCCTCGTTGCCTGCCTTCTGGCAACCGCCTCATGCACCGGACGGAAGAGCGGGGCCGGACATAAAGGTATAATTCCGGAAAAAGATCTGACATCAATACTTGCCGAGGTCTATCTGGCCGACGGACTGATTACTATTCCCGAGATCAGGTATAAATTCACCGAGGGCGATTCCCTCGATACATACATTGATATTATTGAACGTTATGGCTATAGCAAACAGGCAATGGACAACACCATCAGATACTATTTCGTCAGGAAGCCGAAGTCCCTCCTCAGGATTTATGACAAGGTGCTTGGACAGCTCAGTGAAATGGAGTCGATAGTCGACAGGGATATGCAGAACTTTGGTGTAAGGCAGATGAATATATGGCCGGGGAAACAATACTATTCATTTTTCGGAACCCATAATAAAGACACTGCATGGATAGATTATTCATCCAATTTTTACGGAACCCTGGCACTGAAATTCACCCTGGCAATATACCCTGATGATCAGTCGGCCGCTCCGGCGCTGGGTCTCTGGTTCTCCCAGACCGACTCCGCGGGAAATGAAACAAAGGTTGCCTTCCCGCGTCTCCCGTTTATAAAGGACGGCCATCCGCGTGATTACACCATCCCGCTGGTTCAGACTATTCGCGGAACTGCCAGTATCAGGGGCTGGTTCATTGACATCCAGAACAGTTCCCCTTTGAGGTACCATCATTACTGGGTGAACAACATTGTATTAACCCGTACAAGGATTGAATAATGAAGCGGTTTTCAGCACAATATATTTTTACAAATACCGGCCCCCCGCTGAAAAGAGGAATCGTTTCAGTTAATGATGACGGTACAATAGCAGGGGTTGAAAACAATGGTGGAAATCTGACGGAGAGGGAATCGGTAGAGTTCCACAACGGGATCATAATACCGGGATTTGTAAACTGCCACTGCCACCTTGAGCTGTCGCACATGAAGGATCTGATCCATCCAAAAAAAGGCCTGGCTGAATTCCTCAAAAATTTCCGCGACAAAAGGGAAGAGGGCACCGAAAACATGCTCTTTTCAATGGCAAAGGCCGATAATGAAATGTACACCAGCGGGGTTGTCCTTTGCGCCGATATCTGCAATACAAGGCATACTTTTGATATAAAGAAGAAAAGCAGGATAAAATATGTCAACCTGCTTGAGGTTTTTGGGATCGATCCTGAAAAAGCTCAACACAGGATAGACGAGATAATGAAATTGCACAGAATAGCCGGCGACTACCGTATACGATCATGGATTGTTCCCCATTCAGCCTATTCACTGTCATTGCCACTTTTCAGGCTTCTCAGGGCAGCTACTGAATCAAACAGGGTTACTTCAGTTCATTTTATGGAGACTGAAGGTGAAAGATCATTTCTCAGGTTCCACGACGGACCGCTTATGGATTCATACAGGGAATCGGAACTCGTCCCGGAAGTACTTGAAACCGTTGAGGATCATGCCGCTGCCGTGCTCGATGAGATTTCCCCATCAGGCAACCTGATCCTTGTCCATAATACTTTTACAGACCGGACCACGGTAAAAAAGGTAAAAAAGAGGGAAAATCTTTTCTGGTGCCTTTGCCCTAATTCCAACCTCTATATTGAAGATCAGGTGCCTCCGGTGGATCTCCTTATTGAGGAGGGCTGCAGAATCGTGACAGGCACTGACAGCCTTGCGGCGAATGGCCGTTTGAGTATACTGGAGGAACTCAAGACGCTGCACCTTTATTACCCGTGGGTACCGCTGCAGGAACTTATCAGATGGGCTACCCTGAACGGAGCAGCCGCCCTCGGTGAGGAGACCCGTTTTGGAAGCATCAAACGCGGAAAAAAACCCGGACTGCTTCTGCTTCAGGATATCGATTTTCAAAAGCTTCAGCTGCTCCCTGAAACCACCGTCACACGGCTAATTTGATGCAACCAAAGTAAACAGGATGTCTACATTTTTATTCGACAGGATAATTTTCGGACCGGTAAAAAGCAGGAGGCTTGGAGTATCACTGGGCATAAACCTGTTACCTGCTACAAGGAAAATGTGCAATTTCAACTGCATATATTGCGAATGCGGATGGACCACTGATAAGACAGCAGACAAAAGCGCCCTGCCAAAGCGTGATGAAATATACAGGGCCCTTGAACGGAAGCTTTCGGAAATGAAATCGAAAAAGAGTGCCCCAGATGTGATCACTTTTGCAGGAAACGGTGAACCTACTCTTCATCCCGATTTTCCTTCCATTGTCGACGACACCATAGAACTGAGGAACAGATATTTCCCGGAAGCACGCATTGCGGTTTTGTCAAATTCCACTACAATAACCATCCCTTCAGTAAAAGAAGCATTGCTTAAGGTTGACCAGAATATCCTCAAGCTCGATTCAGGTTTCGACCTTACGGTAAGGGTCCATAACCAGCCAAGGGTAAATGTCAAAGTGGCAGAGCTTATCGGAAACCTGAGAAAATTCAATAGTCAGCTGATAATCCAGACCCTTTTTCTCCGCGGAACGCATAACGGAAAGTCTATCGACAACACTTCCAAGGCGGAGATTGAAGCCTGGCTCAGGGCAGTTGAGATGATAAAGCCTTACGAAGTCATGATATATACGATTTCAAGGGATACGCCTGAAGGCAGTATGCTTGAGAAAGTTCCGCTTTCGGAACTTAAGCGGATTGCCGGAATGGTTAACAAACTGGGGATTAAAACCAGTGTATCCGGATAAGCTTGAGAAGGATCAAAAATATACTTATCTGTCCCCTGGAGTGGGGCCTTGGACATGCAGGCCGGATGATACCTCTTGCAAGGGAGCTAAAGGCACGTAATTACAATGTAATTACATGCTCCGGGAAGTCTCACCAGGCCCTTTTCAGGAAAGAGGTCCCCGGACTGACATATATAGATTTCCCCGGTTTCAGGCCGGGCTATTCCAGGCATCTGCCGCAGTATTTCTTCCTCCTGATGAAAACACCTCTCCTGTTTTACCATATCGCGGCGGAACATTTTAGACTTAAACGGATCATCCGTGATTACAAAATCGACCTGGTAATCAGCGATAACCGGTTCGGTCTGTGGAACAGAAGTGTAAAGAGCGTCTATGTCACCCACCTTCCGGTAATTCCGCTGCCCGATAATCTGAGGTTTCTTGAATGGATCGGCATTTTGTTTCACAGGTTCTTCATAAAAAAATATTCAAAGTGCTTCATCCCTGACCTTCCCGGCGATCTTAACCTCTCCGGAAGGCTTACGCATCAGGTGAAACTTCCAGTGAATTGCAGATTCATAGGGATCCTGTCGAGGTTTTCAGATCTTCCCAATGACGGGGAGAATAACTTCAGGTTCCCTCATAACACCGTGATTATGTCAGGTCCGGAGCCGCAGAGGGGGATCCTCAGGAAAAAACTTGCGGAAATCCTTCAGCATATGGAACCTCCGACCGTAATCCTCGAGGGAAAACCAGGAGACCCGGAAGTCACATCACGGTCGGAAAACATAATCTCATACAACCACCTGCCTTCGAATGAGATGCGCGGCATGATAACGGGAAGCAGCAGTATAATCACTCGCTCCGGCTATACATCAGTTATGGAACTTGTAAGCCTGAACTGCAGTGCACTGCTGGTCCCGACTCCAGGCCAGACTGAACAGGAGTACCTTGCCAGATACCTTTCAGGAAAAGGATGGTTTTCCACAGTGACTCAAAAACAACTCGGTAAGGACATAACCCTACCGCCGGTAAAAGGATCGTGGACCTCTGAAATAATTGATGAAAGCCGCAAACTGCTTGAAAAAGCGCTTGATGAGCTGCTAAACCAGTAAAATAAAGAGGATTATTCCAATTAAGCCTGTCAGAAATCCGGTCCATACCTGGGCGGGATTATGGGAATTAAGTTTTAATCGTGCCGAGAGTATAACACCGCTTACAAGTATCACAGCCAGAAGGTAGAAAGTGAGCGGAGTGTGCATCCTGAATGCAAGGGCAATTACTGTTGCCGTAAGGGCGCCTGCTCCCGCCGCATGGATTGAGATCTTCCACCAGAAATTGATCATCGACAGAACTATTGCGACAACGGATGTCGCAAAGATGAACGATTTCAGGAAAAAAGGGACCTGAAACCTGAAGACTATAAATGAGGTGGTGCAATAAAGAATCGAAGCGGTAAGGAGAGGAATTATCCGTTCCCTCCTGTCGCTGATATTATAGGAGCTTATTATGTTCCTGTATCTGAGGAACGGGAGAAGGGAAAGAGGAATAAATACATTGTTGATCGTTACCACCATAAAAAGAATCCTTTTTGCTTCGACCGGAAGATACCTGAGGAATGTGGGGGCCGACATCAGTATAGCCAGTCCGTATAACGGCATGAAAAGAGGGTGGAAAACAACTGAAACAATTTTTGCCAGCTTTTCGGTTATGCCTGTCCCGGGTTGGGTACCTGTCTCTGTCATGTCCGGCCTATCTCCCTTCTCAGTCTTGCTACCGGAATATTAAGCTGTTCCCGGTATTTTGCGACCGTCCTCCTTGCTATCTGGTATCCTTTTTCCTGAAGTATTTCAGTAAGCCTTTCATCGGTGAGAGGCCTTCTTTTTTCTTCATTTTCTATGCAGTCCTGAAGTATTCTCTTGATTTCCCTTGTCGAGACTTCTTCCCCGCTGTCGGTCTGGAGGCCTTCGGAGAAGAAGAATTTCAGCGGCATAATCCCGAAATGGGTCTGGATGTATTTGCTGTTGGCGACCCTTGAAACCGTTGAAATATCGAGGCCGGTCATTTCAGCAACATCCTTAAGGATCATTGGTTTAAGCTTTGTCTCATCGCCATCGATAAAATAATCCTCCTGGTATTCAAGTATTGCATTCATAGTCAGCAGGAGAGTGTTCTGCCTCTGCTTTATTGCGTCAATGAACCATTTGGCTGAATCGATCTTCTGCTTCACGAACATAACTGCCTCCTTCATCTCCTTTTTCTGGCCCTTGTCCCTGATATATGAGCGAAGCATTTCATTGTATGAGGAGCTAAGCCGGAGCTCCGGA
>Ga0105106_10000763_pt1 | contig 22927 bp, 18 predicted proteins | sample PPLLaktember2015_5_FD_79109 | JGI IMG/M metagenome (GOLD analysis project Ga0105106, IMG submission 79109) | Freshwater sediment microbial communities from Prairie Pothole Lake near Jamestown, North Dakota, USA - PPLs Lake P8 Core (1) Depth... | ecosystem: Environmental > Aquatic > Freshwater >...
CACCCAATGTCGTGGTCGTGCTGATCGACGACATCGGTTTCGGTGCCTCCAGTTCTTTTGGCGGACCGATCGCCATGCCGACGCTCGAGAAGATGGCGGCAACGGGGTTGCGCTACAACCGCTTCCACACGACCGCGCTCTGCAGCCCGACGCGCGTGGCGCTCCTGACCGGCCGCAATCATCATGTGAACAATGCCGGTGCGATCATGGAACTCGCCACGGGTTTCCCCGGCAATACCGGTATCCGCCCGGCAAGCGTGACGCCGCTCGCCGAGATCCTGCGCCAGAACGGCTACAGCACCGGCGCTTTCGGCAAGTACCACGAGACCCCGCCCTGGGAAGTCTCGGTCTCCGGTCCCTTTGACCGCTGGCCGACAGGATCGGGCTTCGACAAGTTCTACGGCTTCATCGGCGGCGAGACCAACCAGTGGGCGCCCGCGATCTATGACGGTGTCATCCGCGTTGAGCACAAGCAGACGCCTGATTATCACTTCACGACCGACATGACCGACCACGCTATCGCGTGGGTCAGCGCACAACAGGCGTTGACGCCGGACAAGCCTTTCTACATGTACTTCGCGACCGGCGCGACGCATGCGCCGCACCACGTGCCAAAGGAATGGATTCAGAAGTACAAGGGCAAGTTCAACGGCGGCTGGGACAAGCTCCGCGAAGAGACCTATGCCCGCCAGAAGGAAATGGGCGTGATTCCAGCCGATGCGAAGCTGACTCCGCGGCCCGCGGAAATCCCGGCCTGGAATGACATGACCGACGTGCAGAAACGCCTATTCGAGCGCCAGATGGAGACTTTCGCCGGATTCGCCGAGCACACCGACCACGAGGTCGGCCGCCTGGTCGCCCAGCTCGAGGCCATCGGCGAGCTCGACAACACGATTTTCTTCTACATCGTCGGCGACAACGGTTCGAGCGCCGAGGGCGGACCAGAGGGTAGTTACAACGAAATGATGGCGCTGAACGGCATCATCGGCAAGGCCGACCAGATGATCGGCCACATCGATGAATGGGGCGGACCCAGCACTTTCCCACACTTCGCGATCGGCTGGGCCTGGGCGACCAACACGCCGTTCCAGTGGACCAAGCAGGTCGCGAGCCACTTCGGCGGCACCCGCAACGGCATGGTCCTGCACTGGCCGAATCGCATCAAGGCGCACGGCGAGATCAGGAGCCAGTTCCATCACGTCATCGACGTCGCACCTACGGTGCTGGAAGCCGCGACACTGCCTGAGCCCAAGATGGTCAAGGGCGTCGAGCAGCGGCCGATGGACGGCGTGTCGATGCTCTACAGTGTGGATGACGCGAAGGCCGCGGATCGCCGCAAGACTCAGTACTTCGAGATGTTCGGCAATCGCGCGATCTACAACGACGGCTGGATTGCGGCTACGCGTCACTCGATCCCGTGGCTGATGGTTCCGCTGCCTCCGGTCGCGGACGACGTGTGGGAGCTCTACAACGTCGATGAGGACTTCAGCCAGGCGAATAACCTGGCCGCGAAGAACCCGGAGAAGCTTAAGGAACTGCAGGATCTGTTCCTGAAAGAAGCCGAGCGGAACTTCGTGTTGCCGATCGACGACCGCCGTTCCGAGCGCTTCAATCCGGCGATTGCCGGACGTCCCGACTTGCTGGGCGGGCGCAAGACGCTCACGGTCTATGACGGCATGACCGGGATGTTGGAGAACGCCTTCATCAACGTGAAGGGCGTGCGGCACACGATCACTGCTGAGGTGGTTGTGCCTGATGCGAAGACGCAAGGCGTGATCCTCGCGCAGGCCGGCTATTTCGGCGGTTGGGCGCTCTACATGAAGAACGGTCGGGTGCACCACGAGTACAACTTCTTCGCAATCGAACGGACCAATGTGGCGTCCAAGTCGGCACTCGCGCCCGGGAAGCACACGATCGTGTATGAGTTCATTCCCGACGAAGCAAAACCGGGCACGGGCGGCAAGTCGATAATCAGCGTCGATGGTCAGAAGGTCGCTGAAGGGCATATTCCTAAGACCCAGCCTTTCGTGTTCTCAGCAGATGAGGGCGCGGATGTCGGTATGGACGGCGAGACCAACGTCTCGACCGACTACAAGCAGGGCGATAACTCCTTCACCGGCGAGATCGTCAAGGTGACAGTCGCCCAGCTGTAAGCGGGAACGCCGGGCAAGAAAACGCGCCCGCTGCCTTGCGGCAGCGGGCGCTTTCTTTTGCGGACCTCCGCCCGGCTCAGCGCCGGTCGATCTCCTCGAGCAGCGTCTTGGCGCCGTAGACTTTCTCGAGCGCCGTCCGGATGTAGGCTGGATGCACGCCGATCGAGCGGTTCATCCGCTCGTCGAACCAGTAGCTGCCTGAGATTGAGTGGATGTTGCCGTCGAAGGCCAGCCCCACGATCTCGCCGCTGGCATTCAGCATCGGGCTGCCGGAATTGCCGCCGACAATGTCATTGTTGGTCGTGAAGTTGGCGCGCGTCGTCATGTCGAGGCGATCCTTCGCTGACATCCAGCGCTCCGGGATCTTGAACGGCGGTTCGCCCGTCGCACGCTCGAACGCGCGCGACAGCTCGGTCCAGGGCCGCACGTCCTGGCCCTTCTCGTTCCAGCCCATCATTCCACCGTAGGACAAGCGAAGCGTGAAGGTGGCATCCGGATAGATGCTCGTGCCGTACTCTGCGAAACGCGCCTTCGCGATTTCTTCCTGCCCCCGTTGCACGGGTCCCTCGACCTGCTCTTCGATCTGCTTGCGAAGCGCGCGCGCCTCCGGGTCGACCGCGGCCGCGAGGCGGATCATCGGATCCTTGCTCGCGTCAATCGCGGCCTGCCCGCCTTCGTAGAGGGCCATGCGCGCGGCGGGATCCGCGAGCGTGCTGTCGCGGACGAGACGCGTTGCGAGCGAGTCGGGGGAATCGTTGCCGAATGCCTGGCGCACCAGCGGGTAGTCGGGTCCAAGCCATTCGCGCATGCGCTCGAGGCCGAACGACAGCCTCAGGATCTCGAAGTCCGGATAGATCGGCGAGTCGGCGCCGAGGCCTTGAGCGACCGCGGCGAGGCGCGCTTCCGTGAACTCGGGCAGCCGCGCCTCGTTAGGCTTGGCGCGCTCTGCGGCTGCGCGCACGAGCGTGCGCGCATGTCCGAACAGGGTGCTGTTGAACGCAGCGCCACCCTCAATGAAGGTGTGCGGCACGAGGATGTTGCGCCAGACGTCCTGGGCCGCATCGATCTCCTTCCACGCGCCCGCCGCAGAGGCGAGCGAGGGATTGGCTGCGACCGCGTCGCTCAATGCTTTTTCCTTCCGCGCGGCGTTTTGAAGGAGCGCCGGATCGAGCAGGGCGTCGAACTGCTTGCGGCGCACCTTGATCGAGTTCTCCACCAGGTTCAGGTAGGACTCGGCCGTGCGCCGCGGCTCCTCGCCCTGCTTCGAGTACTGCAGCATGCGGCCGCGCAGCTCGGCGAACCGCATGAGCCAGAACGGCATGAACGTGTCGCGCTGCAGTTCGAGCTGGGCGACGGTCAGCAGGCGATCGGTGTTGCCGGGGTGTCCGGAGACGAATACCGCATCGCCAGGCTCGGCGCCATTCCAGTCGAAGCGCAGGTGATTCGGCGTCTTCGCCGGTTTCCCGTTCTCGTAGGCGCGCAGGATCGACATGTCGAGGCACCAGCGCGGGAACTGGAAGTTGTCCGGGTCGCCTCCGAAGGCGGCGATGTCGCGCTCCGGCGCGAACACGAGGCGCACGTCCTCATAGCGGCGGTACTTGTAGAGCCAGTACTGGCCGCCCTGGTAGAGGGATACGCGCTCGCACTTGAGCGGGCCGCCCTTTGCCTTGGCCGAGGACTCCTCGCAGGCCTGCTCGAGCTTGGTCAGCGCGGCGCGCCGCGCTTCGACGACCGCCCCGGGCGCGAGTCCCTGGGTTGCGGCTGCGACCTTTGCGGTCACGTCCTCGGTGCCGACCAGCACGGAAACCGCGTCCTCCTCGCAACGGAGCTCCTGTTCGCGGGAGCCGGCGAGGAAGCCATTCGCCACGAGGTCGTTGCCCTCGGAGGAGCGCTGCGCGATACAGTCTTCGGCGCAATGGTGATTCGTGAGGATCAGGCCGTCGGCGGAAATGAAGGAACCGGTACAGCCGGTCTCGAGCCGGACGGTCGCCTCGCGCACCCGGTCGAGCCACGGGGAATCGAGCGTTACGCCGTACTTTTCGGCGATGGCGGCGCGCGGCGGGTTGTCGAAAGTCCACATGCCTTCCTCGGCGGCAGCCGGAAAGGCCGCGAACGCGGCAAGCACCGCAATCGGAACGAGCTTCATCGGGAACTCCAGTGATTCCGCTGGGCCGCCACGGGCGGCGAGGCGTTCATGGTACCGGTTGGGCACTGCCGCCGGACAGGCTCGCCAACCGGTCGGCGCGGTGGGAGGGCCTTTCATCGTGCCGGGTCACCCGCGGCTCCGGGCGGTAGCGCGACGGCGGTTCCCGATCGGGCGAGCGGAGGTTCGGGCAGGTTGCCTTGTCGGGATCGAAGAACAGCGTCAGGAGCGCGGTTGCCGCGATCGGCTGGCCGTCGCGATAAGCGGGCGAAAGACGCGATGCACGCGCGACGGCGAGCGCGGATTCGTCGAAGAGCCCGGTCGGCTCGGCGGCAAGGATGCGTGCCTCGAGCACACGACCGTCGGCATCCGTCTCGACCTCGAGCGTGACCCGGCCGGTGACGCGCCGCTCGCAGGCCGCCATCGGAAACGGCGCGCTCCCGAGGGTTGTGGCCGGCACGATGTCCAGCATCGTGTCGGGCAGGCGGAACTCGAAGCGCCGGGTCTCGTGGCGTGGGGCCGCCGAAGGTCCGCGCCAGCCGCGCACGGCCGAAAGTGCCGCGCGCTCGAACTCGCCGCGCGGCATTGCGGCGATGACCCGTGCATTGCCGACGGCGCCGTTCGCATCGAGGTCGAACTCGACCTCGGCGTAGCCCTCGATGCGTTGCTGGAGCAGGGCCGCGGGGTAGACGGGCTGCGGGCGCGCGCCGTCGGACGCGCCCGCGGCGGTCGCCGCCGGATCGACGAGCGCGAATCGCACGCGCGTGCGCATGCGGCATTCGATCGGTTCTCCGTTCGCGCTCGCGGGCTTGAATCGCCAATTGCGCACGCCCTCGGCCGCCGCCTGTTCGAAATAGCCGCGTGGCTCGGCGCGAACGACCCGCACCCAGCCGACGCTGCCGTCCTGGAGCACGGTGAGTGAAACCTCGACGGTGCCTTCGATCCCAATCGCGCGCACCGCCGGCGGGTACGCCGGCGCCTCGCGATAAATCGCGACCGGCGGCGTGATGCCCTTCTGTTCGCAGGGCACCCAGGCGCCTGCCGCGGGCGCGGCGACGAGCAGTGCGGCGGCGAGCGCGATGCGGCTCATTCGGTCGTGGTCAGCAGGAGCTGGGTTCCTTCGGGCGCGATGAGGAGCGCGTGCCGCGTCGGGTCCAGGTTGCCCGGCGGCCGGCGCGACATCTCGAAGCCCGCTTCCACGAGTCCCGCGATGCGAGCGGGCATGTCCTCATCGGCGAACATGAGCGCCGGCCGCTTGAGGAGCGAGCTCTTGAGCAGCGCGACATTGAGCGAGTCGCTCGTCAGGCCGATGTGCGGATAGGGTTCTTCGCCTTCCTCGGCCGGGACGAAGCCGATTAGCTCCCAGGCCTGCTCCGCCTGCTTCACGTCGGGAACCGGCAGCACGAATTCCTCGAACCAGCCGAGGCGCGAGGATTCGCGCGGCGACATCTGCGCTGGCGAATGCGTCCGGGCCTCGAGCAGCCGGATCCGCTGCCCGAGGACCTCGAAGCTCGCCTCGTTGAACACGTCGTCGCCGAGACGGCGGTCGAGGATCTCGATTCCGCGCTCTTCGAGCGCCCCGAGATTCCCGAAAAGATCCGGAAGTACAAAGGCGAGGAGCGGCGATTGATCGAGTTCGCGGCCATGCAGTCCGATTGCGAGCCGGCCGTCTGCGACGACCGCGTACGGATAAGGCCAGGCCTCGCCCGTCGTGACCTGCGTGAAGCCGAGGCGCTCGTAGAACGCGAGCGAGTCGAGCAGGTCCGGCGCGTAGACGCTGATTTCGTGGAAACGGCCGATCATTGAACGGGCTCCAGCACCGAGCCCGCGCGCTCCGCGACGAGGCGCGCAAGGCATTCGACCTGTGCCGCATCGTCGTTGAGTGCCGGGATGTACTCGAACTCGAGGCCGCCGGCGGCGAGGAAGGTCTCCCTGCCGCGAATCGCGATCTCCTCGAGCGTCTCGAGGCAATCCACCGCGAAGCCGGGGCAGGCGACTGCCATGCGCTTCGCATCGCCAGCCCCGAGTTCACGCAGCCGGTCCTCGGTATAGGGCTCGAGCCAGCGCGCACCGCCGACGCGCGACTGGAATGCGAGGGACCACCGGCCAGCCGGGAGGGCGAGCCGCTCCGCGACGAGCCGCGCGGTCGCATGGCAGCGATCACCATAGGGGTCGCCTGCATCCGCATAACGCCGCGGAATGCCGTGGAAGGAAAAGAGCAGGTGTTCCCACGGCGTCCTGGCGGAGGCGATGCTCGCGGCGAGCGCGGCGATGTGGGCGGCATCCGCGTGGTAGTCCTCGATCACCGAGATTTCCGGCGCGGACGGCCAACGCGAAAGCGCGGCCTCCACCCGGTCGAGTCCTGCCGCGGTCGTCGTCGCGGAGTATTGCGGATAAAGCGGCAGCACGATCAGGCGGCGCAGTCCCTCGGAGCGAAGCCTTTCGAGGGCTTCGCTGATCGACGGATTTCCGTAAGTCATGCCCATGGCAACCGCGGGCGCCCCGGTCCGAAGTGACGCAAGCCGGCGCGCGAGCGCACGCGTGAGGGCTTCGGTGCCGGTGAGGAGCGGCGAGCCCGCCGGGGTCCAGATCTCGCGGTAGGCGCGCGCGCTCTTGCGGGGGCGAAACGGCAGGATCAGGCCGCGCAGCACCGGCTGCCACAGGAAGCGCGGCAGGTCGACGACGCGCGGGTCGGAGAGGAACTCCGCGAGGAAGCGCCGCACCGCCGCCGGAGTCGGCGCATCCGGCGTGCCGAGATTGACGACCAGGACGCCGGTTTCTGACGCCATGTCGTCACGATAACCGATGCCCGTCGCGCGCAGCGAGCGGGCAGGCGAAAAAAAGCGGCCGGGAGCAAAGCTTCCGGCCGCTTGAGGGACTGCTGTCGATCAGAAGCTGATGCGCACGCCCACAAGCCACGACGAGGAATCGTCGCCACTCTGGTACTCGGCGCCGACCGCCCACATCTCGTTGAAGTGGTAGCGACCGCCGACGTAGAATGCGGTGTCATCGCCATTCGCGCCACCGAGGTCCGTGTAGCGCGCGCCGCCCTCCAACTCCACGCTGTCGGCGACACGGCCACGCAGGCCGAGGTCGGCGAGATAGCCGTCGTCGTCGAAGCTGGCGCCGCCGCCGCTGATGTCAACCTGGAACCAGCCGAGCCTGCCGACCAGGTCGAGATTCTCGGCCAGGCCGTAGTGGCCGCCGAGACCGACGGCGATCGTGTCGAGGTCGGCGCCCTGGACGCTCTGGGTCACGAATTCACCGAACGCGAAAAAATTCTCGGCGAAACCGACCGAACCGCGCGCGCCGAATCCATCCAGCGAATCGCCGAGACCATCGATGTCGGTCTCGATATACGCGAGGTCCACGTACGAATAGCTCATGTCGTCAGCGAGCGCCGCGAGTGGCGCTGCCACCAGCAACAATCCGCCTACCATGGCTTTCACGAATTTCATGATCAGATTCCTGTATGAGAGAGGGGTATTTGCCTGCATGCAGTTTTCCGACACGGCATGGTAGAAGCCAGTTCCGGTCGGTGACATAAACCGGTGCCGCAACTGTGATCGGCGTCTACAGTTCTTCCCGCACAACGTGACGCGGTTCGAAACGAGCCCGGTATTGCGGCCGCACGGAAAGGCCGGGAGGCAGGTTCCCGGCCGCGGATGCTTCGACGCGCCTAGAAGCTGAAGCGGACGCCGGCGAACAGCGTGTCGGCATCCTCGCCGAACTGGTACTCGACGCCGAGCGCAAAGGCGTCGGTTAAGTGGTAACGGCCGCCAAACGAGAATGCGGTTTCTTCGCCGCCCTCGTTGCCGAGGTCGCGATAGATGATGTCGCCCTCCAGCTCGAACTGATCGGCGACGCGTCCGCGAAGGCCCGCGGCGAGGTGGTAGCCGTCGGTGCTCGCGCCGCCACCGGCGAGCGAAAGATCGAGGCTGGTGTAGCCGACGCGGCCTACGAAATCCAGGCTCTCGGTAATGCCGACATGACCGCCGAGGCCGACGATGTAGGTGTCGATGTCCACGACGTCGACGTCAAGCGTCGCGTAATTGGCAAATACGAAGAAGTTGTTGGCGAATCCGACCGAGCCTTCGGCATGAATGCCATCGCCGCTCGGACCATTGTCGACATCGGTGTGCGCCCAGTCGAGCTCGATGTACGAGTAGCTCATGCCTTCGGCGTGCGCCGTGAGCGGCGCAACCGCCAGCAGCAGGCCGCCAAGCATGGCATTAGTCAACTTCATGATCACATTCCTTTGTAAGGCCAGATATCTGGCTGCGTGCAGAATTCAGGAAACGCCCCCGACACAGACGTACTTGATCTCGGTGTAGTCGAGCAGGCCGTACTTCGAGCCCTCGCGGCCCGTGCCCGATTCCTTGACGCCGCCGAACGGCGCGACTTCCGTCGAGATGATTCCCGTGTTGAGTCCGACGATGCCGTATTCGAGCGCCTCGGACACGCGCCAAGAGCGCGCGAGGTCACGCGTGTACATGTACGCGGCGAGCCCGAACTCGGTGTCATTGGCCATCGCGATGGCTTCTTTTTCTGTCTTGAATGTGAACAACGGAGCCACGGGGCCGAAGGTTTCCTCGCGCGCGACCATCATCGCGGGCGTGACACCCGTCAGCACGGTCGGCTCGAAGAAAGTGCCGCCAAGCGCGTGGCGCCGGCCGCCAATCGCGACCTTGGCGCCTTTCGACGTCGCATCCGCGATGTGCTCCTCCACCTTTTTGAGCGCGGTGGCATCGATCAGCGGCCCCTGCTCGGTCTCGCCGGCGAGGCCGTCACCGACGCGCAACTTCTGCACCGCCGCGACGAGTTTCGCGCTGAAGGCCTCATAGACGCCCTCCTGGACCAGCAGCCGGTTCGCGCAGACGCAGGTCTGGCCGGTGTTCCGGTACTTGGAGGCGATTGCGCCCGCGACAGCCGCGTCGAGGTCCGCATCGTCGAACACGATGAAGGGCGCATTGCCGCCGAGCTCGAGCGAGACCTTTTTCATCGTCTTTGCGCACTGCGCCATCAGGAGCTTGCCGATCTCGGTCGAGCCCGTGAAGGAAAGTTTTCGCACGCGCGTATCGCCCGTGAGCACGCCGCCGATCTCGCGGGCAGGGCCCGTGATCACGTTCAGTACGCCGGGCGGAATGCCGGCGCGCAGGCTGAGTTCGGCGAGCGCAAGCGCGGAGTAGGGTGTCTGCGTCGCCGGCTTGCAGACCACCGTGCAGCCGGCTGCAAGCGCCGGCGCGACCTTGCGCGTAATCATTGCCGCCGGGAAATTCCAGGGCGTGATCGCCGCGACCACGCCGACCGGCTGGCGCAGCACGAGGATGCGCTTGTCCGCCTGATGGCCCGGGATCACGTCGCCGTACACGCGCTTTGCTTCCTCGGCGAACCATTCGACGAAGGAAGCGGCATAGGCAATCTCGCCCTTCGATTCCGCGAGCGGCTTGCCTTGCTCGGCCGTCATGAGCTGTGCGAGATCGGCGGCATTCAGGAGGATCAGGTCATTCCACCGGCGGAGCAGCACGGCGCGCTCTTTCGCGGTTTTCGCGGCCCAGGCCGGGAATGCCGCGTGCGCAGCTGCAACCGCCTTCTCAGTCGCCGCTGCATCGAATGCGGGCACGGTGCCGAGTTCTGCGCCGGTCGCCGGATTGTGGACGGGAATCGTCGTGCGGCCCGGGGCGTCGAGCCAGGCGCCATTCACGAAGCACTGCTCGCGAAGGAGCGAGCGGTCTTCGAGCTTGAGCGTTCCCGCACCCGCGAGACGGCTGTCGTCTTTCGCGCGCATCAGGCCGCCTTCACGACGCGCTGGTCGATCGCGCCGAAGATGGAGCGTCCCGCGGCATCGAACATCTCGATCCGCACGCGGTCGCCAAAAGAAAGAAATGGTGTCATCGGTTTGCCCTGTTCGATGGTTTCAAGCATGCGCCGCTCGGCGAGGCAGGTCGAGCCTGAGGCGCGATCGCGGTTCGACACGGTTCCGGAGCCCACGATGCTGCCCGCGCCGAGACGGCGTGTCCTCGCGGCGTGCGCGATAAGCTGGCCGAAATCGAACGTCATGTCGACGCCGGCATTGGGGCGGCCGAACGGCTCGCCGTTCAGGTGCACGACGAGCGGCAGGTGCACACGCGCATCCTTCCAGGCGCCGCCGAGTTCGTCCGGCGTCACGGCGACCGGTGAGAACGCAGACGCCGGCTTCGATTGATAGAAGCCGAAGCCCTTGGCGAGTTCGGCCGGGATCAGGTTGCGGAGCGACCAGTCGTTCACCAGCATGACGAGCGCGATGTGATTCCGCGCTGCCACGGCATCGGTGCCCATCGGCACGTCGTCCGTGACGACCGCGACCTCGCCTTCGAGGTCGATGCCCCATTCTTCGCTGCCAAAGGGTGCATCGGCCGCCGGTGGGAGGAAATCGTCCGACCCGCCCTGGTACACGAGCGGATCCGTCCAAAACGACTCCGGCATCGTCGCGCCCCGCGCCTTGCGGACGAGTTCGACGTGATTCACGTAGGCGCTGCCGTCGACCCAGTGGTAAGCCCTCGGCAGCGGGGCAAGCGCCTTCGACGCATCGAATGGAAAGCTCGCGGCCCGGTCGGCTTCGAGTTCACGTGCGAGCGTTTCGAGCGCAGGTTTCGCGCGCGCCCAGTCGTCGAGCGCAGCCTGGAGTGTGGGCGCGATCTCCGGGGCGGGGGTGGCACACGACAGATCGCTGCTCACGATCGCGAGCCGGCCGTCGCGGCCGCCGGCGAGCGAGGCGAGCTTCATTTTGCCGCGCCTTTCCAGCTGTCGACGTAACCCGCCCACTCGACCCGGGAGGCGGCGGGAGCGATCTCGAGCGCATCGCGCGTATCGACCATCACGGCGTATTCATCGGTCGCGGGCTTCGACTGAACGAGCATCCGCGAGAGCGCCTTCGGGTGCGGCCCGTGCGTGAAGCCAGCCGGATGCAGCGTCACCATGCCCGGGTGAATGTTGTCGCGGCTGAAGAATTCGCCCGCGTGATAGAAAATGACTTCGTCGTAGTCGTCGTTGTTGTGGAAGAACGGGATCTTGATCGCGCCCGGGTCGGTCTCGAACGGGCGCGGCACGAAGGTGCAGACGACGAAGCGGTTGCCGACGAAGGTCGTGTGCGCCGACGGCGGCAGGTGATAGCGGTGGCTCACGAGCGGACGGATGTCGCGCACGTTGATGCGGCACACGGACAAGTCGCCGTGCCAGCCGATCGCATCCAGCGGGTTGTAGGGGAACGTGACCGTGGAGACGGCGTTCCGCCGTTTCACCGCGACACGCCAGGGCTTCTCGTCCTGCTGCGCGAGGAAGGCCTCGTCCACGCGCGGCACGTCGAGCATTGCGGGGTCGAAGATCGCGTGGCCACCGAGCAGCCCCTTGTCCGGCAGCATGTACGAGGCGTTCGTCGCCTCGATCAGGAGGATTGCCGCGGGTTCCGCGCAGTCGAGCCGCCACATCGTCCCGCGTGGCAGCACGATGTAATCGCCCGCCTCGAAGGCGAGGCGGCCGAAATCGCAGTAGAGATCGCCGCGGCCCTGGTGAACGAACAGGAGTTCGTCGCCGTCGGCATTCCGGGCAAGCGCGTCCATTGGTCCCGCCACGCGCCAGAAGCGCAGGCGGCAGTGTGCGTTGATCAGGAGGTCGGGCGCGGACCAGGGATGCGCGGTGACGGCGTCGAGCTTCGTGAGGTCGAACGCGTGCGGGGAGAGCGGCCCCTCGAAGGACGACCAGCCCGTCGGCGGATGGCGGTGATGGAAGAATGCCGCCGGGCCGAAGAAGCCTTCCTTGCTCATCTCCCGCTCGAAGGTGCCGGGCGGAAGGTCTGCATGCGCCTGGCGGGAGGCCTGGCCCTCGACCCGCGGATGACCGATGTAGCGTTTCATCGGGTCAATTTAGTTTCAGATGCAACCATTGGCAAGTCGAGTGCTTAATCAAAGGGGACGTTCACCTTTGGTCTCGATCGCCCACACTTCATCGTCGAGCTGACGCTAAAGGTGAACGTCCCCTTTAATCAAGGGGACTGTCCCCTCCGGTGACGGTTCCGCGGTTACCTCTCCATGATCGCCGTCACGCCCATGCCGCCGGCCGTGCAGACGGAGATCAGCCCTCGGCCGGACCCGCGCCCGGCAAGAAGCTTGGCGAGCGACGCGACGATGCGCGCGCCGGTCGCCGCGAACGGGTGGCCCACTGCGACCGAACCGCCCTTGACGTTCAGTTTCGCGCGATCGATAGACCCGAGCGGTGCGGCCAGTCCGAGCCGCTCGCGGCAGAACTTCTCCGATTCCCAGGCTTTCAGCGTGCAGAGCACCTGCGCCGCAAAGGCCTCGTGGATCTCGTAGAAGTCAAAGTCCTGAAGCGTGAGTCCCGCGTCCGCGAGCATGCGTGGCACGGCGTAGGCGGGCGCCATGAGGAGACCCTCGCCACCCACGAAATCGACCGCCGCGGCCTTCGCATGGGTCATGTAGGCCTGGATGGGCAGTCCGCGCGAGCGCGCCCAGTCCTCGCTTGCGAGGAGCACGGCCGCCGAGCCGTCCGTCATCGGCGTCGAGTTGCCCGCGGTCAGCGTGCCATCCGCAGCGAATGAGGGCTTGAGCCTCGCGAGCTTCTCGAGGCTCGTGTCGGCGCGGACATTGTTGTCCGTCGCGAGCCCGAGATAAGGCACGACGAGGTCCGACATGAAACCCTCGGTCCAGGCGCGCGCTGCGCGCTCGTGGCTCGCGAGCGAGAGTTCGTCCTGCGCCTGCCGGGTGATCTGCCACTCGCGAGCCATTTTTTCGGTGTGCTGGCCCATCGAGAGTCCCGTCCGCGGCTCGCCCGTGCCGGGATAGGAGGGCTTGAAATGCCTTGGCCGCAGGCCGAGGAACGGCTTGACCCGCTCGCCGAAACTGCGTGCGCGGAATGCGCGCAGCATCAGCTGCTGATATTCGCGCCCGAACACGATCGGCGGGTCGCTCACCGTGTCGACGCCGCCCGCGAGCCCCGCGTCGATCTGGCCGAGGGCGATCTTGTTCGCGACGATGATCGCGGCCTCGATGCTCGTGCCGCAGGCGCGCTGAACGTCGAGGCCGGGAGTTTCGGGCGCGAGGCCGGAGTCGAGCAGCGCCTCGCGCGCGAGGTTCCACTGGCTCGAATGCTTCATGACCGCGCCCGCGACCACGTCGCCGAGCCTGACTCCCCGCAACGAAAAGCGGTCCACGACCGCCTTCAGTGAGGCCGTGAGCATCTCCTGGTTACCGACGCTCGCGTATGCGCCGTGCGCGCGCGCAAAGGGTATGCGGGCGCCGCCGATGACGGCGACGCGCCGGGGTTGCGTTCCGACCAGCATGGGGGATCTCCGATGAAAGCTGGGCTGCCTGCTTCCGCTAGAATGCCAGTATCAGAACGGGCCCGCCACGGCGCGCCGTCCGGTGCCAAATGAGCGAACCCGGCAGCTTCCGCAAGGCCTTTCCGCGCGATTCGCGCTCGATCCTGCTGCTTGCCGGGCCGCTTGTCGTCAACAACCTGGTGCTGGCCGGGATGATGCTCGCGAACACGATCGTGGCGGGGCGGCTCGGCCCCGAGCCGCTCGCCGGCGTCGCCGTCGGCGGCAGCTACTACCAGATGTTCTGGCTGTTCGGCCTCGGCGTGCTGATGTCGGTCTCACCGATCGTCGCGCACGCCTACGGCGCGGGCCGCGACTATGAGGTCGGCCGCCGGTTCCGCCAGGCCATATGGCTTGCCCTGATGCTCGCGGTGCCGCTCGTTGGGCTGCTTGCCTGCGTGGAGCCGATGCTCCGGTGGTTCGGCACCGACGCGCGCGCGATCCCGCACGCGGCGGGCTACGTGTACGCGATGTGCTTCGGCATGCCCGCGATGCTCGTCTTCCTCGCGCATCGCTATACGAGCGAAGGCATCGGCTGGACGCGTCCGGTCATGTACACGGCAGTGGTCGGCCTTTCGACCAACATCGCCGGCAACTGGCTCTTCACGCTCGGCGGCCTCGGCATTCCCTCGCAGGGCGCGACCGGTTGCGGGATCGCGACCGCGCTCGCCTGCTGGGCGATGCTCGCGACCATGCATCTCTACCAGCGCCGCCACGCGATCTACCGGCGATTCGCGCTGTTCGAACGGTTCGACCGGCCGGACCGCGCAGCGCTCGCCGAGATACTCGCGCTCGGCCTGCCGATATCGGGCTCGGTGGTTTCTGAAGGCGCGCTCTTCGCGGTCGCCGCGCTCCTCATGAGCACGCTCGGCACCGAGATCGTCGCCGCGCACCAGATCGCGATCAGCTACGCCTCGCTCATGTTCATGATTCCGCTGTCGCTGCATTCGGCGACCACGATCCACGTGGCCCACCAGGTCGGCCGCGGCGACGTGGTCGCGGGCCGGAATGCCGGCTGGAGTGGCATTGCGATGTGCGGCCTCATCATGGCGCTGTCTTCGCTCGTCATTCTCGCCGCGCGGGAGGGCATCGCGGCGGCCTACACCACGGACCTGGATGTCCGCGAGCTCGCCGTGTGGCTACTGCTTTTCGTCGCGGTCTTCCAGGTGCCGGACGGCCTCCAGGTCGGTGCAGCAGGGGCATTGCGCGGTTTCAAGGATGCGAACGTGCCGATGGCGCTCAATTTCACCGCGTACTGGCTGATCGGTTTTCCGGCGGCGTGGTGGTTTGGCATCCGTCAGGGCGCCGGGCCGTCGGGCATCTGGGCGGGGTTGATTGCGGGACTCACGACCTGCGCCTTCTTCCTTATCTGGCGTTACCGGCAGATCTCGCATGCGCGCATGGCGGCACCGCGATGATTGGCAGCGCGCGAGGAGGGGGTTCAGCGATGACGGCGCGCTGCCGATGGACGTGCTGGAGGCGAAAATCGGCCCGTGGATCGAAAGCCGGCAGGCCGCCGACTGAACCCGAAGCGCGTTAGCGCGTGATGGCGTGATCCGGAACGGCGCCGGCCGCGATCGCGACCTTGCGCCAGCCGCCCTCAGCGGTGGTGGCTAGCCAGGCGCGTCGATTGGCTGCAAAACGATGGACCGCCGGCAGGCTGTTGTGAAGCGCCTGAATGGCATTCGCCACCAGCACTTCGCGGTAGTGCGGAAGCCCGTCGATGGTGATATTGCGTCCCATGGCATGCAACTTAATGTCGCGGGCGGCGAAAAAACATTGGGGGGTGTCGCAATCTGCGGACGATACGGGCAGATGCCGGGTCCGGTCCGGCCCGCGCGCGTGAGATGGATCCGTGGAGGCCCTGGCTAGTAACTGGGCGGGTTGTAACCGTGCGACAGCGTGTCGACGTCGACCAGCAGCCCGTCCTCGAACCTGAGCCTGTACATCAGAGTGTGCGACCCGAAGTTATACGTCCAGATCTCGACCGAGACCTCGTATGAACTGTGTACCGTATAGCCCCGGTGATACCCGTAGGGCCGCAGGATTTCACGGCGCTCGACACTGGCGGGCGGACCGCAATAGGCCGCGACCTTGTCGAGCGGATCCCCGTCGGTCATCAGCTTGGTGCCGCAGCGCATCGAGTCCGCGGCGGCAGGGCCGGAAATGGCCAGTGCGGCGGACAGCACGATCATCCCCGAGGTCGTTTTCTTCATGGCGTCAACTTGCCTTGCGGCAGGTGAACGGAGGCTGAAACCCCTGAACGCCTAATTTACGCCCGCCGCGACGCCCCCACCAACCCGAAACCGACCAACGGTTTCCTAACTTTGCCGGGGGCCGCAAAATGGCCGGCTTATGCCCAGAACCGGCCTTGATCGCACTTTCGAGCGTCGCCTGTCAGGCCTCGTAAATGCCCGCGAGCGGGGCGTGCTGACGGGCGGCCTGAAAGGCATCGAGCGGGAGGCACTCAGGGTCACGCCAGAGGGTCGGATCTCGCAGGTGTCGCACCCGCGCGCACTCGGTTCGACGTTGACCCATCCGCACATCACGACCGACTACTCGGAAGCCCTGATCGAGCTCGTCACGCCGCCGTTCGACCGGTCCTGGGAGCTCCAGCAGTACCTCTGCGACATCCACCAGTTCGTCTACCGGGAACTGGGCAACGAACTCCTCTGGGTCACGAGCATGCCCTGCGTGGTCGGCGGCGACGCGGAGATCCCGATCGCGAACTACGGCAGCTCGAACATCGGCCGCATGAAGCACGTGTATCGCGTCGGGCTTGGCCTCCGCTACGGACGCGTGATGCAGGCGATCTCGGGCGTGCACTTCAATTATTCGTTTCCGGAGCGGTTCTGGCCGGTGCTGGAGGCGGTGAACGAATCGAAACTGCAAGGCCAGGCTTTCATCGACGATTCCTACTTCGCGCTGCTCAGGAACTATCGCCGATTCGGCTGGCTGATCCTGTTCCTCTTCGGCATCTCGCCGGCCGTCTGCCGTTCCTTCTTTGCGGGACGCGACGTACCGGCCGGGCTCGAGCCGGCGGGCCGCCACACGCTCGTCGCGCCGCACGCGACCTCGCTTCGCATGAGCGACCTCGGTTACCGGAACAAGAACCAGGCGGGTGTCCACGTGTCGGTCAACTCGCTCGAGGAGTACATGCGCGACCTGTCGCGCCTGATCTCCACGCCGCACCCGGAATACGAAGCACACGGCGTCATGGTCGACGGCGAATGGCGGCAGCTGAATGCCAACCTGCTGCAGATCGAGAACGAGTACTACAGCTTCATCCGTCCGAAGCGCGTCGCGTTTTCCGGCGAGAGGCCAACGAAGGCATTGCTGCGCGGCGGAGTGCAGTACGTCGAGATGCGCTCTTTGGACGTCGGTGCCTACGATCCCGTTGGCGTCAACCAGCGCAAGCTGTGCTTTCTCGAGGCCTTCGCGGCGCTCTGCCTGCTGCGCGGGAGCGAGCCGCTGTCGCCGGAGCAGTCCGAGCAATTCGAGGCCAATCACGTGACCGTCGCGAGCCGGGGCCGCGAACCGGGACTCGAGCTGTGGACAGAGAGCGGCCCGCGCGCGCTTGCCGACTGGTCGGCGGAGATCCTCGACCAGATGCAGGGTATCTGCGAGCTCCTGGATGCCGGCGAGCGGTCACGGCCCTATGCGGCGGCGCTCGCCTTCCAGCGCGCGAAGCTCGATGACTACCGCGAGCTGCCTTCGGCCCGGCTGCTCGAGGAAATGCGCCGCCAGGACATGTCGTTCTTCGAGCTTGCGATGTGGATGTCACGCATGCATCGCGACTATTTCCGCGAGCTGTACCCGCCGAATGACGGGCGCCTCGCCGAGCTTCGCGCGGAGGCGGAACATTCGCTCGAAGAGCAGCGCGCGATCGAAAGCCGCGACACGCTGCCGTTCGCCGATTTCGTGGAGCGTTATAATGCAGGCTCGTTGGTCTGAGGCGGGCAGCAGTGAAGTGAGCGAAAGCCCCACGACCTCGCTGACCGTGCGGCAGCTCGAGCGCGGCTTTTACGGCCTGCGTTTCAGCCCGGACCTCGAAGCCTCATGGCGGCGCGAGCAGTTCCAGGACCGCCTGACGTATCTGCGCGTCAACCTCGTACTGCTGGCCGTGATTATTTTCACGATCGTGCAGCTCGACGAGGTGGTCCTGCCGACGGTGGCGCAGGTCATCCCGAACCTGGCGCGTATCGGCGTGCTGGTGCCGCTGCTGGTACTGGGGCTGGCACTTACGTTCCTGCAGCGGGCCGACGTCTGGTACCCGCGGTTCATGGCGGTCGGCATGTGCGTGGGGCTCCTCGGCATCGCATGGGTCGGATTGGCCTCGTGGGAGGCCGGTGAGAGCCGCGTTTTCGTCCGCCTGGTCATCGCGACAATCGCCGTGTACTTCGTGCTGGGCCTTCCGTTCCGCTCAGCGCTCGCAGCGAACCTCATTGCGATCGCGTTCTACGCCGCGGTCGCCGTCGAAAAGGCCATGCCGTGGGCGGACCTCACCCATTACGTCGCGATGCTCCTGATGACGAACGTGATCTGCGCGGCAGGTGCGTACAACCTCGAGCACGCGCGCCGCACCGCCTGGCTCGACGGCCGGCTCCTCGCGGAGACCGCATTGCAGGACGGACTGACGGGAATCCCCAACCGGCGCCGTTTCGACGATCACCTGCAGCGTGTCTGGGCCCAGAGTATCCGCGAGCGCGGGTCCATCGCGCTCCTCTTCGCGGACATCGATCACTTCAAGGCGTTCAACGACCGCTACGGCCACCAGGCGGGGGACGAGGCGCTCAAAGCCGTTTCCAAGGTGCTTGCGCACTTCGCGCGCCGGCCACTCGACCTCGCGGCGCGCTACGGCGGCGAGGAATTCGCGCTCGTGCTCTTCGACACGACTTGCGACCATGCGCTGCGTATCGGCGAGGAGATCATGGCGGCGGTGCGGGAACTCGCGATTCCGCACACGGATTCGGGCGCGGCGCCGGTCCTGACGATCAGCATGGGCATCGGCTGCGTCGTGCCCGTCGCGCGCAGAAGCTGTCAAGGTCTCGTGCAGCTCGCTGACCAGGCGCTCTACGCGGCGAAGGATGCCGGCCGCAATCAGGCGCGCGTGCAGGCGGCTGAATACGAGCACATGAAGACGGGATACTTCCGCCGGCACATGCCGGAGAAGAGCGAGCCGGGTAAGGATCAGTAGATCGCGACTTCGCGCCGGCCGCGCGAGTCGCGCGCCGCCCTGAACATTCCCTCGGTGTTGAATTCGAGCGACAGGACGCCGTCCTTGTCGACGACGATGACGCCGCCGTCGCCGCCGATGTCCTTGAGCCTGCCGTGGATCACATCGCGCGCCGCCTCGGCTGCGCTCACGCCGGAGAGCCGTACGCGCGCGCAAATCTCGTGTGCAACGACGGCGCGGATAAAATATTCGCCACTGCCGGTCGCGGAAACCGCGCAGGTGGCGTTGTCGGCGTAGGTGCCGGCGCCGATGATCGGAGAATCGCCGATCCGGCCCCAGCGCTTGTTTGTCATGCCGCCTGTCGACGTTGCCGCGGCCAGGTTGCCGTTGCTATCGCGGGCAACCGCGCCGACCGTACCGAAATAGCCGATGTCCTCTTCGTTGGAAGCGATGCGCTCGCTCTTCTGCGCGTCCTCGAGCTGCTTCCAGCGCCGCTCGGTGTAGAAGTAGCTGCCAGGCACGAGCGTCACGCCCTGTTCAAGCGCAAACTCCTCCGCGCCCTCGCCCGACAGCAGCACGTGCGACGTGCGCTCCATTACCATGCGCGCGAGGTCGATGGGATTGCGGATGTGCTTGACGCCGGCGACCGCACCGGCTTTCTGAGTGGCGCCGTCCATGATCGCCGCGTCGAGCTCGTTGATCCCGGCGTGGTTGAACACCGCGCCGTGACCGGCGTTGAAATACGGCGAGTCCTCGAGAATCCGGACCGCCGCCATCGTCGCGTCGAGGCTCGACCCGCCTTTCTCGAGGACGGCATAGCCGGCGTCAAGCGCCCGCTCGAGATCTGCGCGGTACGCGCGCTCGTTCTCCGCGTTCATCGAGGCGCGGCTGATCACGCCGGCGCCGCCGTGTATGGCGATCGAAATCATCGGTCGGTCTCCGTCGGCGGCGGTGGCAGGCATCGCGATCGCGAGGCAGGCCAGTATTGCCGGCAAGAATCTGGAATACGACATTGTTCCGTTATTATCCGCGAATACGGTCCCGCCGGGCGAGCGGCGCCTGAACCGGGCCGGGGAGTGACGCAATGAGGAACCGACTGCCGGCGATTAGCGCGGCCATGGCCATCGCCATGGCAGTCGCCGCATGCGACGGCGATGCCGGTGCGATGCTCGGAACGCTCGAGCGCGACCGCATCGAGCTGGTTGCGGAAGCCCACGAAACGATCATCGAGGTCGCGGTGCGCGAAGGCACGGCCGTTCCCGAAGGCGGCCTGGTTCTTCGGCTCGACCCGGCCGCCGTCGAGACCCGTCTCGCGCAGGCGCGCGCGAATGCGCGGGAGGCCGAGCGGCGCCACGCAGAGGCCGTTGCCGGCGCCCGCAAGGAGCAGGTGAGTGAGGCGCGGGCAATCGTCGCGGGTGCGCGCGCGCGCGCCGTGACCGAGTCGAGCGAATTTGATCGCGTCGAGAAGGTCGTTGCCGACGGCCTGCTGCCCGCGAGCGCACTTGACCGGCAGCGGGCGGCGAAGGACAGCGCGATCGCGGATGAACGCGCCGCCCGCGAGCGGCTGGCGGAACTCGTGCACGGCACCCGCGTAGAGGTCGTCGAACAGGCAGCCGCGGCGCTCGATGCGGCGCGTTCACAGGTCGCCGAACTCGAGCTTTCGCTCGCGCGGCATTCGGTGCGCGCGCCGCGCGCCGGGATCGTCGACGCGCTGCCGTACGAACTGGGCGAGCGCCCGCCGCGTGGCGCGCCAGTCGCGGTCCTGCTCGCGGAGGGCGCCCCGTACGCGCGCGTGTACGTCCCCGAGACGGAGCGCGCTGCCGTCTCTCCGGGCGATCCGGCCATCGTGCGCATCGACGGCACGGATCGCGACTGGAAGGCCGAGGTGCGTTACATCTCCTCGGAGGCGGCGTTCACGCCTTACTACGCGCTCAATGAGCGCGAGCGCGGCCGGCTCTCCTTTCTTGCCGAGATCGTGCTGACGGAGTCCGAGGCGGCCCGGCTTCCCACCGGCATGCCGGTCGAGGCGATCCTGACGGGAACCCGGGCGGGGCCGTGACGCCCGCGATCAGCGCGCGCGGCCTCGCGCGGCATTTCGGCAAGGTGATCGCCGTCGACGGCATCGACCTCGACGTGCCGCGCGCGCAGATCTACGGCTTCCTCGGGCCGAACGGCTCGGGAAAATCGACGACGATCAGGATGCTCTGCGGCCTGCTCGTGCCCACGCGCGGCACGGCGGATGTGCTCGGCTACGCCGTGCCGCGGGACGCGGAGATCCTGCGACGCAAGCTCGGCTACATGACCCAGCGTTTCTCGCTATGGGAGGACCTGACAGTCGAGGAAAACCTCGAGTTCATGGGCCGCGTGTACGGGATCGATCGCGCGCTCCGCCGGGAGCGGATCCGGGACCGCGTGGCGAACTACGACCTGGCCGCCATTGCGAGCCAGCGCGCGGGCACGCTTTCTGGCGGTGAGCGCCAGCGCCTTGCGCTCGCCGCCGCGACCCTGCACAACCCGGAACTCCTGCTGCTCGACGAGCCGACGAGCGCGGTCGATCCGCAGAGCCGGCGCGATTTCTGGGAGAACCTTTTCGCGCTCGTCGCCCGCGGCACGACGATCCTCGTGTCCACGCATTACATGGACGAGGCCGAGCGCTGTCACCGGCTCGCGATCCTCGATCTCGGGCGCGTGGCGGCGGAAGGGGAGCCCAAGGTCCTCGTGCGCGACATAGACGCCGCTGTGATCGAGATCGAATGCGGCGACCTGGTTGCCGCGCGCCGTGCGCTCGGCTCGGTGCCCGCGATCCGGAGCATCGCCCAGCTCGGCAACCGCCTGCGCGTGCTCATGCCACGCGATGCGCGCGATCCCGAACGCGAGCTTCGCGCGGCGCTAGCGCCGCATTGCCCGGAGGCGCGGGTTGAGCGGGTCGCTGCCTCGCTCGAGGACGTGTTCGTGGCGGCGACGCGCCTGCGCCGGGAATCGGCGACCCGGGAGCGCGCGGCGTGATCTGGTTCGCGCGCCTGTTCGCGATTGCTGCCAAGGAAGTCCGGCAGCTCTCGCGAGATCGCATCACGGTCGGGCTGATCGTCGGCATCCCGACCATCCAGCTGCTGCTGTTCGGCTATGCGATCAATTTCGACGTACGCGGGGTCTCGACGGCGGTGCTCGACCAGGCGCGCACCTCGCTGTCGAGGCGCCTGGTCGGCGACCTGGGCGCGACGCAGGTGCTCGGGGAGATCCGCCAGGCAGGCAGCGAACGCGAATTGCGGAGGCTGATCCAGCGCGGCGACGCCAACGTCGGCATCGTGATCGCGCCGGACGTCGAGCGTCGCATCGCCGAGGGAGACCGCGCCGCGATGCAGATCCTGGTCGATGGCAGCCGGCCCGCCCTCGAGAACGTTGCGCAGGGCCTGACCGGGATTCCGTTGCTTCGACGCGCCGGCATGCCGGCCCCGCACCGGCCGGTCGAGATCATCGTCGCCTACAACCCTGCCAAGCGCACGGCGGTCCAAATCGTACCGGCGCTCTGCGGCGTGATTTTGACCATGACGATGGTCATATTCACTGCAAGCGCAATCGTGCGGGAGCGCGAACGCGGAAACCTCGAGCTACTGATCACCACGCCGGTGTCGGTCGTGCAGCTCATGACTGGCAAACTCCTGCCCTACGTCGCGATTGGCCTGATCCAGACGACGCTGATCCTGGTGCTTGGTTACTGGCTCTTCGACGTGCCGGTAACCGGCAGCCTCGTGGACCTTTATCTCGGCGCGCTGCTCTTCATCGCAGCCTCGTTGTCGCTCGGGCTTCTGATCTCGACCGTGGCGCGGACGCAGTTCCAGGCAATGCAGATGGCGATCGTGACGATGCTGCCATCCATCCTGATGTCGGGCTTCATGTTCCCATTCGAGGGCATGCCGAAGGCCGCCCAGTGGATCGCACAAGTCCTGCCCTTGACCCACTTCAACGAGATTATCCGGGGTATCGTGCTCCGGGGAGCAACCCTGTGGGATATGCGTCCCGAACTGGCCAAGCTCGCAGTCTTCCTGGCCGTGACCTTGACCCTCTCAATCAAGAGGTTCCACAAG
>Ga0105106_10000764_pt1 | contig 22908 bp, 18 predicted proteins | sample PPLLaktember2015_5_FD_79109 | JGI IMG/M metagenome (GOLD analysis project Ga0105106, IMG submission 79109) | Freshwater sediment microbial communities from Prairie Pothole Lake near Jamestown, North Dakota, USA - PPLs Lake P8 Core (1) Depth... | ecosystem: Environmental > Aquatic > Freshwater >...
AGGACAAGTATCCTGTTGCTCCCAAGGTCAATGCCCTCTTTTGTCATTCCGGTTTGAACCCCATAAATCGTAATTCCAAACTCTTTTGACTTATCCTGCATTATCCTGTAAAGTTCATCGCCTGCAACCGGTTGTCCTGCGACCGGTATTATAATAGTTCCTTGAGAAAATTTCTTTTTAAGCGTGCCGTCATCGTAAACAAAGCTTTCAGTTGCCACCCTGGTTTTCAGACCAAGTTTCTGAAAATAATATAGTGCTTTTGGTGAATAATACTCATACCATTCAAATAGCCAGGCATATGGATTTGCAACGGACTCAATACTCCCAGGAGTAACAGGTGATTCAGTGACTTCCCGGCCTGTCAATCCTGTCATCTCTTTGGGAATTGTAATGGCGGAACTGTTAAGATTGAATGACATCGGAAGCACCCAGGTGGATGTATCATAGAAAAGGCTGTCGGTAAACTCGGTTACAGGCTCAAAAAGACTCCTTACAAATCGGTATTCCGGCTGGTTGAGAGGAACCAGATAGCTTTCCCCGGGTTTGTAAGTTATCCCGTTTTTTGCAATCTCCTTGTTGGTCTTGAATACTTTTATCCTGTGTTGCAACAGGATGCTTATGAATTCTGAAACTCTTGAATTATCTGATGGTTCGCTGAAGATGTACGCCTTGACAGGATGTCTGTCAGCCTGGGTAAGGGCATCGCTGTAAAAATTTCTCTGGCTCTCCAGAAGCTTAGTTCTCATATTCAAACCAGCTTCCAGTGTCGAAAGTGATACGGTGAACTGGTTCCTGATGGCAAACGGGAAAGATAATACTCCCCCGGGAGTCTCTCTAAAATGTCCTTTTACACCCGCCTGTTCGAAAAGAATGCCAACTGACCCGTGAATATCGGGATATGAAGAACCCTTGCCGACATAAAAATCATCAAAACTCTCCTCTGTAAAGTAGAGGCTTCCGATTGAATTAAGGTGTTTTTCATGGTATTTACCAATCTCGGCCGTGAGTTCACCATTTTCCTTTGGTGTCAGCGGATTATTCCGGCTTTGTATTCCGGGCTGGAAAAAGAATGTTTCGTTGGCTCCAGTTTCATGATGATCGGTATTTATATTTGGTTTCCACTTATGGAAGGCTGCAACCCGTCCTTTCGATTCGGGGTGCTGCAGCATTATGTAATCGCGGTTCAGGTCAAACCAGTAATGATTCGTTCTTCCGCCCGGCCAGCTTTCACTGAATTCCATCGAGGCAGGATCGGGGTTGTTGTTAAGGCTCCTCATCGAATTGACCCATGTTGAATGCCTCTGCATCCCATCGGGATTAAGAGCAGGATCAATAAGGATTATTGTTTTGCTGAGAAGTTCATCCATTGCAGCGCCTTCTCCTGCAATCAGATAATAGGCAACCAGTGCTGAAGCATTCTGTGCACTTGATTCATTGCCGTGGATACCGTAACCAAGCTTAACAAGAAGAGGCATTCCGGTCAGGTCTGCTCTGGCTGACACGGAAGGATCGCAAAGATTCTCATGCTCCCTTCTCAGCTTTTCAAGATTTTTGATGTTTTCGGGTGAGCTTATTATAAGATGTCCGAGAGGACGGTTTTCATAACTCCTTCCATACTCCTCCCATACTGCCCTGTCGGATGCCTTTGCAAGCTCAAGCATATAGGAATATAGTTTGTCGTGGCTAAGGTGCCATTCTCCTATTTCGTGCCCGAAGAACTGTTTGGGAAGAGGAACTGACTGGTTGTAAGTAATGTTTTTCGGCAGGTAATAATCGAGTGTAACCTGGGAACTTGTCATTAATGAAAATGAGAACAACAGAATGAAAGATAAAATGGTTTTTTTCATTTGAATCTGGATGATGATTTGTAATATTATTGGTATTCTTTTTTTTAACCACGGAGTATCACGAAGTACTTACGGAGTTTCACAAAGTTTATGAAAACGCTGGCGCCGATTTGCAATCGGTGCCATGAAATAGTCGGCACGGATTACAAATCCGCGCCAGCAAAATCATTCTCCCCAGGTATAGCCCTGCGCCCTGCGCCGTTCTTCATAATGTTTAGAGTCCCCCCATTCCCCGTATACGATCTCGTTATCAGCCAGGCTCACCCTTGCCTCGAGGCAGCTCTGGCAATCCTCTGCCGAATCATCGGTGCATGGTTTGTTGTCGTAGAGCTTGTAACTGTCGCGGTATTTGCCGGGAGTTATATTCGGCATTATAATGTTTGCACCAATTTTAATTGCTTTTACCCTTCCGACAGGATCAATTGCCTGCACTGCCGTTGCTGCAACAATATTTATATCCTTCATAATAATCCTGAGGATCGCTATCATTTTCAGGGTCATGTCAAATCTTTCAGCCAGGGGCCAGAGCTCATCCGTATATTCAATAAGCGGTGTATCAGCATGTTCAATATACGGTCCCATTCCGCACATGTCGATATTGAAATCCCTCATGAAGATCAGGTCTCCGGCAAGATCATCAATAGTCTGAAAAGGCAATCCAATCATCACTCCGGTCCCGGTCTGGTATCCTATGTCCTGGAGGCTTTTCAGGCAGTCGAGCCTCCTTCTGAACTCGTGTTTTTTATTACCGGGATGGATTTTCCGGTATAGCGCTTCATTCGTGGCTTCGATCCGCAGAAGATATCTGTGGGCTCCGGCTTCGAACCATCGCTTATATACATTTTTTTCCTGCTCCCCGACTGAAAGTGTTATACCAAGTTCGCCATCTGACAGATCTTTTATTTTATGAATAAGGTTTTCAATCCGGTCAGTTACGGTATGACTCTCGAGTTCGCCCGATTGGAGGGCAATTGAACCGTATTTATTGTCATATGCAAATTTTGCTGAAGCAAGTATCTCATCGTCAGTGAGATTGTATCGTTTCAGGTTTTTGTTGCCTTTTCTTATTCCACAATAGAGGCAATCCTTGCTGCAAATATTTGAGAACTCTATCAATCCCCTGAACCAGACATTTCTCCCGATATATTTCTCCTTTATTTCAGCCGATCTTGTAAAAAGCAGGCTCCTCTCTTCTCCCTGGCACGAAAGAAGAGTGATAATATCCTCCCTGGAGAAATCGTCCAGTTGTAATATTTCTTTTATACTCATTAATTGCAAAAATAGTCTTATTAATCATTTGGGATGCCAATTCAATTAACATGATCACTCTTTTGTTTTACAGAATTTATTTTTAGTATATTGCTTTCTCTAAAGTATATGATTTTGTTTGTGGTTTGTTATATTTCTGAAACCTACTTATTCACCGTTGCCAGCAATGTCGGTTTTCTGAAACGGTTTGGCGGTCTCTGATTCACCCTGTATCGGAACGGCGGATTAATCTAATCAAACCTTAGGCTGAAAGCAAGCTATGATAAATGACAAACTAATAAATCCTTCCAGCATCGTGGTTGTTGGAGGATCGGAAGATCTTTTAAAACCAGGAGGCAAAATCCTCAAAAACATAATTGACGGCGGTTATTCCGGCGACCTTTTTGCTGTCAATCCCAAGCAGGATTGCATCCAGGGCGTGAAATCATACAGGGATATAAGGGATATTCCATCTGTCGATCTTGCTATACTGGCGATAGCTTCAAAATACTGTTTCGGGGTTGTTGATATTCTTGTCAGGGAAAAGAGTACCAGGGCTTTTATAATCATTTCAGCCGGTTTCAGTGAAGCCGGAGAGGAGGGAAGAAAGCTCGAAAAGGAGATTGCCGCACTTATCGATAATGCGGGAGGATGCCTTATCGGCCCCAATTGCATTGGTGTTGTTACAAGGACATACCATGGCGTTTTTACAACACCGGTGCCAAAACTAAGTGAAAAGGGCTGTGATTTCGTTTCCGGTTCCGGTGCCACGGCGCTTTTTATTATTGAATCGGCTCTTCCAAAGGGATTAAGCTTTTCAAGCGTCTTTTCTGTCGGCAACAGCGCCCAGACAGGAGTTGAAGAGGTGCTCGAATACTGGGACATAAATTATGATCCGGGAAAAAGTTCTCCGATCAAGTTGATATACGTAGAGACGATACCAAATCCTGACAAGCTTCTGCATCATGCCTCTTCCCTGATCCGCAAGGGTTGCAGGATAGCTGCAATAAAGGCAGGAACTACCGAGGCCGGAAGCCGTGCCGCCTCATCACATACGGGTGCAATGGCAACCTCCGATTCAGCAGTTGAAGCGCTCTTCCGTAAAGCCGGTATAGTCCGCTGCTCAGGTCGTGAGGAGCTCACAACTGTTGCTTCAGTATTCATGCATAAGCCTCTGAAAGGAAGGAATATAGCCATTGTGACCCACGCAGGAGGACCAGCAGTGATGCTCACCGATGCTTTGTCGGCCGGAGGGATGAATATTCCAAAGCTTGAAACGGAGGATCAGAACAGGATCCTTGAAATGATGAACCCGGGGGCCTCTGCCGTGAATCCGATCGACATGATCGCCACTGCTACAATTGATCAGCTCAACAGGGTAATTGAGTATGTCGACAAGGACCTCAGGATGATCGACGGCATGAGTGTCATTTTCGGAAATAACGGCCTGACCGACATGAGTGAAATATACACTCTTCTTCACAGGAAAATAGAGGGGTGCAATAAACCTCTTTATCCCATCCTTCCTTCAATTTCAAGCTCTTCCGATGAACTTGAAGATTTTATGAACAAAGGCCATGTCAACTTCCCCGATGAGGTCGTGCTGGGGAGAGCATTGACAAGAATTTTCAATACCCCTTACCCCGCGGAAGAAAAGATCTTCCTGGAAAAGATAGATGTGCCGAAAATCAGAAAAATAATCGATGGTTCAGAAAGCGGGTACCTTAATCCCGATGTAATACAACAACTTCTCAGTGCCGCGCATATCCCGCTTGTTAAAGAAGCAGTGGCGACTTCCAGAGGAGAAATAATCTCACTTGCCGGCAAAATGGGTTATCCTCTTGCACTTAAGGTTGTGGGTCCTGTTCATAAATCTGATGTCGGCGGTGTTACCCTGAATATCAAATCGCAGAAACACCTTGAAGCTGAATTCACAAGAATGAAAAGAATCAAGGGGGTAACAGGCGTGATGGTCCAGGAAATGCTTACCGGGACAGAGCTGTTTATCGGTGCTAAATATGAGCCAAAGTTCGGACATATTATTCTTTGCGGACTTGGTGGTATATTTGTCGAGGTTCTCGGCGATGTTTCCTCCGGACTCGCCCCGCTTACCTTCAATGAGGCCGACTCAATGATAAAGAGCCTCAGGGCATATAAGATAATCAGGGGAACCCGCGGTAAACCAGGTATTAACGAGTCAAAATTTGCAGAGATAATCGTGCGGCTTTCAAGCCTCCTGAGATTTGCCACAGAAATCAAGGAGCTTGACCTGAATCCGCTTATCGGCAGCCAGAAGGATATTACAGTGGTAGATGCAAGGATAAGAATAGAAAAATAACCAGGTAACCGGTATTCAGTATTCGGTATTCAGTATTCAGTATTCAGTATTCAGTAACCGGTAACCAGTAACGAGTAACGAGTAACGAGTAACAAACAACAGATAATCAGTAAATAAATTTCAACAATATGATAATTCCCCAGCTTTCGGTTTTTCTTGAAAATAAATCGGGCCGGCTCACCGAAGTGCTTGAAGTGCTCGGAAAAGAGAACATAAGTATAACAGCCCTGAGTATTGCCGATACATCTGAGTTCGGGATACTCCGCCTGATAGTACCTGACCCTGAAAAGGCAAAAGCCCTGCTGAAAGAACAGCTTTTTTCGGTCAATATTTCGGAAGTCATATCAGTCAGCGCACCAAATGAGGCAAAATACTATGCGAAAGTGCTGAAGATACTGTCCGATCTTGGAATAAGCGTTGAATACACTTATGCATTTTCGAGCGGATCGAGGGCGATTATAATTCTGAGGTGCAACAATAACGACCAGGCAATAAAGGCTCTGAAGGATCATGAGATGGAATTGCTTAATGCAAGTGAATTGTATAGGATTTAATAAAAACCTGACAGGGGTTGCTTCTCCCGCTTTTTTTTAAAAAGCGGGATCGCAATGACTCTGGATACAAGACAGATCCTCTCCTGGGAGGGGTGGGGGTGATTTTTTTTAATATATTGCAGACTTTATATGGAAATCTGGAACAGGCATTTTGAGTGCATGGATCGTGATGAACTGAGGAGGGTTCAGAGTGAGCGTCTTGTTGAAACAGTCGAAAGGGTTTATTTCAATGTTCCTTACTACCGTCATAAAATGCAGGAAGCCGGGCTGGGTCCGGAGAAGATCCGTTCAATTGATGACCTTGATAAGCTTCCATATACAACAAAACAGGATCTGAGGGATAATTACCCCTTCGGACTGTTCGCCGTGCCGATGAGTGAAATAGTCAGGATCCATGCATCTTCAGGAACAACCGGCAAATCGACCGTTGTCGGTTATACAAGGAATGACATCTCCACCTGGTCGGAAGTGATGGCGCGTACCCTTACGTCAGCCGGGGCAACCAGGAATGATTTCATCCAGATCGCCTACGGCTACGGACTCTTTACAGGAGGACTTGGCCTCCATTACGGGGGAGAAAAGATAGGAGCATCGGTGATCCCGATTTCGGGCGGGAATACGATGCGTCAGATCGAAATAATGCGCGATTTCGGAAGCACTGTTCTGGCATGCACCCCTTCGTATGCCCTTTACCTGGCCGAGGCAATTCAGGAAAGCGGAATCGACCGCAGTGAATTCAGGCTGAAAGCAGGCGTGTTCGGGGCCGAACCTTGGACCGAGAATATGAGAAAGGAAATTGAAGACAAACTGAAGGTCAAAGCTATTGATATCTACGGATTAAGCGAGGTAATAGGTCCGGGTGTGGCGAGCGAATGCCAGTTTCAGGAGGGTCTTCATATAAATGAGGATCACTTTTATCCCGAAATAATCGATCCGGATACTTTGAAGGTTCTACCGGAAGGAACGACCGGAGAACTGGTGTTTACAACCCTGACAAAGGAGGGATTGCCGTTGATCAGGTACCGGACACGCGATCTTACAAGGATCACCACCAGTAAATGCAAATGCGGGCGCACCCTGGTGAGAATGGATAAATGCCTTGGCCGCAGCGATGACATGCTCATAATTAGGGGAGTGAACCTTTTCCCTTCACAACTCGAACATGTACTTCTGGAAATGAGCGGCATAAAACCTCATTACCTGCTCATTGTCGACAGGATTAACAATCTCGACACCCTTGAACTCAGGGTTGAGGTCGATGAAGCCTTCTTCCTCGATAAGATAAGCCAGCTTGAATCGCTGCGTAAAACCATCAGTGAAAACCTCGAAAGCTCATTGGGACTCAGCATCAAAGTGACCCTGGTTGAACCCAAGATGATCGAAAGGAGCGAGGGTAAATCAAAACGGGTAATCGATAAAAGAAAATTTTAGTCTTATATGAATAATATTCCTATACCTGATGAGGTAATAGAGCCACTGAAAGAAGCAACCGGAATAAAATCACCCGGTACTGCTTCCATACGCGAAATAGTCTCCCTGGTCAACAGGATAGAACAAAAAACGGGAATTCCTTTTATCAGAATGGAAATGGGTGTACCCGGAATACCGGCACCCGCAATAGGCACTGAAGCTGAAATAGAGGCTCTTCATAAAGGCGTCGCATCATTATATCCTGAAATTGCCGGTCTCCGCATCCTGAAAAACGAAGCATCGAGATTCATAAAGCTTTTTATGGATGTCGATATAAGCCCTGCCGGCTGCATTCCCACTGTCGGATCAATGATGGGATCGATGATCTGTTTCCTTGTTGCCAACAGGAACGACAGAACCAAGGAGGGTTCCCTTTTTATCGATCCCGGATTTCCGGTACAGAAACAACAGGTAAAAATGCTGGGGCATGAATGCTTTTCATTCGATGTATATAACTACAGGGGTAAAAAACTCAGGGCAAAGCTCGAACCATATCTGCAGACCGGTAAGGTGTCATCGCTTCTCTTTTCGAATCCGAACAATCCGACATGGATATGCCTGAATGATGAAGAGCTTTCGATAATAGGTGAACTTTGCCGGAAGTATGATGTTATTGTTATTGAGGATCTTGCTTACTTTGGGATGGATTTCAGAAAAGACTATTCAGTTCCCGGGAAACCTCCTTTCCAGCCTTCGGTCGCCCATTATACCGACGATTACGTTTTGCTTATATCAAGTTCAAAGATCTTCAGCTATGCCGGGCAAAGAATAGCTATCATGGCAATCTCCGATCATCTTTTCAACCGGAGCTATCCTGATCTTCTCAGGTATTATTCTTCTGATAAATTCGGACATTCAGCTATCTTTGGCGCTTTATACGGAATTTCTGCAGGTGTTTCCCATTCGGTGCAATATGGCTTCGCCGCCTTGCTGAAAGCTGTTAATGACGGAGTATATAAAAACCGTAATGATATTCTGGAATATGGAACCAAGGCCCGCATAATGAAAGAATTGTTTACAGGAAACGGATTCAGGATCACGTATGATAAGGATCTTGACGAACCGATAGCCGATGGATTCTATTTTACGATATCTTATCCAGGTATGACGGCATCTGAACTGATTGATGCCCTTCTGCGGTACGGGATAAGTGCAATTACTCTCGATACAACCGGGAGCGAAAGGAATGATGCCCTCAGGGCATGTGTATCGCTTGTCCCGCATTCACTTTTCGGTGCTCTGGAATATCGTCTTAAACAATTTAACAAAGATCACAAGGTATAACCCCCTTCCCAACCTTCCCCCAGGGGGGAAGGAGCTAACCTCCCGCTTTGCGGGATTAGAAAGGGGGTAAAAACAAATAGTAAAAGTTGATTTACAGTAGAAAAACGTTTATTATGGCAAAGATAAAAGGAAGCATTGTGGTGAATATTGACAGGTGCAAGGGATGCGAGGTTTGCATGGTTTCCTGCCCGACCGGAACCATAGCCATGGCAAAGGAGGTAAACATCAAAGGGTACAATTATGCTTACCCGGCTTTTCCCGAGCTTTGCATCGGATGCGCCAATTGCGCAATGGTATGTCCCGACGGTGTGATAACTGTTTATAAAACAAAAATATAGCCTGCCAATGGAAAGAGAATTAAGATTGATGAAAGGCAATGAGGCGGTTGCAGAAGCCGCGATCAGAGCCGGAGCCGATGGTTATTTCGGCTATCCCATCACCCCGCAGAGCGAGATTATCGAATATCTCATGGAAGCAAATCCGTACGAGACCACCGGAATGGTGGTCCTTCAGGCTGAAAGCGAGGTTGCAGCCATAAATATGGTATATGGCGGAGCCGGATGTGGAAAGAAGGTAATGACTTCTTCATCATCACCGGGTATCAGCCTGAAACAGGAAGGGATAACCTATATCGCAGGCGCAGAGCTGCCATGCCTTATAGTAAATGTTGTCAGGGGAGGACCCGGACTTGGGACAATCCAGCCTGCACAGTCAGATTATTTCCAGGCGGTAAAGGGAGGCGGACATGGCGATTACCATCTTATCGTTCTTGCCCCTGCTTCCGTTCAGGAGATGGCCGACTTTGTCGACCTTGGTTTTGAGCTTGCATTCAAATACAGGAATCCGGTAATGATGCTTTCCGATGGGGCAATAGGCCAGATGATGGAAAAGGTATGGCTCAGCCCCCCGAAAGAAAGATCCAAAACAGTTCCTGAATGGGCGACGACGGGCAAACCTCCAACGAGAAAAAGAAATATAATAACTTCACTCGAACTCGATCCTGACCGCCAGGAGGTTTTTAATCAGAAACTCGTTGCCAAGTATAACGAGATAAGGGAAAAAGAGGTCCGTTTTGAGGAATTCCGGTGCCAGGATGCAGAGTATCTGCTGGTGGCTTACGGAACAAGCGCCCGGGTATGCCAGAAGGCGGTTGAACTCGCCCGTGAACAGGGAATAAAAGCAGGATTGCTAAGGCCAATCACCCTTTTCCCCTTCCCTTCAAAACAGTTAAACAAACTTGCCGACAGGGTCAGGCTTATGCTTGCAGTGGAAATGAGCGCCGGCCAAATGGTGGAAGATGTTTTGCTTGCAGTGAACGGCAAAGTGCCTGTTTATCATTACGGAAGAATGGGGGGTGTCATACCATCCCCCGATGAGGTTGTTGAAAATCTTAAGGAACGGATTAGAGGAGGTGCAAAATGAAAGAAATTACAGGTATTAAAGAGATAATTAAGCCTGAGAACCTGGTTTACAAAAAGTCAGAAATTCTGACAGATGTAATAATGCACTATTGTCCGGGCTGCGGCCATAGTACTGCGCACCGTATCCTTGCCGAGATCATAGAGGAGGAGGGGATCCAGCAAGATATCATTGGCGTTTCGCCAGTTGGATGCTCCGTTTTCCTGTACCACTACCTTGATATCGACTGGCAGGAGGCTGCCCACGGCCGTGCTCCGGCCCTGGCAACTGCAATCAAGAGGCTTCTTCCCGATAAATATGTCTTTACTTATCAGGGCGATGGTGACCTGGCGGCAATCGGAACCGCTGAGACCATCCATGCCTGCAACAGGGGAGAAAACATCCTTATTCTTTTTATAAACAACGGCATCTACGGTATGACCGGAGGACAAATGGCCCCGACAACGCTTGCCGGTATGAAATCCTCCACTTCACCTTACGGAAGGGACATTAAATCGATGGGCAATCCATTGAAGATGACTGATATTGTTGCAACTCTTCCAGGTACTTATTATGTAACCCGTCAAAGCGTTCATACTCCTGCAAATGTCAGGAAGACAAAAAAGGCAATGAGGAAAGCAATTCAGTACCAGAAACTTAACAAGGGGACATGCTTTATTGAAATTGTATCCAATTGTCCGTCGGGCTGGAAAATGACACCCGTGCAGTCGAATAAATGGATGGAAGAGAACATGTTCCCTTTCTATCCCCTCGGCGACCTTAAAGTTCCGGATGAACAACCGGTGCAACAACCTAAATCTGAGTAGAAATGACTGAAGAAATATTAATAGCCGGATTCGGCGGACAGGGTGTCCTGTCGATGGGCAAAATAATGGCATATTCAGGTGTTATGCAGGATCTGGAAGTAAGCTGGATGCCTTCATACGGACCCGAGATGAGGGGAGGAACTGCCAATGTGATAGTGATACTGAGCAGTGAAAGAATAAGCTCCCCGGTCATAAGGCATTTTGATACTGCTATAATCCTGAATCAGCAGTCGCTCGACAAATTTGAGGGGTCAGTAAAACCCGGTGGAGTACTGATATATGATTCGAACGGGATTACAAGGCATCCTGAAAGAAAGGATATATCTATTTACAGGGTCGATGCTGCAGAAGAGGCTGCAATTATGAACAGCCCTAAAACATTCAATATGATAGTACTGGGCGGATTCCTGAAGATAAAGCCGGTACTGACAATGGAAAATGTAATAAAAGGGCTTAAGAAATCACTCCCTGAACGATATCATAAGCTTATCCCGGAAAATGAGAGATCGCTCCTGCGAGGAGAGGAGATCATTAAAGAAATCCAGAAAGTCTGAATTTCTTTTGCTGGCGCCGATTTGTAATAGGTGCCTGGTATAAGGCGGTACGGATTGCAAATCCGCGCCAGCGATCGGGGGAGCTCCACTGTTTTATACTCAGTGTTACTCCGTGCGGATACTCTGTGTAACTCCGTGTTAAAATTCTTTGTTTTACTCGTAGAAATGCATTTCCCTGATGTATTTCCACACTTCAGGATGCAGAAAGTATGACATGTTCTTCCCCTTTTTGATCCCGTTACGTATGAAAGTCCCTGAAATATCCATAAGGGGAGCATTGACCCACTTTATTGTTGCTTTAATCAGGATCTCCTCAAGCAGTTCATTTTTCTTTTTAACGGCATCGGGCCGCGGATAAATATAAAGCGGGAACCTGGACACCAGTTCGACGGCGTTCTTCCATTTGTGAAGAGTATAAAGGTTATCTTCCCCCATCAGCAGGATAAATTTATTTTTAGGATACTTTTCCGTGAGGAAAGCCATTGTGTCGATTGTATAGGATGGAGCCGGACGGCTGAATTCAATGTCGGATGATTTCAGAACATCATTGTTTCCAATCGCCAGATCAACAAGGTGCAGCCGGTCACGGTCCGAAAGGAGGGTCTCTTTCTTTTTCAGCGGGTTCTGTGGGCTCACAACAAACCAGACCTGATCAAGGTCGGTGAACTCCTTCATATACCCTGCAATAGCCATATGCCCGATATGAACCGGGTTGAATGAACCAAAGAAAAGACCGATCTTTAACATGGAATATCTTTCTTTTAAAAGTTACTTGTTGCTGGTTACTTGTAACTGGTTAACCAACCAGCAACCAGCACCTAGCAACCAGAAACATTTCTTAAAAAACTCTTTACCATTTCAAATACTTCTTTCTGTGCCAGCTCAAGATTGTCATTTATCACAATATTATCAAAATCAGCGGCCAGTCTCATTTCCTCGACCGCTTTCTCAACCCTGATCCTGATCTTTGACCGGTCGTCGGTTGCCCTTGACAGCAGCCTTTTTTCAAGTTCCTTTATATCTGGAGGCATTATGAAAATCGAGATTGCTTTATTGCCGAAGCTGTTTTTCAGGTTTATTCCACCTTTGACATCCACATCAAAAATCACATGCTTCTTCCCGGCCCAGATCCTTTCTATCTCGCTTTTAAGGGTACCATAAAACTGACCGATGTAAACCTCCTGCCATTCTGCAAATTCATTATTAATGATCTTCTCCCTGAAATCATCAGCAGAGATGAAATAGTATTCCTTCCCGTTTTTTTCTTTTCCCCTTGGCGCCCGGGTAGTGGCCGATATTGAGAATTCCAATCCCAGTCCCTTTCTCAGAAGGTGGTTCACAATCGTCGTTTTCCCGGCTCCCGAAGGGGCTGATATTATTACAAGCTTTCCTTCCATAATATTACTCCACTAAGGGAGTGGTTAAAAAAAACAAAATCCATTAACCGCAAAGTTCGCAGAGTAATTACGTTAAGCTCACAAAGATCTAATGATTAAGGATTTATCTTTGTGTCCTTTGCGATAACTTTGTGTCCTTTGCGGTTAAAATGTTTTTTTCATTAAAATTCTAAAACTTAATCCTAGAGTATATTGTTCGTTTGTTCCTTTATCTTTTCAAGTTCGTCCTTCATCATTACAACGAGTTTTTGAATGGATGCATCATTGGCTTTCGACCCCATGGTATTCACCTCGCGTCCGATCTCCTGGGCAATAAAGCTTAGTATTTTGCCGTTAGGCGCCGGAGAGTCGATTGTCTCCAGAAAATACTCACAATGTTTTTTCAGCCTTACCTTCTCCTCGTTGATATCAAATTTCTCAAGGAAGAATATCAGTTCCTGCTCAAACCTGTTCTTGTCGAGGTTTTCGGTTCCATTGTTCTCCTTAAGGATCGAAATGAGTTTCTCCCTTACTTTCCGGATCCTTCCCGGTTCGAAGGTTTCGACTTCAGAAAGCGAATCAAGAATTCCTGATATTCTTTTTCTCAGATCCGTTTCGATCGATTTCCCTTCTTCTGTCCGGTAGAGGTCAAGCACATTAATCGATCCGATGATCTGTTTTTTTACAAGTTCCCACTCATCCTCCGGCAGTTCGGGCTTTTCTGTCTTGAGCGAATCGGGGAGCCTCATTATTATGGGGAGTATCTGATCATCGACATTAACGTTGAGTTCTCCTGCGATCTCCTTCAACTGTTTATAGTAATTTTTTACAATCGATTTGTTAATCATGGGAACCCCTTCATCTTCAAGGATGTCGAAATAAACTGAAAGATCGATCTTCCCCCGGTCGAGGAACTGGCTTACGAGATTCCTTATTTCAGGCTCCTTCTCCTTGTAAAGCCACGGCATCTTGGTGTTGAGATCGAGCTGTTTCGAGTTCAGGGATTTGATTTCGATTGTGATTTTTTTCTGCTGGGTTTCAGCAATGGCCTTGCCATAGCCGGTCATGGATTTAATCATCTGGGGTAAGGTTAGTGGTGAAAGGTACAAATTATCATCGTTTTATATAAAAATTGTTAAAAAAATAATGTTGTTTGAATGCTAAAGGTCAGATATAAAGCATATTGCATCGTAATTGGTTGCAATAATCCGCCACCGGCCCGTTTATTTTGTTATTTTTACATATTCCAAACGTCTTATCTGACGTTATGATTTATATCTTCAGCCCGATAAGCTGACTAAAACCGAACTGCTTATGAAAGGAAGACCTTTACTCCTTTTTTTTATTTTACTGATATTTGAACTTCCGCACGGATTCTCACAGAATGCCGGGCCTGACTTTGATAAGTTAATATCTGTTCCTGACACCAATTTCAATAGTACGCCATTTCAGGCCGACACCCTGAAAAAAAGCGAGGTATTATTGTCGTTTGACGAAGCAATAGGATTGCTTCAGAAAAGCTTCAGGCTTCAGCCCCGGAGATACCGGCAGGATCCCCTGCTTTCGGCAGTCGGACAGCTTATCATTAATGCTGTCAATCCTCCTTTCGATTCATCAGCCGCTTTCCTGAAGGGATACCCATATGACTCGCTAAGGATCAGAGGTGATGATAGGTATTTTAAGGTGCCGGTAAATATTAGTATTTCAGGTGATTCCATTGTGAATCCAGACTCATCCGCATTGGAATTGAAAAGGGATACACTTATCCTTTCAGCTTTCGAGGGGCGAAACGACTCGATTAAGGCAGCTGTAAATGTTCTTCTCAGTTACCTTGAGAAACGTGATTCGAGCATTATTAAATTTACCGGACCGGGAATCGGGGAATACCCTCTGTGGCTTAATTCAAAGTCAGGCGGGATGATACGGATATGGCTTAAGAACGGCCTTGATGATTCAGTTTCGGTATGGATAGGAAATGAGTCGCGCAATACTATCGGCCTCTACCTCGAGCACGGCGTCGATATCAGGCGGCCAGGACGGCAGGGTAATATATCGGAAGCGCGCATAAATGTTGAACCGCAGGATAAAACCACCCTGATTGGGATAGGGAAGATAATAACGAAGTCTCAGTTCTGGAGGTTCCGGACCGAGGCTTCATTTGCCCTTAACCAGGGGATGGTTACAAACTGGGTCAAAGGAGGAGAAAACAGTATCTCGACAGCTCTTGACATTACATATTTTGCTGATTACAGTAACAAGCCAATGCTTCTGTCATCAAGCAATTTTGCCCGGATAAAATACGGTCTTATCAAATCGGGGGATAATGATTTGAGGAAGAACATCGATCTGCTCGAAACCAACTCCAAGGTGAACCACAAGGCATTCGGCAAGTTTGATTTCAGCGGCATCATGCTTTTCAAAACACAGATCTCAAAAGGGTACAGCTACCCTAATGATTCCGTGCCAGTTTCCAAATTCATTAATCCAGCCGTTCTTACTCTTGGGTTTGGTCTTGATTATAAACCGAATAAGCTGACTTCAATCAACTTTTCTCCCCTTTCATATAAGGCAACCTTTGTTCCTGACACTGCTTCAATTGACCAGACAAAATACGGAGTGGCGCCCGACAGGAGATCAAAGCATGAACCCGGGGCCAGCTTCATGATTACAAATGAGCTGAGACCTGTAAAAAACATGGTTATTACGAACAGGCTGCAGCTGTTTACCAATTACATAAACAATCCGCTTAATATCGATGTCGACTGGGAGATGATATTTCAGGCAAACCTTAACTGGTTCACCGATGTACGCCTTAATACACACCTGATGTTTGATGATGATACAAAGACCCTTGTTTTTGACAGGGACAAGAACCCGGTTCTGGGAAATGACGGCATACAGAAAAAGACGGCCAGGATCCAGTTCAAGGAGCTTCTGGGACTGTCGTTTATTTTCAGGTTTTAGGTATTTGCCCCCAACCCCCTGAAGGGGGCTTAAAATGCAAGAATTTATAGACCCCCTTTAGGGGGCAGGGGGCAGATTCTTCTGGTATATCCTGAACCTTTTAATAATCTTCCCTGACATCCTTTCACATTCGGCTCTCATCCTTGAATTGTTTTCAAGTATCAAATGGCTGTCTATCAGATTCTTGTTATTTTTTCTGGCTGAATCCAGGATTTTTACCCCCAGCAGAACATCTATTCCCCTTGCCCTGTAATCCTTCCTTATTCCTCCAAGCATAAGCATCAGCTTTCTCGATTTCTTCATTTCATTCAGGATCTTGAAAATTCCGAAAGGAAATAATTTTCCTTTCGCAGCAATTATTCCTGATGTCATATCCGGCAAGGCTACGACAAATCCGACAAGTTCCTTTCCGGCCCGGGCGACCTTTACATACTGAGTATCCAGAATAGGCAGATATCTTTTGGCGAACTCCTCTTTTTCAGCATCATTCAGGGGCACATATCCGTAAATGTCAATGAAGGTCTGGTTCATAAGCTCCAGCACAGGGATAATAAAAGGTTTAAGTTCCTTTTTTGAATTGAATTCAATTATTTCTATTTCACCGTTCCTGGAATACCTTTCAAGGGCTTTTGTATACAGCGGAGGAAGCTGATCAGGTATAGGTATGTTGTAGTTTACAAGGTCGACCTCTTTTTCATACCCTTCAGACCCCATCATTGCAGGCATGTACGGCGAGTTGGTCGCTGCCGTGAAGAGCAAAGGGTACTCGAATCCTTCGATCTGAAAACCCTGGGGGTCCTTATCTGAAAATCCAAGGGGACCTACAATCTTTACCATCCCCTTGCTGATCACCCAATCCTCAACCTTTTTAAGAAGGGCGTGAAATACTTCCCTGTCGTCGTAGCATTCCATAAAGCAGAATCTCCCGTGCTTCTCATTCTTTATGGAGTTGTAACGGTTGTTGACAAGTCCCATAATCCGGCCTGCGGGTTTCCCATCCTTGTATGCAAGATAGAATATCGTATCAGCATACTGGTACGACCTGTTTTTCTCCCTGTTGAACAGGTGTAATTCGTCAGAATATAAGGGCGGGAGCCAGGCGGGCTCGTTACTGTGAATTTTTGCAGGAAGATAAATAAACTCCCGAAGCTCCTTTTTCGTGAGCACCTCTTTAACAATGATCTCTGACATCAGGTTTTTGGATTTGGGATACCAAGAAACAAAAAAAACAGCGAGGATGTATCATATAACATGTTTTTTTCACCCCTGATTGTTCATCCTTTGTGCGCCTTTGTGCTTTCCTTTGTGATCCTTTGTGGTTCAATGATTTATTTTTTTGCCACAAAGGACTCAAAGGTATTCACTAAGGTACACTAAGTTAAATGAGACACCCTTGAGAGTGAAATGTTCAAAAAATAATCAAATCAAGAATGACAAACAGTGCAAATACTATGCTTGCAACACCATTTGTTGTCTGAAATGCAATCGTGACCCTGCTGAGGTCATCCGGTTTCACGAGAAGGTGCTGCCATATGAGCAGAACGGTAAAAATGACCGCACCTGTCCAGTAGAGTATATTTCCGTGACCCGCCAGCCCTGCAGCAATGACCATAAGGAATGTAATAAAATGTACCGCAACCGATACTATCAATGCCTTCTTCCTTCCTGCAGCAGATGGTATAGAGTGAAGGTTGTGCCTCCTGTCAAACTCATCGTCCTGAAGTGCATAGATTATATCAAATCCTCCTACCCATGTCAGGACAATCAGTGAATAAATTAAAGGTATAATGCTGAAAGCTCCCGTGACTGAGATGTAAGCGCCTATTGGAGCAAGACTCAGCCCCAGACCAAGTATGAAATGACAAAGAAAAGTTATCCTTTTAGTCAGGCTGTAACCGAGGATTATAAGAAGTGCAACCGGCGAAAGGATAAGTGTCAGCCGGTTTATCAATCCGGAAGCCACGATAAACAGAATTGCATTGGCAGATACAAACAGTGTGGCTGCCTTTGTACTGATTTTCCCAGCAGGTATTTCCCTCTTATCCGTTCTCGGATTCAGTGAATCGAATTTTCTGTCGGCAAGGCGGTTAAAACCCATGGCAGCGTTCCTTGCAAAGATCATGCAAAGGACAACGAGAACCAGAAGCCTTAAGCTGAACTGATGGCCCGTCCCTGAAACGGCAAGTGTAAACCCGATAAGTGCAAACGGCATCGCGAAGACCGTATGAGCGAATTTTACAAGGGAAAAGTAATTTCCTAGATTATTTAAGAAATTGGCCATTGGTTAATTATTAAAATCAGCTATCAGTTCCATTCGCTGGCGCGAATTTGCAATTCGTGCCAATTGCATATCCACAAAGCACGGATTTCAAATCCGCGCTAGCGGACATCTCTGTGTAGCCATTCGCTGGCGCGAATATGCAATTCGTGCCCTGCTCCCCGCTTTTCACCTGATCTTTGCCCCCAGCTCATTCTCAAAAGCCCTGATCAGGTTATTCATGACCTTGTCTATGTTCTTGTCAGTCAATGTTCTGAGATCATCCCTTAACAGGAAGCTGATGGCATATGATTTTTTATTTGTCCCCAGGCTGTCGCTTTCGTATACATCAAATAATCCTACTTCGCGGAGAAGATTCTTTTCCGTTTTATAGGCTATCTCCCTGATCTGTCCGAATCTGACTCCCTTGTCAATCAGTATTGCAAGGTCGCGCCTGACTGTGGGATATTTCGGCAATTCATTGAATGAAATGACATTGTTTCTGATCATTTTCATGATATTGTCCCACTCGATATGGCTGTAGAAGACATCCTGCCCTATATCAAACCTTGCCAGGTAATTCTTTGAAACTCTGCCTGCTTCAGCCACAAACCTGTTGTTGCTGGCATAGGTTATGGATTCGGCAAAATATCCTTTTGAACTTTCTCCGCTTCTGAGCGAGGAAATATTTATGCCAAGCCTGGCAAGCACCATTTCCGTTGCTGATTTTATACTGAAGAAATCTGTTGGATTTGTTTTATGGTTCCAGCTCTCCTTTCCGGTTTTGCCGGTAATGAACAGGTCAAGCGAGGTCCTTTCGTCATAATCACCTGCTTCAGGAACACCATTAGGAGCTTTCGCCCTGAAATAACAGTTTCCGAATTCGTAGAATTTGAGATCAAAGCATTGCCTGTTGATGTTCCATATTATTGAACTCAATCCCCCGAAGATCAGCGACTGTCTCATGGCATTCAGGTCGGAGCTTAGCGGGTTAGCCAGAGTGACAGTCTGACCGGGATCAAAATCACTGTTCTGATTATACCATGCTGCCGGGTTAAGCGAGTTGCACATTATTTCAGCAAACCCGTTTGCCGAAAGAAGATCGGAAACAGCATTTATGACTTTTTCCCTGTCAGGTTTATCGATATAGGTCAGTGTTGAGTTCACATGGCTGCTGATCTCCACATTGTTGTAACCGTAGATCCTGAGGATCTCCTCAATGACATCTGCTTCGATCCTGACGTCGACGCGGTAGGCGGGGATCTCAAGATGGAGAGTGTCATCTTCCTCTTTCATTATAATAATATCAAGCAACCCAAGGATCCTCCGTATTGTTTCTTTCTCAATTTTTTTGCCAATAAGCCTTTCTATATTCCTGTAGTTGACTTCCGTTTGCGCATTCTCAATTCTTTTTGGGTAAACATCAATAACATCCGATGTGATCTTTCCCCCGGCTATTTCCCTCATCAGTATTGCAGCCCTTTTGAGTGCCCAAATTGTGATGTTTGGATCGGTTCCCCTTTCAAACCTGAATGATGCATCGGTCTGAAGTCCGTGCCTTTTTGATGTTTTGCGGATCGACACGGGATTAAAATGTGCACTCTCGAGAAAAATGTTTTTAGTCGATGATGTAACTCCCGATTTTATCCCTCCGAATACGCCGGCAATGCACATTCCCTCCTCCTCATTGCAGATCATCAGGTCGCGCGACGAAAGGCTTCTCTCAACCCCGTCGAGGGTAATGAATTTTGTCTTTGAGGGAAGATTCCGGATTATCACCTTCTTGCCTGTAATCCTGTCAGCATCGAAGGCATGGAGGGGCTGGCCTATTTCGTGCTGTACGAAATTCGTGATGTCAACAACGTTGCTTATCGGATTAAGTCCGATCGACCGTAATTTTGTTTTCAGCCATTCCGGCGATTCAGCAATTTTTACATCGCTGATTGTAATCCCGGTGTACCTCGGACAATCAGCCTTGTTCTCAATTAGAACCTCAAATCCGGAATCTTTGCTATCGGTGGTGAACGCGTCGACCGATGGCCTGACAGCCTTGAATCCGTTTCCGGTATTGAGGTTCAGGTATGCTGCCAGGTCGCGGGCAACTCCGAAATGTGACCCGCTGTCGATCCTGTTGGGAGTAAGTCCTATTTCAAAGATAGTATCGTGTTCAATGCCAAAGTATTCGCTTGCCGGTGTTCCGGGTTTTGCGTTGCTGTCGAGGACGATGATGCCTTCGTGATCAGTTCCGATGCCAAGCTCGTCCTCAGCGCATATCATTCCCTCTGAAAACTCACCCCTGATCTTTGTCCTTTTAAGTTCAAAGGGCTCCCCGTCCCTGAATAGTATCGTTCCTGCAACAGCGACGGGAACCTTCTGGCCTGCAGCAACATTAGGCGCTCCGCATACAATATGGAGCGGTTCGGCGGAACCGATGTTAACGGTGGTAACGGATAGTTTGTCGGCATCCGGGTGTTTTTTGCAGGTAAGCACTTCCCCTATTACTACTCCCTTCATGCCTCCCCTGACCGATTCCCACTCCTCTACACCTTCAATTTCAAGACCGATTCCCGTCAGTATTTCGGAAAGCTTATGCGGATCGATGTCCAGTTTCAGGTAATCCCCGATCCAGTTATATGAAATTTTCATTGATATGGGTAAATATTGTACAATTAATAGTTAAGTCGTTTACCCCCTACCTAACCTTCCCCCACGGGGGAAGGAACCGTCAAAAGCTTTCCCCCCCTGGGGGAAATCAGAAAGGGGGTTTCTTTATAAACAAAGCAGATTATTTAAAAAGTTCCTCCAGTTTGTAAATTACTTTCTTTGTTTTCGATAATTCAAAACAAATAAAATATCAAGAGTGCAAAAGTAAACAATTTCTCTCAGCGAATGGGTATTTATCTATCTTTGTAGCTCAAACTTCGATTTATGATTCTTGAACCGAACGACAAACTGATACTGGTCACAAACGACGATGGATTGTACGCATCCGGACTTAAGACCCTTATTGAGGTTATGGAGGAATTTGGGAAAGTGATTCTTGTTTCCACTCCTGAAAGCATGTCCGGAATGTCGATGGCCCTTACGGTAAAGACTCCACTGAGGGTCAAGCTCCTGGAGGAGACTGAACTCCGTAGGGTATATACATGCAATGGAACACCTACCGACAGCATAAAACTCGCCGTGAACCAGCTGGTCGACAGAAAGCCCGACTGGGTTGTTTCGGGGATAAATCATGGTGCAAACGCCTCGGTAAGCGTCCTCTATTCCGGGACCATGGCAGCTGCAATTGAAGGATGCCTCTACGGAATTGATTCCGTTGGCTTTTCACTCAATGATTTTTCAAGGACCGCCGATTTCTCGGTTTGCAAGAAGTACATAAGGATAGTTATGCAGAAGCTTTCCGGCACATCCCTTCCCGAAGGAATATGCCTGAATGTAAATATGCCATCTATGCCTGAAGGCGAGATAAAAGGCATCAGGATCTGCCGTCAGGCAAGGGGTAACTGGCGGGAAGAATTTGAAAAGAGGAAGGATCCGATGGGCAGGACATACTACTGGCTCACAGGGATGTTCCAGAACTATGAACCTGATGCCAGTGATACCGATGAATGGGCCCTCACGAACGGATTTGTCTCGGTTGTGCCGGTTTCTGTCGACATGACTGCCTACGGATTTATGGATAAACTCAGGGAACGATTCAGTGTATGACACTGCCTGAAAAATATGACAAGCAATACATTGGCGCCTCGGCCGGTTTTGTAATCCCGGTTTTGATTTCAGTGATAGTCTGGGCCTTTTCCTCCGGAAACAATTCTCCCGGTGAATATTACCGGAAGCTTATCGAAGCAGACATTATGACGCATATTATTTCGCTTTGTGTCTTCCCGAACATCTTTCTTTTCCTTATATTTAACCGTCTCGATATGCTGCGTGCCACAAGGGGTGTTCTGGGGATAACCATTTTCTGGGCAGTGCTGGTCTTCGCAGTAAAATTTCTGTTATGAGGTATTTCATAGTTGCCGGAGAACAATCGGGCGATCTTCACGGCTCCAACCTTGTAAGGGAGCTTGTGAAATGTGACAGTCAGGCTGAGGTAAAGTGCTGGGGGGGAGATCTTATGGAATCGGCTGGAGCTGAGGTTCTGATGCACTACCAAAGAACTGCCTTCATGGGATTTGTCGAGGTTGCAAGAAATCTCGGCACAATAAGGAACTTTCTCGTTCTCTGCAAGGAACAGATTACCCGGTTCAATCCTGACGTTGTCATTCTCATCGACTATCCGGGCTTTAATTTCCGCATCGCGGAATTCGCAAAGAAATCCGGATTCAGGGTATTCTATTACATATCCCCAAAGCTCTGGGCCTGGAAGGAGGGAAGGGTTGAAAAGGTAAGGAAGTATGTCGACCGGATGTATATTATTTTCCCGTTTGAGGTGGATTTTTACAGAAAGCATGGAATCACTGTGGAATACCGAGGAAACCCCCTGCTCGATGAATCCGAAAAGAAGCTTAGGTCTTTTGGATCGAAGGAAGAAGTTCGGAAATCGCTTGGTCTTGATAATAAGCCGGTTATTGCACTGCTGGCCGGAAGCAGGAGAACTGAAGTCAGGGATATCCTTCCGCCGATGCTTAAGGCTGTCCGCCATTTTCCCGGTCACCAGTTTGTCCTTGCAGGTGTCAGGAATCTTCCAGATGAACTGTATCAGCAAATAATCGGAGATTTTCCTGTAAAACTCGTAAAGGATAAGACCTACGAAATACTTTATATATCGGAAGCCGCTCTTGTTAA
>Ga0105106_10000766_pt1 | contig 22895 bp, 20 predicted proteins | sample PPLLaktember2015_5_FD_79109 | JGI IMG/M metagenome (GOLD analysis project Ga0105106, IMG submission 79109) | Freshwater sediment microbial communities from Prairie Pothole Lake near Jamestown, North Dakota, USA - PPLs Lake P8 Core (1) Depth... | ecosystem: Environmental > Aquatic > Freshwater >...
CGCCCTCGCGGGGACGCTCCTCGTCGGCACGCCGGTGCTGAGCTTCATAGGCTCGATCGGCGCGGCGTTGACGCTCGGCGTGCGTTCCGCGGGCGTCCTCCTGTCGCTGCTCGTGCTGCCGCTCTACGTGCCGGTGCTGATACTCGGCACCGGCGCGGTCGACATGGCGGGCGCCGGGCTCGGCGCGCAGGCGCATTTTCTGCTGATGGGCGCGCTGCTCGTCGTGTCCGCAGCCTTCGCGCCGTGGGCGGCAGCGAGCGCGCTGCGCATTTCGTCGGAGTAGGTTCGTACGTAGGTCTGTAGTTTGTATTTAGCGCCGCGAGGCGCCTAAGTACCCATCGGCTTAAATATGGCAACGTATATTTGTTGCTCAAGTGCGAGCTTACGCGCTATTGTCCTTCTTCCGAGGAAGCGGAGAAGAGACGAATATGCCGAGGCAAAGCCCATATATCATCAAGCTCTCGCGGCATGAACGAGAGATTCTGGAAAGTCGCTCACGTAAATATACGTTGCCATACTTTGAAGTGCTTCGAGCCAAGATCATTCTCCTTGCCGCCGAGAGTTGGTCCAATGATGAAATTGCCGCAGCACTGTCGGTCGGACGCGATGTGGTGAGCCTGTGGCGCAAGCGCTTCTTCCACGAGCGCCTATCCGGGCTTGAAGAACGCGCGCGCACCGGCCGCCCGCCGGTTTTTCCCCCCAGAGATCGTGGTGCAGATCAAGGCCATAGCCTGTGAGCTGCCCGCTACCCGTGGGCTGCCCCTGTCGCGGTTGAGCAGCGCAGACATTGTGCGCGAAGCGAAGCGCAGCGGCATTGTTGCGAGCATCAGCGGCAGGACCGTTTGGCGATGGTTGCATGAAGACGCCATTCGGCCTTGGCAGCACCGCACGTGGATTTTTCCGCGCGATCCCGACTTTGTCGCCAAGGCGGGACGCATTCTGGATCTGTATGCCCGACACTGGCAAGGCCGGCGGCTCAGAGCCGATGAATTCGTCGTCTCCGCCGACGAGAAAACGAGCATTCAAGCGCGCATCCGCAAGCATCCAACCCTGGCGCCGTGTCCACATCGGCCCGCGCGTATCGAACACGAGTACAAACGCGGTGGGGCGTGGGCGTACTTGGCAGCCCTCGACGTTCACCGCGCCAAGCTCTTCGGTCGTTGCGAGCAGACCACGGGCATCGAACCCTTCGGTCGCCTGGTCGCACAAGTCATGACCCGAGCACCGTACTGCAACGCGCGGCGCGTCTTCTGGATCATGGACAACGGCTCTTCGCATCGCGGTCAACCCTGTGTGCGGCGACTCAAGAAGGCTTTCCCTAACCTGGTGCCCGTGCACGGCCCGATACACGCCAGTTGGCTCAACCAAATCGAAATCTACTTCTCTATCGTCCAACGCAAGGCGCTGACCCCTAACGACTTCTCATGCCTCAATGAAGTCGAGGATCGAATCCTGCGCTTCCAGGACTATTATGAAAGCACGGCAGTACCCTTCGATTGGAAATTTACTCGCGCCGATCTCGCCGACTTGAGCAAGAAAATCGCTGCCGCGCCCGACTACACCTCGCTCCACCGCGCAGCATAATACGTTGCCGAATTTATGAACCGGACTACTAAGGCCTAGGGGGCGGCGCTCGCCTTCGCTCGGGCCCGGCCGCCCCACGAACAGAAGGAAACCGATGGTTTCCCTCCGTAACCTCCTTTCCTTCGGTTGCGTGTCGGAGGGCAAGGCCGACACGCTGCTATAGCCTAGCTAGTGTCGGTGTCTGGATGGATTCCTCTACTTCAGCGCCGCCTCGAGCTTCTCGGCGGGAACGTAGCCGCCGACCTGCTCGCCGCTCGCGAGATAGACGGCGGGCGTTCCTTTCAGGCCGAAGCGCTTCGCGAGCATCGAGCTTTTCTCCAGCGCGGAGGTATCGCAATCGCGTTTGCCGGTGAGCGCGGCGCCGCGGAGCATGTAGTCCTCCCACGCCTTCGCGCGGTCGCGCGAGCACCAGATCGTTTTCGACTTGTCGATCGAATCCTGTGAAAGTATGGGCCACAGAAAGGTATAGATCGTCACGTCGTTCATTTTCGCGAGCTCCTTCTGGAGCTCCTTGCAATAGCCGCAGTTCGGGTCTTCGAAGGTAAAGATCACACGCTTGCCGCTGCCCCTGACGCGTTTCACCGCGAGATCCGTCGATTTCGCGAGCGTGGCCGAGGCAACCTTGGCTATGGCTTCGTCGGTCAGATTGCGCGGTTGCCCGCGGACATCGAGAAAGTCGCCTCGAAAAAGATACGACACCGTCGCATCGGTATAGAAAACCTGAGTACCGACGATTACTTCGAAAATCCCCGGGAAGGGCGTTTTGCCGACGCTGTCGACGGCCATCGTCGGGAACTTCGCCTTGAAGCCCTGGCGCACGCTGGATTCGTCCGCGTTCGCACCCGTGGCGGCGAATCCCGCCAGCATCAGCGCCAACACCGCTGGTTTCCTGAACATGGGTCTAGGTCTCGAAAGCCGGCGTTCACGCCGCGGCGTGGTGCACCAGTGTGTTTTTGATGAACGGCTGCGAGTCGGTGAGCGCCAGCCCCAGATTTCGCAGCCCCGCCATCCAGACCGCCTCGTGCGAGAAAAGTTTCTCCAGCCCGTGCGTCGCCAACTCGAGCGCGGCGATGTCTTCTCTGCGCGCGCGCTCATAACGCCTCAGCAGCCGGTAGTCGCCGCAGTCGCGCTGCGGACCGCGACCGCGGAGCACGGCCGCGAGCTCGCGCACATCGCGAAAACCGAGATTGACGCCCTGCCCGGCGAGCGGGTGGACGTTGTGCGCGGCATCCCCGATCAGCGCGGCGCGCGGGGCGACCAGCCGCTTCACACGACTCAGCTTGAGCGGAAAGCCCACGGCGGGAGTCAGTAGGGAAAGCGCGCCTACGGCGAGCGCGCTCGCCTCCTCAACCGCGTGCTGAAGGGCCTGCGGGGAAGCCGCACGCAATTCGCGCGCGTGCTCCTCTCCGGTCGACCACACCATCGACACGCGGTTTCCAGGGAGAGGGAGCAGTGCGAGCACACCATCGGCGCGAAACCACTGGTAAGCCGTTCCCTCATGGGCGCGAGAGGTCTCGAAGTTCGCGACGACCCCGTCCTGGTGGTAATCGGACGTCGTGCTCGCGATACCGGCGCGCTCGCGCACCCACGATTCGGCACCGTCGGCGCCGACGATGAGCCGCGCGTGCAGCGCCTGACCGTCCGCCAACGTGAGCGTCGCGACGTCGCGTTCCCAGACGACGCTCTCGCAGCGCGCCGGGCAGAATGTCGTGACGTGATCGGCCGCTACGAGCGCGCGCCAGAGCTCGCTTTGCAGTACGCGGTTTTCCACGATCCACGCGAGCTCGCGCAAACCCGCGTCATACGCGCTGAACTCGAGGTGGCCGCGAGGCTGGTCGCCGCGAATGCGCATGGTCTCCACGCGCTGCGCCCGGCCGGCCGGCACGCGGCCCCACACGCCGAGGGCGTCCAGCCAGCCGGCGTTTCCGGGGCTGAGCGCATAGACCCGGCTGTCCCACGAACTGTCGTCGGGAAGGCCTCGCGCCGCCTGCGGCTCGACCAGCGCAACCGAGAGGTCGGCGTCCGCGAGGGCGAGCGCGAAGCTCGCTCCAACGAGGCCGGCGCCGACGACGATCACATCGAAACTTTGCATGGGAACAGGAAAGTGCGGCTGCAGGGGCTGGAGTCTACGCCGCGCCCTCCAGCGGCGCCACGCAGCCTTCCGACTACGCGCTGGTGAACACGGCATTTTTCGCGCTGAATCAGGCACATGGCGTGCCTTGCCTTGACAAGGTAAAAAGCGGTCTTTAGACTGCGCCGCTCCCCGTGGCGAGTTAGCTCAGTGGTTAGAGCAGCGGAATCATAATCCGTTGGTCCGGGGTTCAAATCCCTGACTCGCCACCACTTTTTCCGACCGCCTCGCCTCTCGTCCCGGGTGTCGGGACGACTGCACCAGGCGCTACACCAAGAGGCCCCATAGTACATATGCGCGCTTCCGCCGTTTGCCGCGGAAGGCCGCTTGTGCTATCGTAGCCCGATGCGTAAGTTGCTGCTTTTATTGGTTTTATCCTGCTCGATCGGCTTTTTGGCCCCGGTTCACGCGCAATTCATACAGCAGCGATTCCTCCCCGCGAACGGCGAGCGCGGTACCACCGGGGATACCCAGGCCTATCCGCTCGTACAGATAAACAAGAAATTGCTCCGGCTCGCCCCGGGCGCCCGCATCTACGACCAGGGCAACCGCACCATCGTGCACGGCCACCTGCCCACCGGAGTCGAAGTGTTTTACGCGAAGGAACAAAGCGGCAGCGTGCAGCGCATCTACATCCTCACCGAGCAGGAGATCGTGCGCCTGAAGCAGGCCGGCAAGCGGTGATGGCGCGCAAGCTCTACATCAAGACTTTCGGCTGCCAGATGAACGAGTACGACTCCGACAAGATCGCGGATGTGCTCGGCGCGGCGCACGGCATGGAAACGACTGCCGACCCCGCGGACGCCGACGTCATCCTCTTCAATACGTGCTCGGTCCGGGAGAAAGCGCAGGAGAAGGTTTTCCACGACCTCGGCCGCGTGAAGCACCTGAAACGCGCCCGGCCCGGCGTCCTGATCGGCGTCGGCGGGTGTGTCGCGAGCCAGGAAGGCGCGGCGATCGTCGCACGCGCCCCTTACGTCGATCTCGTTTTCGGGCCGCAGACGCTGCACCGCCTCCCGGAGATGATCGCCGCGAGGCGCGCTTCCGGCACGCCCCAGATCGACATCTCCTTCCCCGAAGTGGAGAAGTTCGACCGCATGCCGCCTGCGCGAGTCGAAGGCGCGAGCGCTTTCGTCTCGATCATGGAAGGCTGCAGCAAGTACTGCTCGTTCTGCGTCGTGCCGTACACGCGCGGCGAGGAAATCTCGCGGCCGTTCGAAAGCGTGCTGGTCGAAGTGGCGGAGCTCGCGGCGCAGGGGGTGAAGGAAATCACCCTGCTCGGACAGAACGTCAACGCTTACCGCGGACCGACCGAAGAGGGCGAGATCGCCGACCTTGCGCTGCTGCTCGAGTATGTCGCGGAAATTCCCGGCATGGAGCGCGTGCGCTACACGACCTCCCATCCGCGCGAGTTCACGCCGCGGCTGATCGAGGCCTATTCCAGGCTGCCCCAGCTCGTGAGCCACGTGCACCTGCCGGTGCAATCGGGTTCCGACCGGATACTGGCCGCGATGAAGCGCGGCTATACCGTGGTCGAATACAAATCGATCGTGAGACGGCTGCGCGCGGCGCGCCCCGGGATCTGCATCTCTTCCGATTTCATCGTCGGCTTTCCCGGTGAGACCGAAGACGATCACGCAGCGACCCTCGAGCTCATCGACGAGTGCGCCTTCGACGCGAGCTTCAGCTTTCTTTACAGCCCGCGGCCGGGGACTCCGGCAGCGGCCCTGCGCGACGAGACGCCGCACGAGGTGAAGCTCGCGCGACTGCACGCGCTGCAGGAGAAGATCGACCGCAGGGCGAACGAGATCAGCGGCGCGATGATCGGCACCACCCAGCGCGTGCTGGTCGAGGGGCCGGCGCGCAGGAATCCCGACGAGCTCGCAGGCCGCACCGACAACAACCGCATGGTGAACTTCAGCGGTCCGCTGCGGCTGGCGGGCAGCTTCGTCGAAGTGTCGATCACCGCGGTCCGGCCGCACTCGCTGCGCGGCGAGATGGCGCACGCGCTGCACTGACTATCCGTGGAAATCAGCTTCACGCCGGTGGACAACCAGCGGCTAGCCAATCTTTGCGGCGCGCTCGACGAGAACCTGCGCCAGGTGGAAACCGCGCTCGACGTGAACATCGCGCGCCGCGGCGAGCGCTTTTCGATCACGGGCAAGCCCGCGAAAACGCAAGTCGCGGCGAAGCTGCTCGAGCGTTTTTACGCGCGCGCCGACGACACGCTCAGCCTCGAGGACGTTCAGCTGGGTCTGATCGAAGCCGGCACGGCGCGCTCCGGCCAAAAGCCGGAAGCGACGACCCCGATGCTGCTCACGCGGCGCGCCGACCTGCACGGGCGCACGCCGCACCAGGTCGAGTATCTGCTGAACATACAGGGCCACGACATCACCTTCAGCATCGGGCCCGCGGGCACCGGAAAAACGTATCTCGCCGTCGCGTGCGCGGTGGACTCGCTCGAACGCGATGCGGTGAAGCGTATCGTGCTCGTGCGCCCCGCCGTCGAAGCCGGCGAGCGGCTCGGCTTCCTCCCCGGCGACATGGCGCAGAAGGTCGATCCGTATCTGCGGCCGCTCTACGACGCGCTTTACGATCTCATGGGCTACGACAAGGTCGCGAAGATGTTCGAGCGCGGCGCGATCGAGATCGCGCCGCTCGCGTTCATGCGCGGGCGCACGCTCAACCACTCCTTCGTGATCCTCGACGAAGCGCAGAACACCACGCCCGAGCAGATGAAGATGTTTTTGACGCGCATGGGTTTCGGCAGCAAGGCGGTCGTGACCGGCGACGTGACGCAGGTCGATCTCCCCAAGGGACAGAAAAGCGGTCTCATGGACGCGCAGGAAGTGCTGAAAAAAGTGCGCGGCATCGCGTTCACCCGCTTCGGAGCCGAGGACGTCGTGCGCCATCCGCTCGTGCAGCGTATCGTGAGTGCCTATGAAAACCGGGAAGCCCGCAACGCGCGCGCGCCCGTCAAACCGTAAGCGGAGAGCCGGTGCGAGAATCGAGCTCGCGGTGCAATACGCAACGCGGTCGCGCACGGTACCGACCGCGGAGGACTTCCGAAAGTGGGTGCGCGCGGCGATGCGCACGAGCGCATGCATCACGATCCGCGTGGTCGGTCTCGAGGAAGGGCGCGCGCTCAACCGCGAGTATCGCGGCAGGGATTACGCGACGAACGTGCTCACTTTCGTGCTCGACGACGGCCCGCCCCGCATCGGCGACGTGGTGCTGTGCGCGCCCGTCGTATCGCGCGAAGCGCGCGAGCAGGGTAAGGACGTGACCGCCCACTACGCGCATTTGACGGTGCACGGTGCGCTGCACCTGCAGGGCTACGAACACGAGCGCGAGCCCGCGGCAACCGGCATGGAAAAGCTCGAAACGCGGATACTGAAGCGTCTGGGATTCCCGGATCCTTACGAACCCCCTCCCGACCATGGACGACACACACAGTAAACCCTCTCTACTCGAACGCATTTCGGCGTTCATCATGCGCGAGCCCGAAGATCGCGAGCAGCTGATCGAGCTCCTGCATTCGGCCCACGAGCGCAACCTGCTGGATGCCGACGCGCTCGCCATGATCGAAGGCGTGCTGCAGGTATCCGAGCTCCAGGCGCGCGACATCATGGTGCCGCGCTCGCAGATGGACGTGATCGACGTCGGCGAATCACCCGACAAGTTCATTCCGTTCGTCATCCAGACCGCGCACTCGCGCTTTCCGGTGACGGGCGGCAACAAGGACGACATCCTCGGCATCCTGCTCGCGAAGGACCTGCTGCGCTACTACGCCGGCGAGGAAGAGTTCGACGTGCGCGACATGCTGCGCCCGGCCGTATTCATTCCGGAATCGAAGCCGCTCAACGTTCTGCTCAAGGAGTTCCGCAAGAACCGCAACCACATCGCCATCGTCGTCGACGAATACGGCGGCGTCGCGGGGCTCGTGACGATCGAGGACGTGCTCGAGCAGATCGTCGGCGAGATCGAGGACGAGTACGATTTCGACGAGGCCGAGGACAACATCGTCCAGGACAAGACCGGCCAGTACCGCGTCAAGGCGGTCACCGAGATCGACGATTTCAACGAGAAGTTCGGCACCGACTTCAGCGATGACGAGTTCGATACGATAGGCGGGCTCGTGCTGAAGCGGTTCGGACGCGTGCCCAAGCGCGGCGAGCAGGTGACGATGGAAGGCTTTACGTTCAAGGTCGTGCGCGCCGACAGCCGCCGACTGCATCTCCTGGAGGTCGCGCCCAAGAACGTCGTCAGCGCTTGATGGCGGCCGCGGGGGAGCTGCAGGCGCGCCGCGCCTGGTGGCGCCGCTACTCGATCGAACGCACGTCGCTTGCCGCGGCTCTCCTCGGCGCGGCCACGGTCGCAGGGTTCGCGCCGCTGTACCTCTACCCGCTTCCGGTCGTCACGATCGCGCTGCTGATCGGCTTGTGGGCGCGCGCCGCATCGCCGCGGCGCGTGTTCGCGCTCGGCTGGTGGTTCGGGCTCGGCTTTTTCCTCACCGGGGTGTCGTGGGTTTACGTAAGCCTTCACAACTTCGGCGCGATGCCCGCACCCCTTGCTGCGCTCGCGACCCTGCTCTTCTGTGCCTTCCTCGCAATCTTTCCCGCGGCCGCCGCCTACGGATGTGCAAAGTCCTCCGCACCCGCCTGGGTGAAGCTCGCGCTGCTACTGCCGGCGCTGTGGACGCTCACCGAATGGGTGCGTGGGTGGGTCTTCACGGGCTTTCCGTGGCTCGCGCTCGGCTATTCGCAGGTGCCTTCGAGCCCGCTCGCCGGATATGCGCCGGTCGTCGGGGTCTACGGTCTGACGCTCGCCACGGTTGCGAGCGCAGGCTTGCTCGTGCTGCTCGCGGAGCGCCCAGGTAACGGTCGGGAAACCGGGGCAGGTGCCCTGCGCCGCGCTGTCGTGCGCGCGCCCAGGCATCCTGCCACATGGGTGCTGGTCGCGTTGTGGGCGGCGGGCTCGGCGCTCGGACACATCAAGTGGACAGCGCCGGTCGGGGCGCCGGTGAGCGTCGCGCTCCTCCAGGGAAACATTCCGCAGGACATCAAGTGGACGCCGCAGGGACTGCGCACGACGCTCGCCGAGTATCACCGCCTCGCGCTGCAATCGAACGCGAAGCTCACGGTCTTTCCGGAGACCGCGCTGCCGCTTTTTCTGCATCAGGTGCCTTCGGAATATCTCGAAAGCCTCGCCGCCCACGCGCGAGCGAGCCAGGGCGACGTCGTGATCGGCGTTCCGGAGCGCATTCCCACCGGCGAGTACTACAACAGCGCGATTACGGTCGGCGCATCGGCAACGCAGGTCTACCGCAAGACGCACCTCGTGCCGTTCGGCGAATTCATACCGCTCCGGCCGGTCCTGGAATGGATCGTCAACGTGCTCGCGATTCCACTGCAGGATTTCTCGCGCGGGACGCTGGAGCCCGAGCCCCTGACGATCGCCGGGCAGCGCGTCGCGATCAACATCTGTTACGAAGACGCTTTCGGCGAGGAGATCATCCGCCAGCTTCCGGAGGCCACGCTGCTCTTGAACGTGAGCAACGTCGCGTGGTTCGGAAGATCGATCGCGCCCATGCAGCATCTGCAGATTTCGCAGGCGCGGGCGCTCGAGACCGGGCGCTACATGCTGCGCGCGACCAATACCGGGATGACCGGTATCGTGAACGAGCGCGGCGAGGTCGTGAAAGTCGCGGCGCAGTTCGAAACCGCGGCGGTCACCGGGAACGTGCAAGGCCACTCGGGCGTGACGCCTTACATCCGCTGGGGCAATTACGCGATACTCGCCGTGTGCTTCGCGCTGATCGCAGCGGCGCTTCTCCCCGCGCGCTTCCGGTAAAATTCGCGGTTTCGCGTTTCGCCATGCTCACCTTCCAGCAGATCATCCTCGCTCTCAATCAGTACTGGGACCGCCAGGGCTGCGCGCTGCTGCAGCCTTACGACATGGAAGTCGGCGCGGGCACGTTCCACACGGCGACCTTCCTGCGCGCGATCGGGCCCGAGCCGTGGAGAGCGGCCTACGTGCAGCCTTCGCGGCGTCCCAGGGACGGACGCTACGGCGAGAATCCGAACCGGCTACAGCATTACTATCAGTACCAGGTCGTGATGAAGCCTTCGCCTTCCGACCTGCAGGACCTCTACCTGGGCTCGCTCTACGCGCTCGGCATCGATCCGAAGGTGAACGACATCCGCTTCGTCGAGGACGACTGGGAGTCGCCGACGCTCGGCGCCGGGGGCCTCGGCGGGGAAGTGTGGCTGAATGGCATGGAAGTGACGCAGTTCACTTATTTTCAGCAGGTCGGGGGCCTCGACTGCAAGCCGGTGCTGGGCGAGCTCACTTACGGGCTCGAGCGCCTCGCGCTGTACCTCCAGGGCAAAGAGAGCGTCTACGACCTCGTGTGGGTGGACGGCGTCACGTACGGCGACGTGTACCACCAGAACGAGGTCGAGCAATCGAAGTACAACTTCGAGCTCGCCAACGTCGAGTGGCAGCTCGGGCTCTTCAACGATTGCGAGCGCGAAGCGAAGCGCCTCGTCGAAGCCGGTCTCGTGCTGCCAGCCTACGAGAGGGTGCTTCAGTGCTCGCACGCATTCAACCTGCTCGACGCGCGAGGCGCGATCTCGGTCACCGAGCGTGCCGCGTACATCGCCCGCGTGCGCGCGCTGGCACGTCTCATCGCGCAGGCGTACTACGCGTCGCGCGAGGCGCTCGGCTTTCCGATGTGCGCGAGCGCGGGAAAAGCTGTGGCATGAGCAAGAGCTCCCTCCCCGACCGCTCCGCTCCCCCGACCCCTCTCCCGAGGGGAGAGGGGAGATTCGTGCGGACGGCAGGCTGATGCCCGCCGTCCGAGCCTTATTGATCGAGATCCGCACCGAAGAGCTGCCGCCCAAGGCGCTCGCGCGGCTCGGTGCCGCATTCGCGGAAGCCTTGAGCGCCGATCTCGCGCGCGACGGGCTGGTCGCCGAAGACAGCGAAACCCGCTGGTTCGCGACGCCGCGCCGCCTCGCGGTCCAGCTCACCGCGGTTCGCGACAAGGCGGCGGACAAACCCGTCGAAGTACAGGGGCCCGCGGTGAAAGCCGGACGGGACGCGCAAGGCCGGCCCACCCCGGCGCTCCAGGGCTTTGCTCGCAAGAACGGCGTAGCGATCGAGGCGCTCGAGGAACTCGATACCAAGAAAGGCCGCGTCTTCGTGTATCGCGGCGTGGTGCCCGGCGCGTCGCTCGGCGACGTGCTCGCGGCCAGAGTCGCCGCTGCGCTCAAAAGCCTGCCGATTCCCAAAGTGATGCGCTGGGGCGCCGGCGACGCGGAATTCGTGAGACCGGCGCACGGCCTCGTCATGCTGCACGGCGATCGCGTCGTGACGGGCACGGTGCTCGGGCTCGCGAGCGGCAACACGACGCTCGGCCACCGTTTCCTCGCGTCGGGTCCGGTCACGATCCCGCGCGCTGCCGAGTACGAGTCCGTCATGCGCGAGCACGGCCGCGTGATCGCGAGCTTCGACGCGCGCAAGCGCGCGATCGCGGCGGCGCTCGAGAAAGCCGCGGGCGGAGGCGCCCGGTTTACCGCCGACGACGCGCTCCTCGACGAAGTCACCGCGCTTACCGAAGCGCCCGTCGTGTACGCCGGCAGCTACAGCGCGGAATTCCTCGAAGTGCCGCCGGAGTGCCTGGTGCTCTCGATGAAACAGCACCAGAAGTACTTTCCGCTGCTCGACTCGGCAACGGGCAAGCTGGTGGCGCGTTTCCTGGTGGTGTCCAACCTCGAAACAGCGGACCCCGGCAACATCGTGCGCGGCAACGAGCGCGTGCTCCGCGCGCGGCTCTCCGACGCCAAGTTCTTCTACGATCAGGACCGCCGGATCCGGCTCGAAGAGCGCGTGCCGCAGCTCGCGCACGTCGTGTATCACAACCGGCTCGGGTCGCAGTTGCAGCGCGTCGAGCGTGTCCAGCTCCTGGCGGGCCGCTACGCGCGCGCCCTGAACGCGCAGTGGCAGCTCGCCGAGCGCGCGGCGTGGCTCGCGAAAGCCGATCTCGTCACAGGGATGGTCGGCGAGTTTCCCGAGCTGCAGGGCGTGATGGGCCGCTATTACGCGCTGCACGACGGGGAGCCGCAGGCGGTCGCCGACGCGATCGAAGCGCATTACCGGCCGCGCTTCGCCGGCGACGCGCTGCCCGAATCTCACGTCGGCTGCGCCGTGGCGCTCGCGGACAAGCTCGAAACGCTGGCCGGTCTTTTCGGCATCGGGCAGCAGCCGACCGGCGACAGGGACCCTTACGCTCTGCGCCGCCAGGCGCTCGGCGTGGTGCGTATCCTCGCCGAGCGCGCGCTGCCGCTCGAGCTCTCGCGGCTGGTTGCGGACGCTTTCGAGGCTTTCGATTCGTCGTTCAAGCTGGAGCCCGCCCACGCCGACCTCGTTGCTTTCCTCTACGATCGCATGCGGGGCTATTTCGCGGAAAGCGGCTACTCGACGAACGAAATCGACGCCGTGCTCGCGCTCAGGCCCGATCGCGTGGACCTGATCCCCCGCTACCTCGAAGCGGTGAAGATGTTCAATACCCTCCCCGAAGCGCCCAGCCTCGCCGCCGCCAACAAGCGCATCGGCAACATCCTGAGAAAGGCCGGGAATGTACCGCCGTCCTTTGACGAAGATCTGCTCGTCGAGGAGGCTGAGAAGGCGCTTGACGCCAGGTTCAAGCTGCTGCGCGTTACGGCCGATGACTGCTACCAGGCTCAGGACTACACCGGGATGCTGCAGGCGCTCGCAGACTTGAAAGCGCCGGTCGATGCTTTCTTCGACGCCGTCATGGTGATGAGCGACGACGCCCGGCTGCGCGATAACCGGATCGCGCTCCTCGCCCAGCTCCGGCAGACGATGAACCGCATCGCGGATATCTCGCGGCTCGCGGTATGAAGCTCGTCATCCTCGACCGCGACGGCGTCATCAACCACGACAGCGACAGCTTCATCAAGTCGCCGGAGGAATGGCGCCCGATCCCGGGAAGTCTCGAAGCGATCGCGCGGCTGAACCACGCCGGTTACCAGGTGGTGCTCGCCACCAACCAGTCGGGTGTCGGGCGCGGTCTGTTCGAAGTTTCCACGCTCAACGCGATCCACGATCGCATGCACCGCGCGCTCGCGCAGATCGGCGGGCGCATCGACGCGATTTTTTTCTGCCCGCACGCGCAGGAGGCGGGCTGCGACTGCCGCAAGCCCAGGCCGGGGCTGCTCGAAGAGATCGCGCGGCGCTTCAACGTCGATCTGAAAGGCGTGCCGAGCATCGGCGACGCGCTGCGGGACCTCCAGGCTTCGGCTGCGGTCGGCGCGACACCGATACTCGTGCTGACCGGCAAAGGCGAAAAAACGCGCGCAGCGGGTGGACTGCCGGAAGGCACTCAGGTTTACGACGATCTCGCCGCGGCGGTGCGCGCCATCGTCCGATGATGGCGGGCGTGGTCCTCCGGTCGCTCGCCTACGCCCTGCTGCAACTCGTCGTGACACCGGTGTGGGCCATGGTCGCGCTCGCGACCTTCCCGTTTTCACGCCATACGCGGTATCGCGTCGTGAGCGGTTGGTCGCGCTTCATGGTGAGAGGAGCCGAGCGCGTGTGCGGCATACGCTACCGCGTGCTCGGCGCGGAGAACATTCCGGCCGAGCCGTGCGTGATACTCGCGAAACACGAGTCGGCGTGGGAAACGCTCGCTTTCCAGGTGATATTCCCGCCCCAGGTGTGGGTGGTGAAGCGCGAGCTCCTGTGGATCCCTTTCTTCGGCTGGGGGCTCGCGATGCTCTCGCCGATCGCGATCGACCGCAAATCCGGACCGCGCGCGTTGAGACACACCGTCGAGCAGGGACGCGAGCGCCTGCGGCAGGGTTTTTCCATCGTCATCTTCCCCGAAGGCACGCGCGCGGCGCCCGGCTCGCGAGGCGTATACCAGGTCGGCGGCGCATGGCTCGCGCTCCAGACGGGTGTGCCGATACTGCCGGTGGCGCACAATGCGGGCACGTACTGGCCGCGCAACGCGCTGGTCAAGCGGCCGGGGACGATCACCGTGAGCGTGGGGCCCATCATGCGCCCGGACGGTAAAAAAGCCGCCGCGCTCATGCACAATGTCGAAAACTGGATAGAGAACGAGACCCGCCGGATACGTGAGCATGAGACGCGCTAGCACCGGACAGCTCGATCTGCCGCTCGCCTACAGGCAGCAGCAGGCGGTCGGCCGCGCCTACCTCGCGCTCGAGGGCACGCTCGTCGCCTATACGATCAAGCGCAGCGCGAGGCGCCGTGCCATTTCCATCCTGGTCGACGAAGAGGGCCTGCGAGTGGGGGCGCCGTGGACCGCGCCGCACACCGCGATCGAGCGCCTGCTGCGCCAGCACGCTTTATGGGTGCTCAGAAAGCTCGAGGAGTGGCAGGTGCGGCGTGCGCCGGCCCGGCGCTGGACGGACGGTGAATCGCTGATGCTCCTGGGCATGCCGTTCACGCTCAAGCTCGTGCCCGGCCGGGCCGCGGTCCACGTGCACGGTGATCGGCTGTGCGTCGGTGCCGCGGTTCCGGTGGCGCGCCAGGTGCAGGAGTGGCTGCGCGCGCAGGCGCTCGCCTGCTTCGAGGAGCGCGTCGCGCACCACGTGCGCCTGCTGGGAATCGAGCGCCCGGTCCACGTGCTGCTCTCGAGCGCGCGCACGCGCTGGGGAAGCTGCCACGTGAGTGGGCGCATCCATCTCAACTGGCGGCTCGTGCAGATGCCCGCGCACCTCCTCGACTACGTCGTCGCGCACGAAGTCGCGCACCTGCTGGAGATGAACCACTCGCCGCGCTTCTGGGACATCGTGCGCAGGCTGGTGCCGAAGTACGCGGCGTGCCGCCGCGAGCTGCGGCGCGAAGCCCATCGCTATCTGCTCGTGTGAGCCCACGATGTACGCGCGCGCCCTCATGTTCCTCCTCGCCGCCGGCCTCGCCGGATGCGGCTACAAAGCGCCGCTGTACATGCCGAAATCCGCGGCCGACGGCAGTAAGCCGGCCGCCGTCGTGGCCCCGGAGCCCGCCCCGGACCGGCCGGTGCCCGCGCAATCCGCGCCTCAACCGAAGTGAACCCGTACGTCTACCGGAGCGGCGAGCTGTGCGTCGAAGCCGTTCCGCTCGAGCGGGTAGCGGCCGCGGTCGGCACGCCGTGCTACGTGTACTCTCGCGCAGCGCTGACCCACGCCTACACGAGCTTCAGCGCCGCGTTCGCCGGCCGCGATCACCTCGTCTGCTATGCGGTCAAGGCGAACTCCACGCTGGCGATCCTCGATCTCTTCGGCCGGCTCGGCAGCGGTTTCGATATCGTTTCGGGCGGAGAGTTGAAGCGCGTCATCGCAGCGGGCGGAGACCCGGCTAAAGTCGTGTTCTCCGGCGTCGGCAAGTCCGAGCCGGAGATTCGCGACGCGCTCAAAGCCGCCATCCTGTGCTTCAACGTCGAGTCCGAAAGCGAGCTCGGCCGCATCGACCGCCTTGCAGGGGAGCTCGGCACGCGCGCGCCGGTGAGCCTGCGCGTCAATCCCGACGTGGACGCCGGCACTCACCCGTACATTGCGACCGGACTGAAGCAGAACAAATTCGGCATCGCCTACGCGGAAGCGCGTGCCCTTTACGCCCGCGCCGCTCGGCTGCCGAACGTCGACGTACGCGGCATCGACTGCCATATCGGCTCGCAATTGACCGAAATCGCGCCGATCGCAGAGGCACTCGCCAAGATCGCCGAGCTCGTCGCGAGCCTCGCCCGCGACGGCATCGAGCTCTCGCACGTGGACGTGGGCGGCGGGCTGGGTATCCGCTACCAGGACGAGAACCCTCCGGCGATCGAGGACTACGCGCGCGCGGTCGAAGCGGCTTTCCCCGACCCGCGGCATAAGCTCCTTTTCGAGCCGGGACGTCTCCTCGCAGGTCACGCCGGGCTGCTGCTGACAAGGGTGGAGTACCTCAAAAGCGGCGAAGACCGCAATTTCGCAATCGTCGACGCCGCGATGAACGATCTGCTGCGGCCGGCGCTGTACGAGGCGTGGCACGACGTGCTCCCGGTACGCGAAGGCGGGACCGCCAGCACCTACGACATCGTCGGGCCGGTGTGCGAAACCGGGGATTTCATCGCACGCGGACGGCTGCTCGCGGCGCGCGAAGGCGATCTGCTCGCCGTAATGTCTGCCGGCGCGTACGGGATGAGCATGGCGTCGAACTACAACACGCGTCCGCGCGCGGCCGAAGTGATGATCGACGGCGAGGTCATGCATGTCATCCGCGAACGCGAGGAGATGAGCGATCTCATCGCGCGCGAAAGGCGATTGCCCGCGTAGCGACGCGTGCAACGCGACGCGTCATCACTCCCGTCGTTCGTCGCTGCGCGCATCCTCATCGCATCGATCAAGCACGCGAAACGCGTTCGAAGTGTTGCGGTAAACACACAACGCGTTATTCCAACGTCAAACGCGCTTGACAAAGGTGTTGCTTTTTTTTTGAGCTGTAGCATAGAATTGGCGCACCACGCACGGTTTTTCCGAAATTTTTTCGGGAGAACGATGGAAGAACCGCTGAACGCAACGTTCGAAGAATCGTGTGATGGAGTGCGAGTAGATGTATCCAACCGCTCGCACGTGCATGCCTAGGTTAACTTTAAAGGAGACTATGATGGCAGCGAAGAAAAAAGCAAAGAAAAAAGCAGCGAAGAAAAAAGCAGCGAAGAAGAAGTAGTAAGCAGTAACGCGGGGGCTGGGTAACCCCCGGCCCCCGCCTTCAGCATCACCCCCCGCAAACACTTCCCGGACTTTCAGTCTCCAGCGATCCTTCAGGGATTCAAGTGCTGGTAGACAGCGGTGGCCACCCGCAGCAGGTCTTCCTTCCCGATCTCCCCGGATAACGCGTAGCCCAGCCCGCGGTCTATCCAGTAGAACTGGCGTACTTTGCCGTCCTGGGCGAAGCGAAACGCCGTCTCGGTATTCTTGTCGCGGTTAGTACGTACATAGAGGGTCAGGCGCTGGCCCTGGCCGTCCTGGTACATGAACTGGGCGACCGGCCCCTGGTCGCCCGGCAGCAGCCGCCCGCCGACCAGGCTGTAGCCGAGCCGGTCCAGACGCGGGATCTTGAGCGGCGTGCCCAGCCTTTTGGAAAGCCAGGCGACGAGGTGGGCCTCCTGGTCGGCCGCCACTTCGACCGGATGGCGCACTTCGGGGCTGTATACGACGTGCGCCACTGCCGCCCGCCGCGCCCACGACGGGGCGTCCCCGCGGTGTTCGGCCTCCTTGAGACCGTGCAGGTGCCAGCCGGCGAAGCCGCCGAGGACGAGCCAGCCCATCGCAGCCGCGTACGCGAGCAGCCCCGCACGCCGGCGGCGCGGCCGCGCCGTGAGGCGCTCGGGAATCGGCTCGTCCAGCACCGCGTCGAAGCGCGCGCTTAAGCACCGATCGTTCCGGCGGTAGGCTTCCAGCCGGCCGGCATCGTCCGGGTGCGCCGCCAGGTAGCCTTCGATTGCCGCGTTGCGCTCGCTCGAAAGCTCGCCGTCGAGCCACGCGTTGAGGTCTGTTTCGGTGATCGGTTGCCTGCTCATTTCACGACCTTCAGCGCCGCACCCGCATCGCTCTCGAGCATGATCCGCAATCGCTCGCGCGCACGCGCGAGGCGCGACATCACGGTACCGATCGGAATGCCGAGCGTCGCCGCCGTCTCCTGATACGACATGTGTTCCAGGGCGATCAGCAGCAGCACGGCGCGCTGCTCCCCGGGCAGGCGGCGCAGAGCGGTGTCGATGTCGCGCACTTCCAGCATGTCGGACTGGGTGGGACGGACCGGCGCATCGGGCATGTCGTCGTCGAGCGGCAGCGTCGGAGAGGCGCCGCGGGAGCGCACCTGGTTGACGTGCACGTTGTGCATGATCGTGAACAGCCACGCCCGAAGATCGCTGCCGCCCCGCCACAGGTGGAGCTTGGTCCACGCGCGCTCGAGCGTGTCCTGCACGAGATCGTCCGCGGCATTGCGTTCGCCGGTGAGCGCGCGCGCGTAACGGCGCAGCCGCGGAATGAGCTCGTCGATACGCGTCGAGAATTCACTATTGTTCTCGGTCAAGTGCGCCTTTCAGCCACATAGCCGGGCCAACATGGTCGGCGAAAACTTTATTCCCGCCACTGCGCGGGCGCAAGGAGGCTTTACACCAGGAAGAGCGTCGCCAGCCCGAGAAAAATGAAGAACCCACCGCTGTCCGTGATCGCCGTGATGAGCACGCTCGAGCCGAGCGCGGGATCGCGCCCGAGCTTCTCCATGAGGAGCGGGATCGACACCCCCATCACCGCCGCGAGCAGCAGATTGAGCAGCATCGCGGCGGTCATGACGAGCCCGAGCTGCCAGTTGTGATAGATGAGAAAAGCGAAGAGGCCCACCACCGTGCCCCAGATGACGCCGTTCAGGACGCTGACGCCGATTTCCTTAATGAGGAGCTGCCGGGCGTTGTCGCGGTTGATCTGGCCGACGGCGAGCGCGCGCACGATGCGCGTGATCGTCTGGTTGCCCGAGTTGCCCCCGATGCCCGCGATGATGGGCATGAGCGCGGCGAGCGCGACGAGCTGCGCGATCGAATCTTCGAAGATTCCGATCACGCGCGAGGCGAGGAAAGCGGTGACGAGATTCACGGCGAGCCAGGTCCAGCGGTTCGTCACGCTTTTCCACACCGAGGCGAAGAGGTCTTCGTCTTCGCGCAGCCCCCCGGCCGACAGCATTTCGCTGTCCTGCGCTCCGCGGATGTAATCGACGACCGCATCGATGGTCACCCGGCCCACCAGCCTGCCGCGGCCATCGACCACCGGCGCGGTCACCAGATCGTAGCGCTCGAACGCATCGGCGGCGTCCTCGGCGCGCTCGCGCGGATTGAAAGTCACGAAATCGCGCAGCATCACGTCGGCCACGAGCGCGTCCGCGGAGCTCACCAGCAGCCGGTTGACCGCCAGCAGGCCTTTCAGGTGCGCGTCGCGATCGACCACGAAAAGCTGGTCGGTGTGATCGGGCAGCTCGTCCAGGCGCCTTAAGTACCGCAACACGACCTCGAGCGTCACGTCCTCGCGCACTTCGACCATGTCGAAGTCCATGAGCGCGCCCACCGTGTCCTCGTCGTAGGACATCGCTGCGCGCAACTGCTCGCGCTCTTCGACCGAAAGCGATCTGAAAACGCCCTGGATGACCTCGCGCGGAAGGTCGGGCGCGAGGTCGGCGATCTCGTCGGTATCGAGCTGCTCCGTTGCCGCGACGAGCTCGTGCTCGTCCATGCTCGCGATGAGTGTCTCGCGTACCGCGTCGGAGACTTCGAGCAGGATCTCGCCGTCGCGCTCGGCCTTGACGAGGTTCCAGACGACCAGGCGCTCGTCGAGCGGCAGCGCTTCGAGTATGTAGGCGACGTCGGCGGGATGCAGCCTGTCGAGCTCGCCCTGCAGCGCCTCCAGGTCCCTGCGATGCACGAGGTCCTCGACGCGCTCGCGGGGTGGTTTGCCGTCGTCGCCGCTGTCGCCGGCGAGATCGGCAGCGAGCTTGTGCCGGCGCAGGAGCTCCGTCACCTGCTCGAGGAACTGTTCCCGGAGGTGGGCTGTGTCTACGCGTTGTTCCATTTGGGGCTGCCCGGACTTCCCGCGCGCGTGGTCGGGCGCGGGACGCACCCGCGCCGGCGGATTCGTTGAGCGGCGTCGATCGCGCCGACGCGACTGGCCGGGTATTGTAGGAGGCGATCGCAATCGCGTATATACATACAAATCCATGTCCGCTTCAGTCCAGCGCAAGCTCGAGCAGGCTCATCAAAGTCTCGGCCGCGGCGACGCCACCGCGGCAGCCGCGCTGTGCGAGGCGGTGCTCGAGCGCGCGCCTCGAAATCCCGATGCCTTGTGGCTGCTCGGCACCGCACATCTCATGCAGGGCCGGCCACAGGCAGCGGTGCCGCTGCTCGAGCGCGCTGTCGCCGCGGCGCCCGAGCGCGGCAGCACGCTGGAAAGCCTGGGGCTCGCGCACCTCATGACCGGCAATTACGCAGCGGCCGAAGCCGTGCTCAAGCGGGCGCTGAGGGCGCCGGGTGCGCCGCCTTCGGTCAGGATGAGACTCGGCATCGCTTTTCTGGAACAGGGTCAGCACGGCGCGGCCATAGCGGAGCTCGAGCGCGCGATCGCTTCGGGCGCGCACGACCCGCACGCTCGATTGAATCTCGGCCGCGCCTATGCGGGCACTGGACGATGGAACGAAGCCGCGAGCGAGTTCGAGCGCGTGCTCGCCGCCGATCCCGACCATGCCGATGCGCTTTACAACCTGGGACTGGCGGAGAGCGGGCGCGGCGATCGCGAACGTGCGAATGCGTGCTTCGGCCGCATACTCGCGCGAGAACCGGGCAACGCGGATGCGCGGGAACGCCTCGCCGCGAATCTTTTCACGCTCGGTCGCTACGGCGAGGCGTTGGCGCACCTGCGCGAAATCGTGCAGGCGCGCCCGGCGGAGGCCGTGCTGCACGTCGCCCTCGCGAACGCGCTGTTTCAGACCGCGGCAGTCGACGAAGCCTACGCGACGGCGCAGAAAGCGCTCGCGCTCGATCCCTCCGCGCCCGGCGCCCACGGACTTCTCGCGCTCATACATTACGTGCGCGGCGAGCTCGATCTCGCGATTGCGTCGCTCGAAGCGGGTTTCGAGCGCACCGGCGAGCTCGCGCTGCTCGGATCTCTCGTCAATCTGCTGCACCGAACTTGTGAATGGGAGAAGTGGCGTCTGGCGTGGGCGCGTCTCGCGCCCCACATCGATACGGCGTCCGACCTCGGCAGCCCGTTCTGGCTCTTGTCGGAGGCGACCACGCCCGAACAGCAGCTCGCCTATACCCGCCGCTGGGCGAGCTCCCGCTTCGCGCAGATGCGCCCGGTCGCCGGGGCGACTGCGCAGCGATCACGACGCGGCACGCGGCGCCTGCGCGTGGGTTACTTCTCTTCGGATTTCCAGGACCACGCCGTCGCGCATCTGCTCGTCGAAGCGCTCGAGCGACACGACCGCGAGTGCTTCGAGATCCACGCGTATTCGTACGGCCCGGACGATGGCAGTGCAGTGCGCGCGCGTTTGCAGGCGGGCATCGAGCATTTCGTCGATGTCGCGTGGGAAGCGGACGATGCGCTCTTCGCGCGCATGTGCAACGACGAGCTCGACGTCCTCGTCGATCTAAAAGGCTATACGGCTGGCGACCGGCTCGGCGTCATGGCGCGGCGGCCGTGTCCGGTGCAGGTGACGTGGCTGGGCTATCCGGGTACCACGGGGGCGGACTTCATCGATTACGTCATCGCCGACGACTACATCATTCCGCGCGGCGCAGAAGCGCATTATTCGGAGCGCGTGCTGCGCATGCCGGTCTGCTATCAGCCGAACGACAGCAAGCGTCCTCTCGCGCGGCCGCTCGCGCGCGCGGAGTACGGGCTCGCGCACGATCGCTTCGTTTTCTGCTGCTTCAACCAGACGGTGAAAATCATGCCCGAGGTCTACGCGCGCTGGATGAGCCTGTTGCGCGCGCTCCCCGGCAGCGTGCTGTGGATCCTCGAGGACAATCGCTGGGCGCTCGCGAACCTGAAGCGCGCAGCCGACGCGCAAGGCGTCGATCCGCAACGCATCGTCACCGCCGGCAGGCTTCCTAACGCGCAGCACCTCGCGCGCCTCGGCGCGGCCGATCTCGCGCTCGACACCTTCCCGTATACGTCGCACACGACCGCGAGCGACGCGCGATGGATGGGGTGTCCGCTGGTCGCGCTGTGCGGTGACACTTTCGCCGCGCGAGTCTCAGGCAGCATCATGTCGAGCTGCGGTCTGGGAGAGCTCGTCACGCATACGCTCGACGACTACGAGGCGCTCGCGTACCGGCTCGCGACGGACGAGACATACATGCGGGATGTGAGAGCTCGCCTCGAGGCAGCGAAGAAGAGCGCGCCTGCGTTCGATGCAGAGAGATTCGCGCGCGACCTCGAAGCGCTCTACGTGCAGATCGCCGATCAGTCGGCGTAGCGGCTCGTTGCGAGAGTCGCCGTGCGATGCGCAAAAAAAACCCGACTGTTCGTCGGGGTGACACCACAGGTATTTCCGCTCCTCGGAGGCCCGGGCGCCAATCATAGGAGATACGAGCCCCTTGCGGGACCCGCGACCAAGGTAGTCCAGACTGCGTCGCCCCGCAAGCCGCAAACACTGGTCTTAGGTCCATGGTTTCTCCGGTGCGCCGACTCCGCTAGCGGTGTGTTGCTTTCGCGCAACGTTATTGCAGTCCAAATGCGGCTTTTCTTGGACTTCGGGCTTCCGTTTGTCATACTGCACTCGGCCTCTGTCTCAGTGGCTGACGCGCGCGACACGTCTCGTGTGCTTACAAAATTTTCGAGGAGAAGTAAATGAACAAAAAACTGCTCGCAGTAGCGGTGGCGGGGGCACTGGGCTCGCCGGCCGTGGTGCTGGCCCAGACCAGCACCGTTCAGATTTACGGCACGATGTACGTCGAGTACTCTTTCGCGGATCAGGGCAGCGGCATAGGCCCGGCGTTCAACGAGCGCAGCGACGTCGATTTCCTCCAGACCCCCGGCGCCAACATCGGCTTCAAAGGGGAAGAGAAGCTCGGCGGCGGTCTCTCGGCGTGGTTCCAGTGCGAGAGCACGGCTGATCCGCGCGGCCAGGGCCAGGAAGGCTGGTGCTCGCGTAACAGCGCGCTCGGCATGAAAGGCGGCTTCGGCAACCTCTTCATCGGTAACTGGGACACCCCGTTCAAGCGCACGATGGGCCCAGGGAACGTCGGCTCCAACGACACCGGCATCTGGGGCTCGTCCTTCCTGTTGACCGCCGGTTCCACAACGACGGGCCTGGGCGGTACGACCAATGGGCTTGTGCGTGGCGCCTTCCGCCGCCGTCAGAACACCAGCATCAACTACGACAGCCCGCGCTTCGGCGGCTTCCAGGTGATGGCAGCGTACACGTCGGCACAAAGCGCGACCGCCACGCTCGACGGGGCGAACAACAACAAACCGCGCGTGATGTCTCTCGGCGCGCAGTACAGCGCCGGGCCGATCTATGTCGCAGGCGGTTACGAGATGCACGACGAATTCCACACCTTCCCCGGGGCAGGCGCCGGTGTGCCAGTGGTCGCGGGCTCGCCACGCAACGGCGA
>Ga0105106_10000768_pt1 | contig 22869 bp, 23 predicted proteins | sample PPLLaktember2015_5_FD_79109 | JGI IMG/M metagenome (GOLD analysis project Ga0105106, IMG submission 79109) | Freshwater sediment microbial communities from Prairie Pothole Lake near Jamestown, North Dakota, USA - PPLs Lake P8 Core (1) Depth... | ecosystem: Environmental > Aquatic > Freshwater >...
AGCGATCGGCGAGATCGTCCGCCACGCGCCGACAGTCGGACAGGCATTGGAGGAGTTCGTGCTGCTCCAACACCTCAACAGCGGAGGTGCGATGGCCATGCTGCTGCAGCGGGACGGCGTCGTCGATCTGGGCTACGCGATCTACGATCCGCACGCCCGGAGCACGCTCCAGATGTACGACGCGGCGATTGCCGTCGCGCTGAACATGATGCGCGAGGTTTGCGGCGAAGGCTTCAGCCCTTCCGAGGTGTTCCTGCCGCACACCGTGCCGGTCGACGCAGCGCCCTACCGCCAGTTCTTCCGGGCGCCGCTGCGGTTCAATGCGGAATTCTGCGCGCTGCGATTCCCCGACAGCGTGATGAACAGGCCCATCGAGGGCGCCGACGCCGCGCGCCTGCGTGCTGCGCTGGCAGAGGCGCGTGCCGGCGGCAAGGCCATCCTCGTCCAGGGGGTGTACCGGTCGCTGCGTACGCTGCTGCTCCACGGCCGCAGCTCGGGCGCCGATGTCGCGCGCGTGCTGCTGATGCATCGGCGCACGTTGAACCGCCGGCTGAGGGCCGAAGGCACGACATTCCAGCGCGTGCTCGACGACGTCCGTTTCGCGGTGGCGAAGGAGTTGCTCGAGAACGCCGACGTCTCGATGCACGACATCGCCGCCGCGCTCGGCTACGCCGGCCTCGCGCCGTTCATGCGCGCATTCCGTCGCTGGTCGGGCACCAGCCCCGGCGACTGGCGCAAGTCGCAGCGCACGACCTGAAACCGCCGGGGCGCGCCGCCCGAGGGCGACACGCTCCGCCACCCACGCTACACCGCGGTCACCAGCGGAACACCACCGCGACGGCCGGGCCGTTCAGGGAGAGGTCGGTGAATGGCTTGCCTTCGCCCATGTCGTAGTCGAGGTAACGCCAGGCCGCCAGGATGTCGCCCCAGCCCCACGAGTACCCGAGGCCGGTCATCGCCTGCCAGGTGAAGTCCGACTGGCCGGTGCCGATGTCGAGGTAGTAGGGCACGAACCAGCGATTCTCGGCACCGAAGCGCAGCCGACCCTTCACGCCGATGATGCCGTCCCAGTTGCTGCGGCTCACGTTCGAGCTGCCGGAACGGCCGGGGAGCGGGATCGTGCCGATGTTGCCCGTCACGTTCCAGCTGACGTCCTGCTCGAGGTCGACCAGCCGCGCGCCGGCGAATACGTCCACCGTCGAGCCGGGGCTGGAGACCACGTTGTACTCGCCGGCGATGGTCCAGACCATGCCCTTGAGGTCGTAGTCCACGTCGACGCTGGCGGTACCCGGAATCGGGGCGCCGCCGATGGCGAAATCGCGTGCATCCGACTTGCTGTCGCCGACGTCCAGGTACATGAAGTCGGTGAACGCGCCCCATCGGCCCTTGCGCGCCTCGAACGACCCCATGAAGGCGAACTTGAGGTCGAGCAGGTCGTCCACCTTGACGTCGATGCTCGGCGTGGATCCCGACTGCGGGAATCTCGACGTGCCGGAGACCTCGGGAAAGTAGCCGTAGAGGGTCAGGCCGAACTGCCACTGATCGGACGTCTGGGCGGCAGCGCCGACGGGCAGCGCAAGCGCTACGGCGCACAGGGCGGCGCCGGCGGTCATCTTCATGGGGGTCATGGACCCTGCTCCTCGAGGTTGTGCTTTCGCCCACCGGGCACGGTCCCGGTTCGGCAGCGACAGGCTGCACAGACGACGCCCTTCCGGGCATCGTCAACGCAATTCAGCGGGACAAGTACACCCCAGTCTGCCGATTGGCGTACTCGCAGTTCTGGACATTCGGCATGCCGCCACGCTCTGACGGTACCCGGACTGCCCGTGGCGGGGTCTGTGATTGGCGCGCCCGACAGGAGTCGAACCTGTGACCTTTGGCTTCGGAAACCAACACTCTATCCAACTGAGCTACGGGCGCGTAGCCGATCATTCTAGCCTTCAAGGCAGGGCACCGTCCAGCGCGGTACCGGGACCCCGGCCGCGACGGTATAATGCGACGTTCGGCGGAGCGCGGTCCGCGCGCGCCCGTCCCCAATCGATCCCTTCCCCGATGCCATGAGCGAAGAGCATTCGTCCCCGATCAAGACTTGGCAACAGCTGGTCGTCGTCGTCGTCGCCGCGTTCATCGTGCCGGTGATCGTGATTGCGATGCTCGCCTCGCTGGTCACGGGCGGCGCCAAGCGCTCGGTCAGCGCCGACGAAAACGAGATCCTCGCGCGCATCCGCCCGGTGGGCACCGTCGAGTTCGCCAAGGCCACGGGGCCCCGCGTCGCGCTCTCCGGCGAGCAGGTCTACGCGCAGGTCTGCAAGGCCTGCCACGAGGCCGGCGTCGCGGGTGCCCACAAATTGGGCGACAAGGCCGCGTGGGCGAAGGTGATCGCCCAGGGCGACAAGCTCACCTACGAGCACGCGATCAAGGGCATCCGCGCGATGCCGGCGAAGGGCGGCAACCCCGACCTCACCGATGTCGAGGTGCAGGCGGCGGTCGTGCACCTGGTCAATGCCGGCGGCGCGAACTGGAAGGCCCCTGCTGCGGTGGCCGCGCCCGCCGCGACGGCGGCGGTCGGTGCCGAGCGCACGGGCGAGCAGGTCGTCGGCGCGGCCTGCGGCAAGTGCCACCAGACCGGCGAAGGCGGCGCGCCGAAGATCGGCGACCGTGCGGCCTGGATCCAGCGCGAGAAGCGCGGCCTGGCCGCCCTTCACCAATCCGCGTTGCGCGGCCACGCGGGCATGCCCGCGCGCGGCGGCATGGCCGATCTGAACGACGCCGAGGTCAGGCGCGCCGTCGACTTCATGATGAATTCCGGTGCCGCGGGTGCCGTCGTTGCCGCCGCCACCACCGTGGCGGCGCCGGCCGCGCCGGCAGCCGTCGACGGCAAGAAGGTCTACGACACCGCGTGCACCGCGTGCCACGCCGCGGGGATCGCCGGCGCGCCGAAGAGCGGCGACAAGGCCGCGTGGGCCCCGCGCATCGCGCAGGGAGCGAACGTCCTCTACGACCACGCGATCAAGGGCTTCCAGGGCAAGGCCGGCCTGATGCCCGCCAAGGGCGGCAACACGTCGCTCTCCGACGCCGACGTGAAGGCGGCGGTCGACTACATGGTGGCCGGGGCGAAGTAGTCATCGCGCGGGCCGCGAGGCTCGCACCGGATCACCCGCGCGCCACCAGCGCCTTCAACGCCTTCAGCCGCTCCGAGCCCGTGGCGCGCTCGCGCGCCGCTTCCTCCGGGGGCAGCGGCACGTCGGCGAAGCGCAGGTCCTCCTGCACGAGCTCCGCGATGAAGCGCGACGGCATCGTGTCGATGCGCCCGCCAGCCCGCTTGCGCGTCCGGCAGTAGGTCAGGACGAGCGAACGCTGCGCGCGCGTGATGCCGACGTAGAAGAGCCGCCGCTCCTCGTCGATGTTGCCGGCGTCGATCGACTCGCGGTGCGGCAGCACCCCCTCCTCGAGCCCGACGATGTACACGTGCGGGAATTCGAGCCCCTTCGCTGCGTGCAGCGTGGACAGCCGCACCGCATCCGACTCATCCGCGTCGCGGCCCTCGAGCATGGTGACGAGCGCGATCATCTGCGTGAGCTCGAGCAGGTTCTTGCGATCGGCCTCGCCCTTGCGCGACAGCCAGCCGACGAAGTCGGCGACGCTCCTGCCCTTGGCCTCGGCATCGCGTTTGTCGAACGTGGCCGACAGCCAGTCGTCGTAGCCGATGCGCCGCACGAGGTCGGCGAGGAGGCGCGCGGCCGGCTCGCGCGGCGCGCGGTGGGAGAGGTCGTTCACCAGCGTGCAGAACTGCTCGAGCTCCGCGCGCGCCTTCGCGTGCGCCACCGCCCGGAATTCGGGGGAGAGGACCGCGGCGAACAGGCTTTCGTGCCGCGCGCTCGCGACCTCCGACAATCTGGACAGCGTGGTCTCGCCGACGCCGCGCTTCGGCACGGACACCGCGCGGATGAACGCGGGGTCGTCGGCGTCGTTGGCGACGAGGCGCAGGTAGGCGACGATGTCCTTGATCTCGGCGCGCTCGAAATACGACTGTCCGCCCGAGATCGCGTACGGCACGTCGTGTGCGCGGAGCGCCGTTTCGAACACGCGGGCCTGGTGGTTGCCGCGGTAGAGGATCGCGTAGTCGCCGAAGCGGCCGCGGTGCTCGAACTTGTGCGCGAGGAGCCGCGCGACGACGAGCTCGGCCTCGGCCTCGTCGTCGCCGGCAGGCAGCACGCGGATCGCGTCGCCGTGTCCGAGCGCGCTCCACAGCCGCTTCTCGAAGAGCTTCGGGTTGTTCGCGATCAGCGCGTTGGCGCTCTTCAGGATGCGTACGCAGGAACGGTAGTTCTGCTCGAGCTTCACTACGGCGAGCGCCGGGTAGTCGCGCGGCAGCTGCGCGAGGTTCTCCAGCGTGGCCCCGCGCCAGCCGTAGATCGCCTGGTCGTCGTCGCCCACGGCGGTGAAGCGCGCGCGCGCGCCCACCAGGTGGCGGAACAGACGGTACTGCGCCGGGTTGGTGTCCTGGTACTCGTCGACCAGCACGTGGTCGAAGCGCGCCTGCCAGCGCTCGCGCGCCTCGGCGTCGCGGTCGAACAGGGTCACGGGCAGCGCGATCAGGTCGTCGAAGTCCACCGCACGATAGGCGGCGAGCGCATCGCCGTAGCGCACGTAGGCACGCGCGGCGGCGACCTCGGCGGCGTCCTTCGCGGCGGCGAGCGCCGCCTGCGGCGCGACGAGCGCGTTCTTCCACGCGCTGATCCGCCACTGCGCGGCACGCGCACGGCCGCGGTCGGCGGTGGCGACGAGCTCGGCGACGATGCCCTCGAGGTCCGACGGGTCGAGGATCGAGAACCCGCGGGGCAGCCCCAGCGCACCGGCTTCCTCGCGCACGATGGAGAGGCCGAGCGAGTGAAACGTCGAGATCGCGCATTCGGCTGCAGCGTCGGGACGGCCCTGCGCGCCGAGGAGCTTCGCCGCGCGCTCGCGCATCTCCCGTGCCGCCTTGTTCGTGAACGTGATCGCGGCGATGCGCGACGGCACGGTGCCGCGCTCGATCAGGTACGCGATCTTCGCGGTGATGACGCGCGTCTTGCCGCTCCCGGCGCCGGCGAGCACGAGCAGCGGGCCGTCGACGCGGCGGACGGCCTCGCGCTGTGGCGGGTTCAACGGGAACGACATCGTGCCGGGGTGCGAGGGTTGGTAGAATCGGGGCCGATTCTATTGGGGTGCGTCGTGCGCGAACAGACTTGACGGACGCGCGATTCGCGCGTCCCGTTTCCACTAGGGCCTGTTCACACTATGCCTGCGAACGCGAACGGGTGGTCCGGCGCGCCAATCAAGGCGCGCGACGAAAGCAAGACCGGGCGTCTTGCCGAGGAGGGCAACGCAGAGTGGCGCGCCGGGACGCCCGTTCCCTTTGGGTTGCGGCGAAAAGGGGCGCTCGCTTCGTTGCGTTCCCTCGCCGGGTTCCCTACCCGCCTTCGGTCACGCGCCTTGCGAGCGCCCCTTTTCCCTCGCAACGCGTTCTGCAGGCATAGTGTGAACAGGCCCTAATGGCGCACTACGCGATCGGCGACATCCAGGGCTGCCACGCCGAGTTCTGCGAGCTGCTCGACCTCATCGGCTTCTCCGTGTCCGCCGACCGGCTGTGGCTGGTCGGCGACCTGGTGAACCGCGGACCCGCGTCGCTCGAGGTGCTGCGCGAGGTGCGCGCGCTGGGCGACGCCGTGGTGACCGTGCTCGGCAACCACGACCTGCACCTGCTCACCGTCGCGGCCGGCCACCGACGGCCGCATCGCGACGACACGCTCGGCGCGATCCTCGCGGCCGTGGACCGCGACGAGCTGATCGACTGGCTAGCACGCCGACCGCTGGTCGCCATCGAGGGCGACTGCCTGCTCGTGCATGCGGGGCTCCTGCCCGCGTGGACGCCCGCGACTGCCCTGATGCTCTCGCGCGAGGTGGAAGCGAAGCTCGCGAGCGCCGATCGCGACCGCTTCCTGTCGGTCCTCTACGGCGACGAACCGTCGACCTGGCGCGACGACCTCGACGGCGACGATCGGCTGCGCGCGATCGTCAACGCGTTCACGCGCCTGCGCTTCTGCGCCGCCGACGGACGCATGGAGTTCCGCGAGAAGCGCGGCCGCGAGCACACGCCGGCGGGCTTCCGGCCATGGTTCGCCCACGATCACCGGCGCAGCGCGCATGCGCTCGTCGTCTGCGGTCATTGGTCGACGCTCGACCTCGAGCTCGCGCCCAACGTGCTGATGCTCGACTCGGGCTGCCTCTGGGGCGGCACGCTGACGGGCGTCAGACTTCCGGACCGCCGGGTCTTCCAGGTGCCGTCTCGGCGCCCGATAACCCCAAAGCCGTTCGGATAGCTTCCTCGGCCGCGCGCGCGAGATCGCGCCGGTTCGCGCCGTGCGCGGGCAGCGCATCGGCGGCGCGCAGCTCGACGACAAGCCGCCGCGCGCCACAGACGCGCCAGAACGACGTCGCAAACGATTCGTCGCCGACGTAGGCGGGCACCGTCGAATGCGCGCCTGCGGCGTCGCGATAGCGGATCGCCACCGGCTGCACGTGCCCCTGCGCCTCGACGATCGGCTGCAGCAGCGACGCGTGGAACTTGAGCAGCGTCGCGCCGTCGGTGGTCGTGCCCTCCGGGAACACCGCGACCACGTCGCCCGCCGCGAGCGCCTGCGCCGCGTGGTGGTTGACGCGCCGCGTGTCGTGGCGCCGCTCTCGGTCGACAAAGATCGTCCCGGCGCCGCGGATCAGACGGCCCGCGAGCGGCCAGCCGGCGAGCTCCGTCTTGGCGACGAAGCGCGCCGGGCGGTGGGCGTTGAGCACGAAGATGTCGAGCCACGAGATGTGATTCGCGACGAGCAGCACGTTGCCGCCGTGCACGTCGATCGCGCCGTGGAGCCGCGCCTCGACGCGCAACAGATGCAGCAGCCTGCGGCTCCAGCGCTGCACCAGCGCCTGCCGCCGCGTCGGCCGCACCACGGGGAACACGAGCATCGTGAGGGCGATGCCGCCCAGCACGTGCACGACCACGCGCGTCGCACGCAACGCCTGGTGCGGCAACGGAAGCGGCGCCTCGCTCACGGTGTCGTGCCGATGCCGTCCATGTCAGGCGGTCGTCACCACGGGTTCGCCCCGTACTCCTTCGCGTACATCGCGGCGACCTGGTCGCGGTCGACGGCGTGGTTCTGCCCGCCCCGCGCCGCGATCTTGATCGAGCCCAGCAGCGACCCCAACCGGCCGGTCTTCTGCCAGTCCCACCCCTGCGCCATGCCGTACAGCAGGGCCGCGCGGTGCGCGTCGCCGCAGCCGGTCGGGTCGACGAGCGCGCTCGGGCGCACCGCGGGCACGTGGATCGTCGCGCTGCCGACGTGGATGCGCGAGCCCTCGGCACCCAGCGTGACCACCAGTGCCTCGACGCGACGTGCGATCTCCTCGACCGTGAGCCCCGTGCGCTCCGCGATGAGCCGCGCCTCGTAGTCGTTGACCGCGACGACGGTCGCCGCGTCGATCATGTCGACCAGCTCGTCACCGGAGAACAGCGTCATCGCCTGGCCCGGGTCGAGCACGAAGGGGATCTTCGCCGCGCGGAACTCGGCCGCGTGCCTCAGCATGCCGTCGCGGCCGTCCGGCGCGACGATGCCGAGCCGCACGCCGTCGACGTCGCCCACCCGGCTCTCGTGCGAGTGCCCCATCGCGCCGGGGTGGAACGCGGTGATCTGGTTGTCCTCGAGGTCGGTGATGATGTAGGCCTGCGCGGTGAACGACCCCGCCACCGAGCGCACGCCGTCCGCCGCCACGCCGAGTGCTGCGAGCCGTTCGCGATAGGGCGCGCCGTCGTCGCCGATCGTCGCCATCACCACCGGGTCGCCACCCAGCGCCTTCAGGTTGTAGGCGATGTTGCCGGCGCAGCCGCCCCACTCGCGGCGCATGTCGCCGACGGTGAACGACACCGAGATCATGTGGGTCTTGTCGGGCAGGATGTGGCGGCCGAAGCGGTCGCGGAACACCATGATCGTGTCGTAAGCGAGCGAGCCGCAGATCAGCGTGCGCATGCCTTGAGCCTGGTCGTGTGGAGTTGGACGGGACGCGCGGGACGCGGGATCCGCGGGCGGCGCCGAACGCGCCGCGCGGGGCCCCGGAAACGACGAGGCCGCGGGAATCCGCGGCCTCGACCTGCCGGTGGCGCCTCGCGACCGCTGGCGCCATTGTACCCGCGGTCAGGCGGCGAGCTCGCGGCCGACCTCCCGGACGACGAACTGCTGGCGCCGCGACACGGGCAGCGTCTCGGTGACGCCGTTCAGCAGCACCTCCCAGTGCGCGTCGCCGTCGTCGCTGACGCGCCGCTCGAAGCCGCGGACGAAATCCCGCGACACGAGGCAATTGCGGTGGATGCGCACGAACCGGTTGCCGAACTCCTGCTCGAGCCGCGTCAGCGACTCTTCGAGCAGGTGCTCGCGCTGCGCGGTGCGGATCGTGATGTACCTGAGCTCGGCCTTGAGGTACACCACCTCCTCGACCGGGACGAGCACGACGCGGGAGCGCTCGGTCACCGACAGGAAGCGGCGCGCCGACTGCGGCAGCTCGGAGAGCTTCTCGGGGGTGAGCGGGCGCAGCTTGGGCACCTTCTGCAGCGCCGAGAGCAGGCGCTGCACGCGCACCGGCTTCACCAGGTAGTCGACCGCGTTGACCTCGAAGGCCTGCAGCGCGTGTTCGTGGAACGCCGTCGTGAACACGACGAGCGGCGTGTGCGGCACCTTGAGCACGTGGCGGGCGAGCTCGAGCCCGTCCATGTCGGGCATGTGGATGTCGGTCAGCACGAGGTCGACGGGGATCGACTGCAGGAGCTCGACCGCCTCGCGGCCGTTCTGCGCCTCGCCGACGACGGCAAGCGGCAGCGCCGAGGCACAGTCATCGAGAAGTTCGCGCAGACGGCGGCGCGCGGGCGCCTCGTCGTCGACGATCAGGACACGGAGCGGGACTTCAGCCACGGGCGGCCTCCAGGCGTTGGTATGGATGTTCTCGCGCGCGGTTTCGCACGCTCTGCGGAAAGGTCGACGACGTTGCCCGGCGCCTGCGCGTCCCGCGCGTCGCGGGCCTTCGGCGGGGCGACGTTGCGGTAGGGCATGCGGATGTGGACCTCGTACGAATCCTTGGTGACCCGCGACTCGAGGGCGGCCTCGGCGTCAAAGTGGAGCGCAAGGCGCTCGCGGATGTTGGCGATCGCCATCCTGTTGCCGCGATGGTGGCGCCCGCCGTCGTCGCGATACGGATTGCGCATGATCGCGTGGACCTCGCCGCGCGACAGGAAGATGTTGATCGTCAGGGTGGCGGGCACCGGCGACGGCTCGATGCCGTGGTACACGGCGTTCTCGAGCAGCGGCTGCAGCACGAGCGGCGGCACCAGCGCGTCCTCGGGCATGCTCTTCACGTTCCAGTCGACGATGAGGCGCTCGCCCAGGCGCAGCTTTTCGAGGTCGAGGTACTGCCGACACAGCTGGACCTCGTCGGCGAGCGGGGCGAGGTCGCGGTTGTCGCGCATCAGCACCCGGAACAGGTCCGCGAGGTCGTGCAGCGCCTCCTCGGCGCGGCGCGGGTCGCTGCGGATCAGCGACAGCACGCCGTTGATGCTGTTGAACAGGAAGTGCGGGCGGATGCGCGCCTGCAGCGCCTGCAGCCTCGCCTCGACGATCGCGGGCGAAAGCGCGCGGGCGCGCAGCTGGAAGTAGTAGAGCAGGCCGGCGACCACGAGCAGCGCGAAGCCGAGCTCGCGCAGCAGCGAGTCGTCCGCTCGCGGCGCGATGAACGAGCCGAGCGCGTGTCCGGCGAGCGTGGCGCCGAACGCGATGCCCGCGATGGCGATCGCGCCGACCCGATACGGCTGGCGCGCGATCCAGGGGGCCGCCGCCCACAGCAGGGCGAGCGCGAGGATCAGCGCGGGCGCGACGGCCCCGGCGGTTTCCACGACCGCCGCCGGCAGCACCTCCCAACGCGTTTCCCGCACGAACGCCGCGAGCATCGCCGCGCCGTTGACGGCGAGCAGGATACGTACCGTCGTGCCCAGGTTGCGCAGGTCCGGTAGCGTCGGCGCGGAGCCGTTATGCCTTATAATCGACCGCATATTCGGTACGGCATGCAAGCATCATGCCCGCCGCCCGGTGCGATCGGCGGGATCACAGACATGCGCGCCGAAACGCGCCGTTCTTGCCGGATCCGAACGCTGGGCGGCGAATCCCGACCATTTTCGACAAGCGCCCCGGACGACGCAAGCTGATTGCCGCCATGTCCGAACGCCCCACCCCCGAAAGCAACACAATCCCCGCCGCCGGCGCGTGGTCGGGCCGCTTCTCGGAGCCGATGACGGAGCGCGTCAAGCGCTACACCGCCTCGGTCGACTTCGACCAGCGACTCGCCGCCGCGGACATCGCCGGCTCGCGCGCGCACGCCCGCATGCTGGCCGCGCAGGGCGTGATCGGCCAGGACGACCTCGCCGCGATCGAGCGGGGGCTCGACACGATCGCCGCCGACATCGACGCGGGCCGGTTCGAGTGGTCGCGCGACCTCGAGGACGTGCACTTCAACGTCGAGCGCCGGCTGACCGCGCTGGTCGGCGATGCCGGCAAGCGCCTCCACACCGCGCGCTCGCGCAACGACCAGGTGGCGACCGACGTGCGCCTGTGGCTGCGCGGCGAGATCGACCGCCTCGCCGACCTGCTGGTCGCGCTGCGGCGAGCGCTGATCGACCTTGCCGAACAGCACGCCGCAACTATCATGCCGGGCTTCACGCACCTGCAGGTGGCGCAGCCGGTGACGTTCGGTCACCACCTGATGGCCTACGACGCGATGTTCGCACGCGACCTCGAGCGGCTTGCCGACTGCCGCCGCCGCGTCAACCGGCTGCCGCTCGGCAGTGCCGCGCTCGCCGGCACGCCCTTCCCGATCGATCGTGAGCGCGTCGCCCGGGAGCTGGGCTTCGAGGCGCTCTGCCCGAACTCGCTCGACGCGGTCTCCGATCGGGACTTCGCGATCGAGTTCGCCGCGGCGGCAAGTCTCGTCATGGTCCACCTGTCGCGCTTCGCGGAAGAGCTCGTGCTGTGGTCGACGCCGCGCTATGGGTTCGTGACGCTGGCCGACCGCTTCTGCACCGGCAGCTCGATCATGCCGCAGAAGAAGAACCCGGACGTCCCCGAACTCGTGCGCGGCAAGTCGGGTCGCGTCGTCGGCCACCTGATGGCGCTGATCGTGCTGATGAAGGCGCAGCCGCTCGCCTACAACAAGGACAACCAGGAAGACAAGGAGCCGCTGTTCGACACCGTCGACACGCTCGCCGACACGCTGGCGATCGTGGCCGACCTGGTCGCGGGCGGCATCAGTGTGCACGCCGAGCGGATGCGCGAGGCGGCGCGCGAGGGCTTCGCGACCGCGACCGACCTGGCCGACCACCTGGTGCGTCGGGGCGTGCCGTTCCGCGACGCACACGAGGCGGTGGCGCGCGCGGTCCGCCACGCGGAAGCACGGGGCGTCGGGCTCGAGGACCTGTCGCTTGCCGAGCTGCGCGAGTTCGCGCCGCAGGCCGGCGACGACGTGGGCGCGGCGCTGACCCTCGAGGGGTCGGTGGCGAGCCGTGCCCATCCGGGCGGCACGGCGCCCGCGCAGGTGCGCGTGGCGATCGCTGCGGCGCGCGCGAGTCTTCCCGCGCCGCCCGCGGGGGCCTCCCGGTGAGCAACGACGCCATCGGGCTGGTCGCGGCGTTGCTGACCACGGTGGCCTACGTGCCGCAGGTGGTGCGCATCGTGAAGACGCGCTCGGCCCACGACATCTCGTGGTGGATGTTCGGCATCATGTCGGTAGGAGCGTCGCTGTGGTTGTGGTACGGGCTGCGGCTGCCGGCGTTGCCCGTCGTGGCGGCCAACGTCGTCACCCTGGCGCTGCTCGCACTTATCCTGTTCCTCAAGTGGCAGTACGGCCGCGACGCGGCGAGCCCCGGGCGCTGACGGCTCGCGGCGCGCACGACTGTCGACCGACCGCGAAAACCTACCGCAAGGGAGCGAAGACATGTCAGGCAAGAAGCTCGCGTTCCTGGGACTCGGCGTCATGGGCTACCCGATGGCGGGCCACCTGGCTCGTGCAGGGCACGACGTGACCGTCTACAACCGTACCGGCGCGAAGGCCGAGCAGTGGGTCTCGCAGCACGGCGGCCACCTCGCGCGCACGCCCGAGGACGCCGTCGCGGCGGCGGAAGTGGTGATGATGTGCGTCGGCAACGACGACGACGTCCGCAGCGTCGCGGGTCGCGCGCTCACGACGATGCAAGCCGGCACGACCCTCGTCGACCACACCACCGCCTCGGCCGAAGTCGCGCGCGAGATGCACGCTGTCGCGAAAAAGCGCAGCGTCGGCTTCCTCGACGCACCCGTTTCGGGCGGACAGGCCGGTGCTGCGAACGGCAAGCTCACGATCATGGTCGGGGGGGAGGCGGACGACTACGCGCGCGCCGAGCCGCTGCTCGCGCACTACGCGCGCGCGGTGACGCTGATGGGCGGCCCCGGCAGCGGCCAGCTCACCAAGATGGTCAACCAGATCTGCATCGCCGGGCTCGTGCAGGCACTCGCCGAGGGCATCGACTTCGCGACGCGCTCGGGCCTCGACGCCGAGCGCGTGATCGACGTCATCAGCAAGGGCGCCGCGCAGTCCTGGCAGATGGAGAACCGCGCGAAGACGATGATCGCCGACAAGTACGACTTCGGCTTCGCGGTCGACTGGATGCGCAAGGACCTCGGCATCTGCCTCGCCGAGGCGCGGCGCAACGGCACCACGCTGCCCGTCACCGCGATCGTCGACCAGTTCTACGCGCGGGTGCAGCAGATGGGCGGCGGGCGCTGGGACACCTCGAGCCTGCTGCGGGCGCTGCGCGCCGCCAAGGCATGAGCCCGAAGGGCCGCCCCGAGGGCGAATCAGCCCCGAAGCGCGTCAGCGCGGAGGGTAGTCCAATGAGCCGATTGCGGCACGCGGCCCTCGCCTGCGCTGCCGCATTCGCGGCAGGCAGCGCGATGGCGGAGGTCACCCTCGCCAACGCCTGGCTGCGGCCCGCACCCGCGGGCGCCGCCGAGGCAGCGGTGTACGTCGACATCCGCTCGACCGAGGCGCTCGAATTGGTCGGCGCCCGCTCGCCGGCCGCCCGCGGCGCCGAACTGGTACGGGTCGACCCGCCCGACCCCGACCCCACCGCGCGCCGCGTCGTCGCCAACATCCCGGTCGCGGCGGACCGCGAGACCCGGCTCGCCTACCTCGGCAGCCACGTCCGCCTGACCGGCGTGACCGTCGATCTCGTGCCTGGCATGCGCATCCCCGTCGAGCTCACGTTTGCCGATGCGACCGGCAGGCGGCACACCGTCGCTGCGGAGGCGCTGGTGCGCGGCATCGTCCCGCGGCCGGCCGATGCGCGCGAGCCCGTGCCTGCCGCCGCGCCGCCGGCCGGGGTCACGACCGAATCGGCGACCGGCGCGCGTCCGCAGGCGAACTGAGCAACGCCGGATCCAGGACCCGACGCCGCGGGTTCCCGTTCAACCCGGCGCCTGTGCCGGGACGCGGTCGCCCTCGATGATCTCGACGCGGGCGGTCACGTCGGCAGTCCGACCGAGCATGATCGTCGCGGAGCAGTACTTCTCCTTGGAGAGCTGCACGGCGCGCTCGACCTGACGTGCGTCGAGTCCGCGGCCGGCGACCCGGTAGGTGAGCCGGATCGCGGTGAAGACCTTCGGCTCGACCTCGGCGCGATCGGCCTCCGCCTCAACGACGCAGTCGGTCACCGGCTGGCGTGCCTTGTTCAGGATCCACACGACGTCGAACGCCGTGCACGCCGCGGCGCCGGCAAGCACGAGCTCCATGGGCCGCGGCCCCAGGTTGCGCCCGCCGGCTTCCGGCGCGCCGTCGACCACCACGGCATGACCACTGCCGGTCTCGGCCGCAAAGCTCACACCCTCGATCCATCGGATTGTCGCCTTCATGATGCCTTTCCGTTCGCCGTTTCCGTGATACGGCCAAGATCTGCCGATTTCGCGTACCGGCCTGCGACTTTCATCGCATTGTCATGAAAATGCCCGTTTGTCCAATGATGCAATGCCGCATCCCCATTGCATGCTGCATTGCGGTATGGGAGACTTTTCGTGCTCGCGCCGCTCGGGGACGTGTCCCCAGGCACGGGCGCATTCCTCCATTCTCCTCCTATGGTGGAATCCTCGCGGGGCGCGGAGTCGCAACTCCGCGCCCCCTTTTTCTCTGGGTGGCCCGGGACTGCCGCGGGATGGCGCCTTGCCAGACTCGGCCGCAGGCCACGTCGCGCGATCACGTTTCGGCGCGTCCGCCCTCGGCATGCCGCCCGCCATCGCGTTGACCCCGGCAGCGAAATCGGTATATGATGCAAGACTTTGCCGAACCGAACGTTCCAGCATCGGCGCGGCCCGCCCCACCCCACGAACACGAGTTTCAAGCGATGAAGACCTTTTCGGCCAAGCCCCGGGACATCCGCCAGGAATGGTACGTCGTCGACGCGACGGACAAGGTCCTGGGCCGTCTCGCGAGCCAGATCGCGTTGCGGCTGCGCGGCAAGCACAAGGCCATCTACACGCCGCACATGGACACCGGCGACTTCATCGTCGTCACCAACGTCGAGAAGATCCGCGTCACCGGCAACAAGGCCGAGGACAAGCTCTACCACCGCCACTCCGGCTACCCGGGCGGCATCTCGACGACGAACTTCGCGCAGATGCAGGCACGCTTCCCCGGTCGCGCGCTCGAGAAGGCCGTCAAGGGCATGCTGCCCAAAGGCCCGCTCGGCTACAAGATGATCAAGAAGCTCAAGTGCTACGCCGGCGGCGCGCACCCCCACGCAGCGCAGCAACCCCAGACCCTCGACATCTGACCATGATCGGCAACTACTACTACGGCACCGGCCGCCGCAAGACCTCGGTCGCGCGCGTCTTCATCAAGCAGGGCACCGGCAAGATCGTCGTCAACGACAAGCCGGTCGACGCGTTCTTCTCGCGCGACACCGGCCGCATGGTCGTGCGCCAGCCGCTGGTCCTGACCGGCCACGAGCAGACCTTCGACATCATGGTCAACGTCACCGGCGGCGGCGAGTCGGGCCAGGCCGGCGCAGTGCGCCACGGCATTACCCGCGCGCTGATCGACTACGACGCGCAGCTCAAGCCCACGCTGTCGAAGGCAGGTCTCGTGACGCGCGACGCCCGCGAGGTCGAGCGCAAGAAGGTCGGCTTCCACAAGGCGCGGCGTCGCAAGCAGTTCAGCAAGCGCTGACAAGCACACCGGCACGCCACGAAGGCAGGGCTGCCGCGAGGCGGCCCTGTTCGTTTCGGCCGGCGGCGCCAGCGCCAGTGGCGGCAGGTTCCCGGGGCGGCGCTTCTGCCGAAAGCGCGGCTGCTACAATCTTTTCATGACGGGGGCATGCTTGGCGCGGCGGTGCATCGTCGGCAATACACGGCACGGCGGAGCCAAGGCTGGCGCCGAGCCGCCCCTCCCGCCGAAGCCCTCCGGCTGTGCCGCGACGCCGGTCCGTCCCTGACCCCCGTGCCCCCGCCCGCCATCCTGCGCCGACTTGCCCGGCACTTCTCGATCAGCGCGCCGCGCATGGCGGTGCGCACGCATCTCGGCTGGCCCTGGAAGGCGGCGCTGGCCATCGGGCTCGTGCTGCTGGTCGGCGGCATGTGGTGGCTGGGATTCGACTTCGGGCAGATCCTCGGCGGCTTCAACCGCAAGGAGATCGACCAGCGCATCGCGACACTGGAGGCGGACACCGCCACCGCGCAGCGCGAGGCGTCCGGGCTCCGCGCGAGAAACAGCGAACTCGAAAGCGAGCTCGCGATGAGCCACGGCCTGCAGGACTCGCTCAAGAAGCAGCGGGAGGAGGCCGCGCAGGAGAACGCGCAGCTCAAGGAGGAGCTTGCGTTCCTGCAGGGATTCTTCGCTGACTCGAGCAAGCCCGGCGTGACGATCCCGAGACTGTCCGCCGATGCCAACGCGGACGAGCGGGTTCGCTACAGTGCACTGGTGGTGCGGGGCGGCAGCGCCAAGTCCGACTTCGAGGGGTACCTCACGATCTCGGCCGACCTCGCGCCCGGCGACGCGGCCCCCCCGGGCAGCCGGACGCTCACCGTCGCGCTGCCGGACGACGACCCGGCGGCCGCAGCGCCCCTCAAGCTGCGGTTCAAGTACTATCAGCGGATCGAAGGTTCGTTCCGCATTCCGACGGGATACGCAGTCCGGATGATCACCGTGCGCGCCTACGAGTCCGGCACCGCGGGCGTCCGCGCGACCCGCACGTTGACTTTGCCGTAGGAGGTCCCCATGTTCGGCAGGAAGACGCTCGCGCAGAAGCGCATCGACAGCCTGATCGGCGCCGGCACGACGGTGCGCGGCGACATCGTGTTCGAAGGTGGCCTGCGCATCGATGGCACGGTGCTCGGCAACGTCACGGCGGGCGACGGCAAGGCGGGCACGCTGGTCGTGAGCGAGCACGCCAGGATCGACGGGCGCGTGGATGTCGCGCACGTCGTCGTCAACGGCACGGTGAACGGCCCGGTCACGGCGCGCGACTCGCTGGAGCTGCAGGGCAAGGCCCGCATCGTCGGCGACGTGGCCTACCGGACGCTGGAGATGCACGTCGGCGCGTTCGTCCAGGGGCGTCTCGATCCGGTCGAAGCCGAACCCGGCACGGCCAGCGTGGTCGAATTGAAGCGTGTGGGAACGGGCCGCGCCGGCGTGCCCGAGTGACCCTGAATGGCGCGTGGTTTGACGCGCCGCCGGCGCGCCTAGATAATTGTTGCCGATACGGAGCGCCAAGGAGCCCCCCGAAATGAATGACATGACCGACATGCCCACCCCGCTCGTCTTCACCGATTCCGCTGCGCTGAAGGTGCGCGCGCTGATCGAGGAAGAGGGCAACCCCGAGCTCAAGCTCCGCGTGTTCGTCAGCGGCGGCGGCTGCTCGGGATTCCAGTACGGCTTCACGTTCGACGAGGTCGTGAACGAGGACGACACGGCGATGGAGAAGAACGGCGTCACGCTGCTCATCGACCCGATGAGCTACCAGTACCTGGTCGGCGCCGAGATCGACTACCAGGAAGGCCTCGAGGGCGCGCAGTTCGTGATCAAGAACCCGAACGCGACCACCACCTGCGGCTGCGGGTCGAGCTTCTCGGCCTGATACAAAACGGCCCCCACGCTCGTTGCGCTCGCTGCCCCCCGGGGGCGGGTCAGCCCCTCGGGGCGGCCCTTCGGCACTGACAGTTCTCCTGCGGTACGCTAAACGGCAGCTTCGGCTGCCGTTTGCGTTTTCAGGGACGGGTCGCCGCCGTCGGCTGCGGGCGACGGCGGTCAGCGCGGATAGATCGCGCCGAGCACGCGCGGGCCGCGTGCGCCGGTGACGCTCGGCAGGCTGGTGGTGCGCCCGGCGAGGGCCTCGCGCGCAAGCCAGGCAAAGGCAAGCGCCTCGACGTGCTCGACGGCGACCCCCCACTCGGAGGTCGGCAGCACGCTGCACGGCTTGAGGTCGCGCGCGAGCGCGCGCAGCAGCGTGGAATTGTAGGCACCACCGCCGCACACCAGCAGCTCGGCGATGCCCGGGGCCTCGCGCCCCAGCGCGTCCGCCACGGCGCGCGCCGTGAGCGCGGTCAGCGTCGCCTGCACGTCCGCCGGGTGGAAGGCACCGCCGTGGCGCGCCAGCGCGTCGTCCAGCCACGCCGCGTTGAAGTGGTCGCGGCCGGTGCTCTTCGGCGGCCGCAGCGCGAAATACGGGTCGGCGAGCAGGATCGAGAGGAGCGCATGATCGACGCGGCCCGACGCCGCCCACGCGCCGCCGGCGTCGAAGAGCCCGTCGCCGTGGCGCCCGAACCACAGGTCGAGCAGCGAGTTGCCGGGACCGGTGTCGAAGCCGCGCACCGGTTCGCCGGGAACGAGCAGCGTCAGGTTCGCCACGCCGCCGACGTTCAGCACGGCCCGGGCACGGTCGGGACGACCGAAGAGCGCGGCGTGGAATGCCGGCACCAGCGGTGCACCCTGGCCGCCGGCCGCCATGTCGCGGCGCCGGAAGTCGGCGACGACCGCGACGCCGGCGCGCTCGGCCACGCGGGCGGGATCGTTCAGTTGCGCGGTCCACGCCTCGTCGGGCCGGTGCCGCACCGTCTGCCCGTGCACGCCCGCGGCAACGAGGTCGCTCGCCGCGATGCCCGCGGCGCGGCAGGCGTCGGTGATCGACTCGGCGTACAGGTCGGCGAGCGCGAGGCTCGCCCGCGCCGCACGCGCGAGCTCGTCGTCGCAGGGTGCCTGGAGCTCGAGGAGCTCGTCGCGAAGGAACTCGGGCATCGGCGCATGCGCTGCCCCGAGCGTCGCGCAGAGACCCTCGCGCGGCGTGAAGTCGGCGACGACGGCGTCGACGCCGTCGAGGCTCGTGCCGGACATCACGCCGGCGTAGAGTTCGCGCGGCAAGAACTATTCTGCGGCGGCGAAGCGCGACACCGGCAACTCGCGCGCGAACGCGAGTTGCTGCGCGATCGGCCCGATGTGCGCGAGGAACGCTCCGCGGGTCTCGGGCGGCAGCGGTCCCGCGGTCGGCATGGCGACGGTCAGCGGATTGCGCGGCTCGTCGTTGACCCGGAACTCGTAGTGCAGGTGCGGACCGGTCGCCCAGCCGGTGGCACCGACGTAGCCGATCGTGTCACCCTGCCGCACGCGCACCCCGTTGCGAACACCCGCTGCGAAGCGCGACAGGTGCGCGTAGAGCGTCGAGTAGGTACCGGTGTGGCGCAACGTGACCACGTTGCCGTACCCGCCCTTCACGCCGGCGAGCGTGACGACACCGTCGGCGGTGGCTCGCACCGGCGTGCCGGTCGGCGCGCCGTAGTCGACGCCCCGGTGGGCGCGCCACGTCTGCAGGATCGGATGCAGGCGTGCGAGCGAGAACCCGGAGGTCAAGCGCGAAAACTCCATCGGTGAACGCAGGAAGGCGCTGCGGGTGCTGCGCCCGTCGCGGGTGTACCAGGCGTCCTGCCCGTCGGCATCGCGCCACAGGAAGGCGCTCAGCTGCTGGCCGCGGTTCTCGAACTCCGCAGCGACGATGCGACCGACGCCCACGGGCTCGCCGTCGACGTAGCGGGACTCGTAGAGGACGCTGAAGCGATCGCCGAAGCGTAGGTCCTGGAGGAAGTCGATGTCGCCGGCGAAAAGCTCGGCGAGCGCGATCGTCACCGCGTCGGGGAGCCCGATCGCGTCGGCGGCACCAAAGAGCGACGTGTTGATCTCGCCCGACTTCAGCGTCAGTCGCACCGTTTCGCCGCCCGGAGCGCGCGTCGCGACCAGCGCACCGGACTCGCGAGCCACCGTCAGGCGCTCGCCGTCGCCCGTGCGAAAGCGCAGCGCGACCAGGCCCCCTGCGCCGTCGGTCGCCACCTGCAGCGGTCGGCCGGGCTTCAGCTGGTACAGCGGCCGCGCGTCGGGATTCGTGCGCACGAACGCCATCGCCGACGGGTCGTCGACGCCGGCGCGCGCCAGCAGGCTGCCGATCGTGTCGCCGCGCCGGACGCGCTCCTCGCGCCAGTAGGGTCCCGGGTCGTCCGCGATCGGAACGACTTCCGGTGCCGGCAGGTCGCGCTCGACGATGCGGCCGGGCGGCAGGTCCAGCGTCGTGTCCGGCGCAATGCCGAAGGCCGCGACGCCGGTGAGCGCAAGCACGGCGATCGCGAGCACGTGCGGCAGGCGAAAACCCCCACCCCACCGGGCAGCCGGGTTGTCGTGCTGCGCTAGAATTCGACGTTTTGCGGCGTCCGGCATGGGTGGTGATCTGCCTTCCAAGCCCCGGAGTTTACCAAAGCAGGCGCCGTGCCGGGGCGCCCCGCCGTCATTGCATCTCCACCTGCCCAGGACCCCCCATGAGCCTCACCATCTACGGCATGCCGGCTTCGCGCGCGTTCCGCGTGCTGTGGGCCGCCGAGGAAGCCGGCCTTCCCTACGCCAACGAGCCACTGTCCTTCAAGGATCCGGCGATCAAGGCGCCGGCCTACCTCGCGATCAACCCCAACGGCACGATCCCGGCGATCGTCGATGACGGCTTCGCGCTGTTCGAGTCGCTGGCAATCACCCTATATCTTTCACGCAAATCCGGCAAGCTGTGGCCGAAGGACGTCCGGGGCGAGGCCGTCGCCTTTCAGTGGACGATGTGGGCGGCAACCGAAGTCGAGGGCGCCCTCGGCGGCTGGTTCTACCACACCCGCTTCCTGCCCGAGGCGGAGCGCAAGCCCGAGGTCGCGAAGGATGCGGCGGCGAAGCTGCCGCCGCGCTTCGACGTGCTCGAGGGCGCGCTCGCGCAGTCGCCCTGGCTCGCGGGCGAGGCGTTCGGCATCGCCGACCTCAACGTGGCGGCGGTCACTTACCGGGCGCCGGCGTTCGGGCTCGAACGGTGGCCGCGGATCGCGGACTGGCACCGGCGCTGCTACGCGCGGCCCGCTGCGCAGCGCGCCGTGGCGCTCCGGGAAGCACGATGACGTCCGCCGCGGACGTCGTCGCGCAGCACCTCCAGGTCTTCCGGCGCGGCGCGGACGAGCTCCTCGTCGAGACGGAGCTCGCGCAGAAGCTCGCCCGCGGCAAACCGTTGCGCATCAAGCTCGGCCTCGACCCGACCGCGCCCGACATCCACCTCGGCCACACGGTGGTGCTGAACAAGCTGCGCCAGGCACAGGACCTCGGCCACCAGGTGATCTTCCTGATCGGCGACTTCACGTCGATGATCGGCGATCCGTCGGGCCGCAACGCCACGCGCCCGCCGCTGACCCGCGAGCAGATCGTCGAGAACGCGAAGACCTACCACGCGCAGGCCTCGAAGGTGCTCGATCCCGCCCGCACCGAGATCCGCTACAACTCCGAGTGGTGCGAGCCGCTTGGCGCGGCGGGCATGATCCGCCTCGCGTCGCACTACACCGTGGCACGCATGCTCGAACGCGACGACTTCGCCAAGCGCTTCCGTGCGAGCCAGCCGATTGCCGTGCACGAGTTCCTGTACCCGCTGATGCAGGGCTACGACTCGGTGGCGCTCGAGGCCGACCTCGAGCTCGGCGGCACCGACCAGAAGTTCAACCTGCTGGTCGGGCGGGAGCTGCAGAAGGACTTCGGCCAGGAGCCGCAGTGCATCCTGACGATGCCGCTGCTCGAGGGCCTCGACGGCGTCGAGAAGATGTCGAAGTCGAAGGGCAACTACGTCGGCATCAACGACCCGGCCGGCGAGATGTTCGGCAAGGTGATGTCGATCTCGGACGACCTCATGTGGCGCTGGTACCCGCTGGTGTCGTTCCGCTCGCCCGCCGAGATCGAGCGGCTGCAGGAGGAGACCGCGGCGGGACGCAACCCGCGCGAGGCCAAGGTGGCGCTCGCGAAGGAGATCGTCGCGCGATTCCATTCCGCGACGGCCGCGGACGCCGCCGCAGCCGAGTTCGACGCGCGCTTTCGCGGCGGCGCGATGCCCGAGATCATGCCCGAGGTCACGATCGAGACCGCCGGCACCGGCATCGCGATCGCCAACCTCGCGAAGCAGGCCGGGGTCGTCGAGTCGACCTCGGAGGCACTGCGGCTGATCGCGCAGCGCGGGCTCAAGGTCGACGGCGACGTGGTCGCCGACCGGTCGCGCCTCGTCGCGGCCGGCACGACGGTCGTCGTGCAGGCCGGCAAGCGGCGGTTCGCGCGCGTCTTTGTGCGCTGACGGCCCCGCGGCGGCCGACACGCGCGGACCGCTTTCAGGTATCTTCATTCGGGGTCGCAGCCCTGAACCGGAGGACCTCTTGGACCACAACCGCCGTACGTTTGCGCTCGCCACCCTGCTCCTGCCCGTCGCTGCGCTGCGCGCCCACGCGCAGCCGGCGCCCGCGCGCACGCCGGACGTCGTCTACGTACCCACGCCGCCGGAAGTCGTCGACGAGATGCTGCGTCTCGCGCGGGTGACGGGCAAGGACGTGCTCTACGACCTGGGGTCGGGCGACGGCCGCATCCCGGTCACCGCCGCGAAGCGCTTCGGGACGCGGGGTCTCGGCATCGACATCGACCCGCAGCGCGTCGAGGAGGCGAACGCGAACGCGCGCGCGGCGGGCGTCACCGACAAGGTGAAGTTCGTGCTCGGCGACCTGTTCGAGCTGGACCTCTCGCCGGCGACGGTGATCACGCTCTACCTGCTGCCGGAGCTCAACCTGAAATTGCGTCCGACGCTCTGGAAGCTCAAGCCCGGCACGCGCATCGTGTCGCACGAGTTCGACATGGGCGATTGGAAACCCGAGCGGACGGTCAAGGTCGGCTCGCGCACGGTGCACTTCTGGCGGGTGCCGAAGCGCTAGGACGCAGCTGCCGCGCCGGCAGTCGACGATCGGAGTCGAGTCGCGGGGGCCGTGGGGTCGGGGACGTGAGGTCTGACCCCGATTGCCAACTACTCGAGCTCGAGGCCGTCGCTGATCGCGGCGATGCCGGCCTTGGCGCAGACGTCGTCGGCGTCGCCGGTGGGTGCTCCGGAAACGCCGATCGCGCCGACGAGCGACCCCTTGGCGCGAATCATCACACCGCCGCCGACCGCGAGCACGCCAGGCAGATCGCGAATGCCGCTCGAGGCGCGTCCGGGCTGTGACGCCGCGGCGAGCTCGGTCGTGTCCGTGCGGAACGACAGCGCGGTCCACGCCTTGCCCGTCGCCATGTTCACCGTGTGCGCGCCAGCGAGGCCGTTGCGCAGCAGAGCGAGCGCGTGGCCGCCGCGGTCGACGACCGCGACTGCCGTGGTGAAGCCGTCCTTGTCGCAGCGCGCGAGCGCTGCCTGAGCCGCCT
>Ga0105106_10000769_pt1 | contig 22858 bp, 16 predicted proteins | sample PPLLaktember2015_5_FD_79109 | JGI IMG/M metagenome (GOLD analysis project Ga0105106, IMG submission 79109) | Freshwater sediment microbial communities from Prairie Pothole Lake near Jamestown, North Dakota, USA - PPLs Lake P8 Core (1) Depth... | ecosystem: Environmental > Aquatic > Freshwater >...
CCGTTGATGACGAGCTTTCCCTTGTAGATGGTTCGAAGCATGGGAGAAATGCGCTCATGGGTACCTGCCAGGGGGTGGCCGGGTAGGGCCTCCATGAGGTGGAGGTAGGCCAGACCGAAACGGTTCAGCGCGTCCACGGCATAGCCGAAGGTGGCGGGTGGATCGCTGTCGCGCATGTCATTGTAGACTCCAGTGGGGGAAAGCCGCACTCCGACGCGATCCGGCGACCAGGCCGCGCACACCGCTTCCGTGACTTGCAGCAGGAACCGGGCCCGATTGGCGACGCTCACGCCATAAGCATCGGTGCGCCGGTTGGATCCATCCCGGATAAACTGGTCGATGAGATACCCGTTGGCCCCGTGGATTTCCACGCCGTCGAAGCCCGCGTCCCGAGCCCGAACGGCTGCGGCGGCATACTCGTTCACGATGCCCGGGATCTCGTCCAGCTCGAGAGCCCTCGGGACGACGTAGCGCTTCTTGCCGAGGGGTGTATGGGACCACTCGTCGGCTGCGATGGCCGACGGCGCAACGGGGAGCTCACCATCCAGGAAATCGGGATGAGAAGCGCGTCCCATGTGCCAGAGCTGCAGGAAGATCCGGCCTCCGGCTTCGTGCACCGCTTCGGTCACTTTTTGCCATCCGGCCACGTGGGAGCCCGTGTAGATGCCGGGAGCCCCCAGCCAGCCGACGCCTCCCCGTGAGACGGCCGTGGCTTCCGAAACGATCAGCCCGGCTTCCGCCCGCTGCCGATAATAGTGGGCCATCAGGTCGCTGGGGGTTCCGTCGGCTTCGGCTCGGCCTCGGGTCAGGGGAGCCATGACCATCCGGTTGGGCAATGTGATCGAGCCAATGCGGCAGGGCTCGAAAAGAAGTCCGTTCTCCATGTGACCTCCTCGGGAATTGTCCTCATTCATCCACAGAAACCCGGCAGGGAGCACCAACACTCACGAATCCTGCCGGAAGCATTCTTCACCTCAGCAGAAAATATTTATAAGCAGTGCAAAGGGTTTTCGAAACCTCCGGCAGAGTTGTTCAGGGGATCGAAACCGGAGCTTGGCAGAACTCCCCGGAGGAAGAGATCCGTTTCGACGTCGTCATACCGGCGGTCCTTAAGCCGGCATCCAGCTGTCTTCTCTGGATTCCGTCTTGAATTCTGCCGGAATGACGGCTGACCTGTTGGTCACTCCATTGAAAGGAGCCGCACTCAGTGAAGGACGGTCGGTGCTGCCTCCGGGCCGGTGCGGGTTGGACGTTTGCATTCGAACGGATCCCAACAGCCGGGCGGGGGATTTGATCGCCTGGCAGACCTTCCTTCCAGCCTGGAAAACGAATTCTATCTGATGCGGCTGACGGCTGGGAGCGACGATCTCCTCCTGGGCCGGCTGGAGACCTACGGCATCAATGGCGGCAGGGGCAGGGATTACCGCTTCCGGGTGGACTGAGTCTTCAGTCGAAGATCCCTTGAAGAATTATTTCTCACGCGGAGACGCAGAGACGCAGAGAGAATGCTTCGACGCATCGGAGTCTTGAACCATGCCGGCTAAGGATGAATTCATCCATTCCTCACGCGACACCCCGGACGAACGTACGGGCTTCTTATTCTCGGCTGTTCTCTGCGCCTCGGCGTCTCTGCGCGAGTCAAAGAAAAGGAAGGTTTCAGTCCAAACGGGTTTAGCCTTTCATCATCTGGCGGAGCACCGTCTGCAGGATGCCGCCGTTGCGGTAGTATTGGACCTCAACGGGCGTGTCGATGCGGCACACCACCTGGATGACCTTCACATCGCCTGCGGCATCGACGGCGCGCACGGTGATCACTTGCTTGGGCTGGAGGGATTCGCCTGGTCCGCACAGAATGTCGAAGGTTTCAAATCCCGTGAGCTCCAGGTTCTGGACGCTCTGGCCCTCCATGAACTGAAGCGGCAGAACGCCCATGCCCACCAGGTTGCTGCGGTGAATCCGCTCGAAGCTCTCAGCGATGACCGCCTTCACTCCCAGAAGATGTGGCCCCTTGGCCGCCCAGTCGCGGCTGGATCCCGTGCCGTATTCCTTCCCCGCCAGCACGATGGTCGGGGTGCCGTCCGCGGCATACTTCATGGCCGCCCCGTAGATGTTCATGGTTTCCAAGGTCGGCTGGTATACCGTATATCCTCCCTCCCTTTCGGGAACCAGCCGGTTGCGGATGCGGATGTTGGCAAAGGTCCCGCGCACCATCACCTCGTGGTTGCCCCGGCGCGTCCCGTACTGGTTGAAATCCGCCTCGGCCACCCCGTTCCGAATCAGGTACAGCCCTGCCGGGCTCTGCGCCGGGATGGATCCCGCGGGTGAAATGTGATCGGTCGTCACACTGTCGCCGAAGAGCGCGAGAGCTTTGGCTCGGAGGATATCGCCGCGGGGCGGTGGCTCCTCTGCGACATGGATGAAGTACGGTGGCTCCATGATGTAAGTGCTGTCCGGTTCAAACGCGTAAACGTCCCCCTCCGATGTGGTCACGCTGTTCCACATGTCGTTCCCCGTGAAGAGGTCGGCATATTGCTGCCTGAACACTTCCGGATGAAGACATCGCTCGATGAGGTCCCGAATTTCATCCTCACTGGGCCAGATGTCCTTGAGGGTGACCGGTCGGCCGTCCCTGGCGGTGCCCAGGGGGTCCCGGGCCAGATCGATGTTGACGGTGCCGGCCAGAGCGTAGGCGACGACCAGCGGTGGACTCGCCAGGTAGTTGGCCCGCACCAGCGGGTGGATGCGGCCTTCGAAATTGCGGTTGCCCGAAAGCACCGCTGCGACGGACAGGTCTTTCTCCCGGATGGCCGCGGCGATCTCGTCGGGCAGCGGTCCGCTGTTCCCGATGCAGGTGGTGCAGCCGTAGCCGACGACGTGGAAGCCCAGCGCCTCGAGAAAGGGAGTCAAACCGGCTTCATCCAGGTAACGGGTGACCACCGTGGAGCCCGGCGCCAAACTCGTCTTAACCCAGGGCTTGACCTCGATCCCCCGCTCCACCGCCTTCCGGGCCAGGAGCCCGGCACCCAGCATGACGCTGGGGTTGCTGGTGTTGGTGCAGGAGGTGATGGCGGCGATGACGACGGACCCGTGACCGAGATCCCCGCTCGAAGCGGGAGTCGCAGCGGGGAAAGCCTTGCTGAAGCTCTCTCCGACGCCGCTCAGGGGGACGCGGTCCTGTGGGCGTTTGGGACCCGCCACACTGGGCTCCACGGTCCCCATGTCGAGGGTCAGGGTGTCGCTGAAAACCGGGTCCGGAGAGTCCTCGGAGCGGAAGAGCCCCTGCGCCTTGGTGTAGCGTTCCACCAGATCCACCTGTTCCCGGCTTCTGCCTGAGAGGGTCAGGTAGCGCAGCGTTTCCCGGTCCACGGGGAAGAATCCGATGGTCGCCCCGTACTCGGGGGCCATGTTCGATAATGTGGCCCGATCGGGCAGGTTGAGGTTCAACACTCCCGGTCCGAAAAACTCCACGAATTTGTCCACGACTCCCCGGGCGCGCAGCATCTGGGTCACGGTGAGCACCAGGTCGGTTGCCGTGGCGCCCTCGGGCAGTCGCCCCGTGAGCCGGAACCCCACCACCTGTGGAGTGAGAAGGTAGAGGGGCTGTCCCAGCATCACCGCCTCGGCCTCGATGCCTCCGACGCCCCAGCCCAGCACACCCAGACCATTGATCATGGTCGTGTGGCTGTCGGTGCCCACCAGGGTGTCGGGAAGGGCCACCCGACGCCCATCTTCGTCGCGCGTGAGCACGACCCCGGCCAGATACTCCAGGTTCACCTGGTGCACGATGCCTGTGGCAGGGGGGACAACCCGGAAGTTGCTGAAGGCCCCCTGACCCCATTTCAGGAACTCGTAGCGTTCACGGTTGCGCTGGAATTCCAGCTCCACATTGGTGCGAAGCGCCGAGCTCGATCCGAACTCATCCACCTGGACCGAGTGATCAATGACCAGGTCCACAGGTATGAGTGGATTGACGCGTTTCGGGTCTCCGCCAGCCCGTGCCATGGCCGACCGCATGGCGGCCAGATCGACTACGGCGGGCACGCCTGTGAAGTCCTGCAGGGTGACCCGCGCCGGTCTGAAGGGAACCTCGAACGGTGCGGCACCGGAGGGGTCCCAGCCGGCCAGCCGTTCGACATCCTCCCGCGTGACCACGGAGCCGTCAACCTGCCGCAACAGGGTTTCCAACAGCACTCGAACGGAATAGGGAAGCCGGGAAAGCTCTCCCAGACCAGCCTCTTCCAGTGCCTTCAGGCGAAAAAATGCCGTGGGCTCCTGGATGCCCGGCAGCAGCGCCCTGGCATTGAACGGATCATGATCGGACATGATTCATAGACCTCTAAAACTTTGTAAACGTTTGAAATACGGTTAGCGCAATGGGAAGCGAAAATGCTTCGAGAGCAACGATACGGATCAACGCCTGAGGGGGCAATTGGAGCTCTGGCAGGTGACATTCTGATTGGCTGAAACGAGCCTGATATTGATTTTCAAATATTTGATAACAGATGTCCCGTTTACATTCTTCACGATAAAATTGGTATTCTTGTTTGGCTTCGCGAAGAAGGTATTGGCCATCATATCCCCCTTGGGTCAAAATCATGATAGGTCTGCAGGCAAGCTAACCGATGGCGTAGTTGAAACCCTCATCTGATGTGGACACGTGGACTGTCCGGATCTGTTCGCCGGCGGCCATGCGCGAAAGGATTTCCTGAGACAGCTGCGGGAGCAGGGTGTTGGTGAGGATGTGGTCCACGTTGCGCGCGCCGCTGTCGACCTCCGTGCAGCGCCTGGCTACGGCCTCGATGATGGATTCATCGTAGGTGAACACCACATTCCGGTTCTCCCGCATGCGCTTGCCGATGCGGTCGAGCTTCAGCTTCACGATGAGGCGCATGATCTTGTCGGTGATGGGAAAGTAAGGCACCACGATGAGACGTCCGAGGAATGCGGGTTTGAAATGCTTGACCAGCTCCGGCCGCAGCATCTCCTGAAGCGATGCTGCACCGGGAGCGGTCTCTTCGTCGGCGCACACCTTCAGGATGAGGTCCGTCCCGAGGTTCGAAGTGAGCAGGATGAGGGTGTTTTTGAAGTCGATGCGCCGTCCCTCGCCGTCCTCCAGCATTCCCTTGTCGAAGACCTGGTAGAAGAGCTCCATGACGTCCGGGTGGGCCTTTTCGACCTCGTCCAGGAGCAACACGCTGTAAGGACGCCGCCGGACCGCCTCGGTGAGCACGCCCCCTTCACCGTAGCCCACGTAACCCGGAGGCGATCCCTTGAGACCCGAAACCGTGTGAGCCTCCTGGTACTCGGACATGTTGATGGTGATGACATTCTCCTCCCCGCCATACATGAGCTCCGAGAGGGCCAGAGCCGTTTCGGTCTTGCCGACGCCGCTGGGGCCGACCAGCATGAAAACCCCCGTCGGCTTGGACGGGTCTTCGATGCCGGCATGAGCCGTCCGGATACGCTGGGAGATGGCTGCCAGGGCATGGTCCTGGCCGATGATGCGCCTGCCCAGCGTTTCTTCGAGCTTCAGCACCGTTTCGATCTCATCGGTCAGCATGCGGCCGGTCGGGATGCCCGTCCACCCGGAGATGACTTCGCTCACCGTCTGGGAATCCACGGCGATCTGGACCAGTGGATGGTCCTGCTGCACTGCCGCCAGCTCGCTTTCGAGCCCTTTGAGGCGGGTTTGCTTTTCGGCCATGACTTCGATGTTTCCAGGCTCCTTCTCAAAGAGCTCCTGGATCTCCACGCGCAGAGTCATGAGCTGCCGGGCGAGCTCCATCTCCTTTTGCCATCGTGCCGTCAGGGTCTCCAGCTCCTGCTGGACGGTTTCCTTCTCCACATTCAGACGCGCGATCCGCTCGCCATGGTCCCGGCCAATGAGCGATTCGCGCTCCAAGATCCTCAGCTCCCGTTCGATGTGACCGATCCTCCTCGACGCCTCCTCGACGGCGGGCGGACTGGTGTTGAGCCCGATGGCCACGCGGGCGCAGGCCGTGTCGAGGACGCTCACCGCCTTGTCCGGCAGCTGGCGTGCCGTGATGTAGCGGTGCGAGAGGCGCACGGAATCCAGCAGGGCGTCGTCCGTGATCATGACCTGGTGGTGCTTTTCCAGGAAGGGGGCGACGGCCCGCATCATGACCAGAGCGTTGGGCTCGTCGGGCTCCTCGATCTTCACCACCTGGAACCGGCGGGCCAGGGCGGCATCCTTTTCGAAATACTTCTTGTATTCCGACCACGTGGTGGCCGCGATGGTGCGCAGCTCGCCGCGGGCCAGGGCCGGCTTGAGCAGGTTGGCCGCATCTCCGGATCCCGCCGCCCCGCCGGCTCCGATCATGGTGTGGGCTTCGTCGATGAACAGGATGATGGGGATGGGAGAAGCCTTGACTTCGTTGATGACCGACTTGAGTCGGTTCTCGAACTCACCCTTGATGCCGGCCCCCGCCTGGAGCAGCCCCAGGTCCAGGGTGTGGATCGCGACGTTCCGCAGTGGCGGCGGCACATCCCCCTCCACGATCTTGAGAGCGAACCCCTCCACGACGGCTGTCTTGCCCACGCCGGCTTCACCTGTCAGGATGGGGTTGTTCTGACGGCGTCGGATCAGGATGTCCACCATCTGTCGGATTTCAAACTCACGCCCCAGGACGGGGTCGATCTCCCCCTTGCGGGCCCTTTCGGTCAGGTTGACAGTGAACTGATCGAGGGCTTTGGTGCCGGCTGCGGCCGCGGCAGGGGCGAGGGATTCGGTGGGCCGGCCCGTGCCTCCCGCTTCGGAGTCTTCCTTGGATCCCGCCACCAGGTCTGAAAAATTCTTCTCCAGAGTCTCCAGAGAGATCTTCTTGAAGGCTTCAGAGCTTCCCGTGAGCATCCGCGCCATTTCCTCGCTGCTCAGGAGCGCCAGCAGGATGTGGCCCGACCGGATGCTGGGTGCCTGGTAGTCCACGGAGGCCACGAGCCAGCTTTCCTGGATCATGCGGGGGATGCGCGGCGACAGGGCGGGTGTCCTGGCATTCCCGGTCTTGAAGCCCTCCATGGTGCGGGTAAGGTCTGCCGTGAGCCTGGCCTCATTCACCTCGAAATAGCGCAGAATCTTGTGAAGATCCGTATTCTGCATCTCGAGAAGCTTGAGGAAGAAGTGCTCGATGTCGACCTCGTAGTGAGTCTGGGAGAGACACAGGCCGGCTGCACCCTCCAGCGCGCTGCGGCACGTGGAGTTCAGCTTCCCGATCAAGGCCTTCAAGTTGGTTCTGGGCATGGATGGAGCTCCTTCATGATTGAACGATTATCCCAAAACATTCCTCGCGCAGAGACGCAGAGACGCAGAGGCGCAGAGGCGCAGAGAAAGACTCAGCAATGCGAAGAGCAGCGCATTCAAGGGCGTGGTTCCTGGAAGACGACCATGGGGTCTTCCCGGTGGGTTTCGGTTGGTGATTTGGCCCATGTGGACCACCCCAGGCGCGGGGCTTTGGGATCGGTGCGCCCCAGGATACAGGAAGGCACCTCCTCCCGCTTCAATACGACTCCCACCTCGAATTCATATTCGATGCCCACCATGAACCGAACCAGAGCGAAGATGGGTCCCAGCAGCTCCCCCGAAGGCATGAGGCGCACAAAATGATCGTAACCCACGGGGCCGATGCGAACGCGAAAATTGGTCTGGCTCTCCCAGGCCATGCTCCCGCACGCCGCATCCACCCCCAGGCGGGCATTCGCCGCCCCGACCCGCGTCTGGTCCTCGGGTGCAACGGGAATGGTGCGGTCGATGAACTGATCCACCTGCACTGAGGCTTCGGCAAAATACTCGACGGTGGCTTCGATGGCCGCCGCACTGGGGACGGCCCCGGAAAGCAGGCCTCCATAAAAGATGAGCGATTCGGGCTCGAGACCCATGCGATCCGAAAGCCCCGGTGTCCCCAGACCCAGCAGGGAAAGCATCTGTCGGGAGAGTCGATCCCGGGCTCCGAGGCGGTAGTTCTCGGGGAATCGCTGCTTCTTCCAGGCCAGGTAGAACAGGGAGATGAGCCGGTGGTGGAACAGATCCAGGAAGGCAGCCAGGCTGCGATCCTTCTGGCGAAGGCGATCCACCACCAGTTCATTGTACCAGCCGGGCAGAACCCCCGAAGGTCCCACAAGACCCAGGAAGGCCACTTCCATCGTCGTCGGTCCGCCATCCTCTCCCGGCTCCATTCCCGATATGTCGCTGGGGGGGAAAGCAAAACCGGGCTTCACCGAGAAGCGAACCGGCTCCTGGGTGCAGGACAGGGCCTCTCCCAGTCGCTTCTTTTCAGGGTGCAGCCACTCGAGGAGGTGGACAGCCCTGAAAAACGAGAACTCGTAAAACTCCCTGAAGAGGCTGTCCCTCACAGCAGAATGCGGTTTCCGGTCCTCGGAGGCCACTTTTTCATCGGTTCCTTTTGCTGAAGGGTCCCTGCCACCAACTGGGAAAACGAATTCACCGAAACGTACTGACCGAGAAAATGCTCCAGGACACTGGCAAAAAGGTAGACCCCAGCCCCCACGAACTTCTGCTCATCGAAGGTGACCGTGACCTGAGCTCCGCGGCAAAAAGAACGGCCGATGCGTCGGGTCACGTGCTCCGATTGGACCGATGCGATGCCGCTGATCTGCTGCCGCACAGCAGGTGAGCGGTCGAAATCATACAGGCTGAGGATCTCTTTGAGGGCCTGTTCTCCACCGCTGGCGAGCGAGAGGTAGTTCAGCGAGAGGTGCGAGATGAGATGCCACTGAAGGGCTCCCCCCAGGGTCGGCCTCCGGCTGGGAGTGGGCTTCATGAGACAGGTGACCCGGGTGACGGGAGCGGCCATCTCCATGTCGAAATCACCCGAACGATCGCCGAAGGGCAGGCGGCCGGGCAGATCCCGGTTGGTGCACGTGACATGAATCGTCATCGTCTCGACTTCGAGGTCCACGGGCTTGAACCGGATGTCCGCAAAAGAGAGAAAAACCTCCGTGCCGTCGTCCCCCTTTCTCCCGGATGGCCTTCGCTGGTGGTGCCAGAAAGCCAGGCGTCCGTCGCCATCCGCCGCGTCCTCATGGTGCTTGATGGAATAGAAGGGGCGAAATTCGACGGCCTTGTCGGGGGAATCGGCCGCAATGGCCGTGACCCGGTCGATGCTGAAGACCTCGGTGGCCTCCTGACGCCGAACATCCGGGATGACGTGATAATCGGTCTTCCGGTGCTCGACGCGGATGGGCTCGGCGATGCGCTTGAAGAGGTTGGCCACCGGCGTGGCGTTGAGGCAGAACGTCTCACGGTTGACCACCAGGTTCAGCTTGGCGATCCGGTCGAGGTATATCCAGACATTCAGACAGTCACCCCAACTGCGCCCTTTGAGCTGCTCTAGACTGCAGAGATCGAAGAAAAGGAACTTCTCGGGAAAGCAGAAATACTCGAAAAGCAGCTGGTAGCCGGGAAAGGATCTTCTCGGGTATGGAATCAAGTGCTCCTTCTCGTCGAAACCGACGGGCCGGATATCCTCGGGGGATAGCGGCAGGAGCACGGGCGGCTTGTCCTCCCGCTCCCATTCCAGCTCCATGTGGGAGACATGGTTGAAGAGAAGCTCGTAGAGATGAAACACGTGCTGGGGGGGGGCGTTCAGGAAGAAACGAAGCCGGGACCAGCCCAGCTCCGACAAGCTCACGCCGTTGAAGGTCTTGAGCCGGATTCGAATGGCCTGCTGGGCCCGTCGCATCATCCTTTTGGGCTCGCACAGCTCCGCCTCCGCCACTTCCACGGGCCACAGGGTCACGGGGTACGCGGTCGTGAACTGACAGGGAATGGATTGAACCGGCTTGGAATAGAGGGGCGTATTCTTGTCGATGAAATAGCCCGCGGGGGATGTGGTCTTGGGGTCCGGCTCGAATCGGGCCACCGAAAAGGAAGGGATCGGCTGAACGTAGTGCGGATAGAGGATATTCAGAATGGATTCGGTGATCTCAGGGAAGTCGTCGTCGATCTTCAGGTGAATGCGGCCGCTGATGAGGGCGAAAGCCTCGATGAGCCGTTCGGTGTGAGGATCTTCGCACTTGTCGGGCTCAAGCAGCAGCCGTCCTGCAATTTTGGGGTACTTCCTGGCGAATTCCGCTCCGAGGGACCGGATGAAGGTGAGCTCCCTCTCGTAATAATCCAGCAGTCTATCGTCCATAAGCGCGCATGTATGGTCCGTTTGAGCGGCATCACATCGTGATGAAATACTCCCCGCGGTTGGCGTCGAAGAAGGTGTCGAAGGCCACGGGCTCGGAGATAGGGTCGGCGACGAGCAAGGCCGTGATGCGGAATCTGAGGTTCCGCTCGCTGGGATCGGGGGAATCCAGACGTACGGTCACGTTCCTGAGCCTGGGCTCGAACAGGGCAATGGTTCTTTCAACGTCCAGCCGCAGATGCTGCCGGGCGGATGGGCTCTTGGGGTTCTGGGCCGTGTAGTCCTTCAGCCCGTACACGAACACCGAACTGCCGACCTCCTGGTGGCTTTCCGCAGGGACCAGAATGTTCCGCCGCGTGTTCATGAGGCTCTCCAGATCGCGAATGACGGCGGCCTTGATCTGGGCCAGGCCTACATAACGGTGGTGGACAGGCTCATGGGAGACGCCCGGGTCGTCGTCCATGAGCCTGTCCAGAATTGAGGGCTTGAGTGCATCGTTCCGGGGATTCATGACCGTCTATCGGATCACTCGCCTTTGTTGGCCTGGAGGTCCCAGTGGGCTTTGACCGAGCCGCCGCCGGAACCATCATCACGCTTCTGCTGGGTATAGATCCATTCGATCTTGCCGTAGTCGAAGCCAATCTCCTCGAGGGGAACATTCTCGCCGCCCTGGGCGGACCCGCCGCGGCGCACCGAAGAGATCATCACGTTGGTCATCTTGTATTCCATGTACTTGACCTTGTCTCCACCCGCGCGGCAAAGCTCGACCTTCACATCCTTGATGTGGGTGCCCTTGGCGCAGGCCAGCGCGAGCTTGGGGGAGGCCTTGTCCAGCTGCTTCACGATGGAGAAATCCTGAAAGTCTGCCCGTTGGGATGAGGCGCCGCCCGCGGTGCTGGCGGCTCCCGAAGAAGGTTGTGACACTCCCCAGCTGTAGGACAGGATCTCGATCCAGTCCTTGTGCTTGTCGTCGGTGCTCTCGCCAGGGACCCCGTCGATCTTCAGAAACGCATCGAATGCCATGACTTGTTACCTCTCTCTGCTGGTTATTGATGCCCAACCCGCATGCCCCCCGAAAGGAGCCGTGGGTACCTGAACCCTTCCGGATTTGGGTGACCACTTTGACCCGATGACTCAAACCCGAAACTCTCAACTCGAAACTCGGAGCCGCCTTACGTCAGCCCTTGGCCGGAGGCGGCAGGTTGGCCACCAGCCTCAGCGAAATGGTCAGCTCATCGAGCTGGTAATGGGGTCGCAAATAGGCCACGGCCCGGTAAGCTCCCGGTTTCCCCGGAATCTCCATCACATCCACTCTGGCTTCCCGCAATGGAAACTGGGCTTTGGCTTCCTGCCCGGCGTCGTCGTCCAGCAGGACGTAATTGCTGATCCAGCGGTTGAGGAAATCCTGGCAGTTCTTGCGGGTCATGAAGCTCCCGATCTTGTCCCGCATGATGGACTTGAGGTAGTGGGCGAAGCGCGACACTGCCAGGATGTACTGCAGCTGAGACGAAAGACGGGCATTGGCATTGGCGGCGTCGGTGTCGAACTTCTTCGGTTTGTTGTTCGTCTGCGTGCTGAAGAACGCCGCGTAGTCGGTGCCTTTGCAGTGCACCAGCGGAATGAAGCCCAGGTCGGCGAACTCCTTCTCGCGCCGGTCGGTGACGGCGATTTCCGTCGGGCACTTGAGAGCCACTTCCCCTTCGTCCGTCTTGAACGTGTGAACCGGGAGCCCCTGCACCAGGCCGCCGCCCTCCACACCCCGAATGGCCGCACACCAGCCATATTTGGCAAACGCGTCGGTGATGCGGCTCCCCAGGGCATAGGCGGCGTTCCCCCACAGGTACTTGCTGTGATCGGTCCCGTCCACGCCCTCTTCGAAATCGAAGGCCTCGATGGGCTGATTCTCCCGACCGTAGGGCGACCGCATCAGGATGTGGGGAAGCGCCAGGGCTGCATAACGGGAATCCTCTGACTCCCGGAAAGACTTCCACTTGGCGTAGTCCACCCCCTGGAAGATTTTGGCCAGATCCCTCGGCCCTCCCAGCTCGGTGAAGCTCTCCCAGTTGAACAGCTGGGGGCCGGCCGCCGCAATGAAGGGGGCGTGGGCCGCCGCCGCAACCTGGGAGATCTTTTCGAGGAGCGCCAGGTCCTGAAGGTGGTTGCCGAACTCGTAATCCCCGATGAGCGTGCCGTAAGACGCGCCGCCGAAGGTGCCGAATTCCTCCTCGTAGATCTTCTTGAACAGGGTCGACTGGTCGAACTCGCTGGCCTTTTCCATGTCCTTGAGCATATCCTTCTTGGATATGTTCAAGACGCGGATCTTGAGACGCTCGCCCGTCTCGCTGTTCATCACCAGGTAGTTCAAACCCCTCCATGAGGCTTCCAGCTTCTGGAAGTCCGGGTGGTGCATGATTTCGTTGAGCTGGAGGGAGAGCAGTTTGTCGATCTGGGCGATGCGGGCGTTGATCATGGCTTCCGTGTCCTTGGACACGACCATGGCGCCTTCCATGATCTGCTTGACGAACTCGCTCATCAGGTCCCGGGCATACTCTTTCTGGGACTCATCCCGGGCCAGCCGTCCCTCTTCCATGATCCGGTCGAGGAGCGTCTTTTCCTGTTCGGCCGCCTCCGCCTGAGCGGGCTGCGCCTGAACTTGTTGCTCATTCTCCGCCATAGGGCGCCTCCTTTACTCTTTGCTCGGGGTTTCTGACGGTTCGTCCACGCCGGCTTCCTTGCCCAGCTGCTGCAGGGTGTCGGTGCTGGCTATGACGTTCTGGAGCAGCTCGTCGAGGCGGTCGTTGCCGTCCAGCTTGTTCAGGAGGTCCGAAAGCCTGCGGCGCGCCTCCAGAAGCTTGCGCAGCGGCTCGACCTGCTGCACGACGGCCTCGGGATGGAAATCATCCAGGGACTTGAACCGCAGGTCCACGGCCATCTTCGTGTTGTCGTCGGTCAACTTGTTGTCCACGCGAAAGGCCACTCGCGGTTTCATGCCTTCCAGGACCTTGTCGAAATTGTCCCGGTCGATTTCGATGAATTTCCGATCCTTGACCTTGGGAAGGGGTTCATCGGGCTTCCCGGAGAGGTCCGACAGGACGCCCACGACGAAGGGGATTTCCTTCATTTCGATGGCGTCCCCGATCTCCACATCGTAGGTGATGTGAACCCTGGGGGAGCGCACACGACCCGGATCCATTTTATGCTGAAGACTTTCGGTTTTGGGCATCTTGAGCTCCTTTCATGCTGCGGCTAAAGCTTATAAGTGAGGGCTTTGGTCACATCCGTTGTGCAGAGCTTCTGGAAAAGGCCTCTGGCTCGGCTCATGTCGTCGTCCGAAGGCTCCCCCACGGTCAGGCACTGATACAGGGTGTCCAGCACATCCGCGATCCAGACGGGGGATTCCCAGCGATCCAGGTGGAGCTCTTCGATGAGCGCGTGGAGCTCCTCCGCAATGGGTCGGGCCAGGTCCGGTCGTTCGGCCTTGAGGCAGAGCCTGGCCATGAGCAGCTTGAAGCGGTTCATCTCCCGAACGGACGGGGCGCCGCAGGAAGCCGCAAGGAGCTGTCCCAGGGCGGCCTTGACGCCGTTTGAGCCCATGGTTGCTACGGCTGATTCCCAAAGCTTCAGCTCGACATCGGGGCTTTCAGGAATGGAGACCACCTGGATGGCCGCCGGGGCGTAGCTCGGTGCGGCAACCGTTGGAGCGTCACCCGCACCGGGGTAGTCCAACGTCTGAGGCGCTCCGCCCTCCAGGGACCTGGTCGCCGTTTCCTCCTTCGCTTCCGGGGCGGTCTGGGAGCCTCCCTTTTCCTTGAAAAACCTCAGTGTCAGCTCCTCACAGTCTTCTATGGCGGTTTTTAGCTCGGCCAGCCGGGGTGCGGCCTTGCCGAATCTCTCATCCACCGTGGCGTCGAGCTTCTGGAATTCCTCCCGGCATTGGGCAAGGACCGCGGTACGTCTCGAGTAAAATGCCAGCGAGGACTGGCTGACGGCGGCGTCGAAGTCCTCGCCGCTGAGCTTGCCGTCGGCGAGATGCTCGTCCCGCGATCGCTTCTTTCCCTCATCCACGTCGCCATAGCGGTTCCTGGTGTCTGCCTCGTAGCCGACCTCCCGTGACTCCTTCCATTTGAGCCAGGAATGACCGGGTGTGGAAAAAGGATCGGTTATGGGGGCTTCCTTGACCGCGACCCAGACCTTTTCGTTGAGGAGCTCAAAAGGCGCCGCCCTGTACTCAAGGTCTCCCTCCTCGATCTGAGGGTAAACGGTTTCCCAGAAGCGATCCAGCAAACCGTTCAGAATTCGCAGTCCGGTCAGCAAGCCGTCGAAATCCTGTTTCTGAATCAGTCCCTCCGTCAGCCACACGGCGAGCTGGAGGTCTTTGGTTTTCTCGGTCAGGGCCTGGACCCCGAGCTCGATCACCTTGTCCCACTCGGATTTCTTGACCTCCCGCTGCCAGTCGCCACGGTCGAAAGGGTCGTCGGCCCGTCTCGCCTCCTTGATCTCTTCATAAAGGACGCTGTAGCGGCAATCCTCTCCCGAGGGGTTGTCTCCCGGAATCGGGGTGAGGATCGCGTCCAGGTCGATGGCTATGGCCATTGAATCTCCAAGAGTCTATTCGTGCTGTTGCTCGTAATCGCAAGCTGCCTCACAAGGGACAACTCGACGGGGATGCCGCCCGGGGTGATGGTCGGATTACGAGAACGATTACGAGAACGATTACGAGCACGAGCATGGAAAGTGGAACGACGAAACCAAGAGTGCGAACAAGTAGCGGTCAGGCCAGTGAAAAGTGAATCTCCCGAATCTCGAGCAGGCCGATGTCCTCATCACCCATCTGAAACACGTGCTGACCGACTCCCTTTGAGAAGCGCCCCCCAATATGGACCCATTCCGTGAGACGTCCCATCTTGATGGCATCAGCGGCGTGCTTGTACGATTCCGGATAGAGAACGGGCAGGTTGCACTGGAGCGTCAGTCCCTCCCATGTCGTGAGATGGGCCGGTGCCCAGATGGTGTCCAAAAGGGTCTGGGGTGGCGTCAGGAGGAGCTCCCGAATGAATTCCACAGGAATCCAGACATACCGGTCATGAACCATGGCCTCGACGAATGGGGCCAGGTAGGCGTCCGTGTCGGAAAAGCCGATGAAGGTCTTCCCGTTGCATTGCCCCGAGATGCCGGGGCGCGCCGCGTCGATCTTTTCCTGCAGCTCACTCGCCTCGTCGATGTCCCTCCGCTTCAGGCTCTCCCAAAGCTGGAAGACCATTTCCAGGTAGGGCGGTGTGGAGGGGAGCAGGGACGGACGCCTCCCGAGCTCGAAAGTCTCGTGCCTCTGGCGTTCCATGTTCAGAAGATTCCTGTAGACCTGGACGCCTATTTCGGTCTTCACGTCCTGTGCGGCCAGAACGTCCAGGTGCCGCTCGGCCTTGTCCCACTCGCCCAGGAGCGTCATCACCTGAAACAGCAGCGTTCTTGTGGCCGGGTTCGCGGGGCGTTCCTTGACTTCCGCCACGAGCTGGCTGCGGGCTTCGCCAAGTTTTCCGGCACGTATGAGCTCTCTTGCTTCCATGAGTTGCGCCTTTCCAGCCTTTGCAGCATTCTATCGACGCTCATCGGCCGATGCAACGAAAATCACTGAGGAAACCACTGCGGATTTCCTCACATCACCTCATGAAGTCGGTTGCGCGAACCACAGTCTTCCGAAATCCTCCGCCACGAGCGGGCGCTTGAAGACGGCCAGCAGCGTCTCGGCAGGCCTGCCGCCCATGAAGACCGCCTTGGGGAGGGTCGGACTGGCGTTCTTGAGATACACATGCAGACTGCGAACAACCCGTGTCGAATCGCCGAAGCGATCGCCTGCCACCGGCATGAACAGAACGTCCGGATTCATGCGATCGATCAACGCTGCCTGCATTTCTGCACTGCCCTGCTCCCCTCCAGCGTTGTCGGGATTGGACTCTGCGTCGGCTTCGTAACCCTCCCAGTCGGGAACCGGCGGTTTGATGGCCCGCAAGTCGGCTTCCATCTGCTTGAAGTCACGATAGGTTCGCGTGGACATGGATTCCAGCTGCACCCAGGATGCTTCGCAGGCCATGGGGACCTGGTGCCAGTGGTCTTCCCAGTCCGCCAGAGGGCCCATGCCCATGAGGATGAGGGGATAAGGCCGGCCCACGCTGTCGCTGCTGTCCTTGACCACCCCGCACAGAAGCGACCCGCCGCGAGGTCCTCCCACCCAGAACCGATAGGAAACGAGGCTGCCCGTTGTACCGGACCTCTCCGCCAGGCCGCGGTAGCCCTTCTCGATCCAGTCGGCAAAGGCGGCCAGCATGGGGGAATCACCCCCGATATTGAAGTAGTCCTTGAGTCCCGGATGCTTGCCCCGGACGCACCAGATCCACTTTCGGTTGAGTCCTAACGATCCCAGCATTTGAGAATCCGTGTCGGCGCCTTCAGCGCCGGAACAGAGGGAGGCTGCGGAGGTCCCCGGTCTGGCTTTGAGAGTAGATCGATGACGGGTCCGGCTCCCCCGAGCTCATACTTCACCGTGATATAGCGAATCCCCAGATCGTCGAGCCCGGCGCGGCTCTCCGGAAACGACTTGGGGGTGTAGGTGGACTGGCCCCCGCGAAACTCCCGGAGGAACTTGGGAAATGCCATGTCCCCCCCGTAAAACCGCGTCAGGACGAGCTCACCGATCTCGATCTTCATCACCACGTCGTGGCAGGTTTCCGGTGTCCATTTGAAGGTGGCGCTGTTGGGGTACATGAAGTTTTCGAGCCGCTGAACGCCGCTCTCGCAGCGGACCTCGAGGCGAACCGCCTGGGGTTTGAGCCTGGCATCCGGGTTCACGTCCGTCGGAAGCCCTCGAACGGAGACGGTATATTGCTTGCCACCGCCCCCACCTCCGCCTGCCGCGGCCTGCGCTGCCGCCTGGGCTGCAGCGGCCTGCTGAGCCGCCAGAGCCGTGGGGATCGTTGCTCCCTTATTGAGATAGGTGATGAACGACTGCTCAAACGGAAGGGTGTCTCCACGCACATCTTTGGCGTAGTAGCCTCCCTGCTGGACGTTTCGGCCCAGAAATGGAGCAGTCGTTCCTTTGACGAACCGCCAGACGAATCCGTTGTCGCCCAGGAGTCGGGTTTGAACCACCATGGCATCCTGGCTCACCAGGGTTTCGGCCAGGACCTCCTCCTCCCACCGCTTCTGCACATAGCAGGCGGTTTCGAGCCGCATGAATTTCCAGAGAAAATCGAGAGGCCCCCAGACCAGCTTCCAGAAGGGAGCTTCAGCCGCAGCACCGCTGGTCATGGCGTTTTGGAGGTTGTCAGCAGCCCGTCTTGCCGTGAAATAGGGCGACTGGCCCGTGACCTCGTCCTGGCTGAATACCTGAGCGGTGATGTCGTAGGCGAGCTTGGGCGATGCGGAGACCGGGACGATGGCAGCCAGGGCCTTCTGATACTCCTGGGCTGCCTGGACGGACTTGGTGTGGGCCTCCAGGGACACCCCGGGTAAGCTTCCAATGGTCTTGCCGATTTCGTCCACCCACTGCTTGCCCTTGTCGGCGGCCCGCCCCAAAATCCCCTTGTCCTGGGATGCATCCTGCAGTCCCGCCTGACTCCTGGCCAGCTGCAGCTGGAAGATGAGCTTCACCCAGACGGGCAGATCCTTGTCGATCCCGATGGCCTGCAGCTCCGAGGCACTTCTGCCCAGGATGGCGAAATACGGGCCGTCGTCCGAGGCCATCCTGGCTGCAGCCTGCTGCCATTCCTCGCGTCCGCTGAGCTTCTGGACACCCGTTGGAAAATAGCTCAGGAAGCTGTCCCAAGACCTCTGGAGCTCCTGCGGGTACCAGAGCGCAAAATCCGCTTTGGACCTGGCCAGAGCCTGCGGCGAGGGGAGGGCGGATTCCACTTCGACAAGGAAGCCGTCGATGAACTGCTTTCCTTTTCGGGTGAAGGCGGGCTCCACGCGGACGGCGTTGGTGAGCGGCAGGCTTCCGGACCAGAACTGATCGATGGTCACCGGTTCCAGCGTGGGCTGTACATTGGCCCATCCGGCCATCCAGTTGAGCTGCCAGGTCTTGAGGGCAAGCATCTGCTCGAGCCATCGCTGGAGCGTCGTGGTCTCGACGTTGAGCTCGCTCGTGTCGCTTCGCCAGAGGAGGTAGTAGAGGTAGAGCAGGCCGAAGAGATCCTTCTGGTTTTTGGCCTTCTCTTTTTCGACGAAGGAGAGGGCGGGGTCGTAGGCCGGCTGCGCTTTTCCCTGAAGCTGCTCCAGCCCCTGCCCGGCCAGCCGGGCCTTGAGCAGGTTGATGCGCCGGGCCAGATGCGCCACATGACGCCCCAGGGCGTCATCGGCGACAGTGGGCGGGAAGGTGGTCATCCGCCCCGTCAGCTGTTCGTCGAAGACGCTCAGGAAGGCCGTCTTGAACTGCTTGCAGTAGTAATCCTTGAGGCGCACCTCGGCCTCGAGGCTCTGGTTCAGGGTAAAGCGAGGGATCCACCAGCCCCGGTTGTGCTCCTCAACCAGCAAAATGGCCTGCCGGAAACGATCCAGGGTGCCCATGTCCGTCAGCAGGTCCCCCCGAAACTGGGCCCGCTCGGTGAACTCGTGGGTCGCCATCCGGAGCCCTCGAAGGTTCTTCACGAAGGCAAAGCTCAAGAGGCCGCAAATGGCCAGTCCCAGGGCAATCCATGCCGTCAGGCCGAGGTTCCGGGTGACCCGGGCCCACTCCACGGACCTCTTGGTGGGAGCGAAAAGCCCCCGGTCCCTGGGGAGGATCTTCGAGAAGAAATCGTGGAGAAACAGCCCCTTGTTGGTGCCCGGCAGGACCTCTTTCTCGTCGATGAGGCCCAGGGCCTGCAGAAAATGAGAGTACGGGGTTCCCTCCTGCCGGCCGCTGCTGAAAAAAAGGCCCCTGAAAATGGGAGTCTCCTGGAAAGGGTTCTCCTGGAAGGCCGCTTTCATGAGGGTGCGCAGGCCGGGCTTGAGCTTCTCGAACTCCTCCGGGAAGAGCAGCAGCGGCGGATCGACCTGCTTCGACTCCTGCTGATGCAGGAGAAGTAGCCTGAGATCCCTCAGACGCTCACCGATTCGGCCGAAGGACTCCTCGAGGAAGCCTTCGATGTCGGTGCTGATGCGCTGGTTCAGGTGGCCCAGGGCCTGATCCAGGGACTTTTCCGGGAGCTGGCCCGCGAGCTCGTTCATCCCCTGGATCAAATCGCATTTGTTCACCATGAGATAGACCGGGAACTTTGCGCCCAGGACCCGCATGAGCTCGTCGATGCGCCGGCGGATGTTCCTGGCGTCCTCTTCCAGCGCCTCGGGGGTCGCCTGCAGAACCTTGTCGGCGGCCACGCTCACGATGAGGCCATTCAGCGGCTCCCTCTGACGGTACTTGGCCAGGAGCGTCAAAAACCTCTGCCATTCCTCCTTGTCCCGCTCCTCGTCCACCCGGATGGTGTAGCGTCCCGCCGTGTCCAGGATGATCGCCTGGTCGAAAAACCACCAGTCGCAGCTCCGGGTCCCGGAAAGACCCGAGATGCGGGCCACTTCCGAGAAGGGGGACGAGAGGCGGGCGCTCTGGATGGAAGTGGTCTTTCCGCAGCCGCTCTCGCCGATCACCAGATACCACGGGAGCACATAGAGGGGGTTTCCCTGCTTCTTCAGGTGGGACTGCTTCAGGGCCTCGATGGCTTCCTTCCATCGGTCCTGGAGCTCCTTGCCCTGTATGCGGTCTTTCTCGGCCAGCTGGCGGAGCTGCGATTCATCCTGCTCGATGATCTGCTGGACAAACTGCTGCTCGCGGCGCTTGAGCCAGAGCTTGCGGAAGAAGAGGAAGGCAATGCACAGGCCGATGAAGCCGATGAGGATGAAAACCCCCACCCACCAGGGCCAGTCCAGGCTCAACACCACTCCAAAGCTGATGAGGACCACCAGCAGAACGAGGGCGACCAGAAAGAGCACCTTGAGGATCTTGATCAGAACCTGTTTCATTTAGACGACCCTGCTGAAGAAGTTCTCCATGATGCTGTTGAGGGTGAAATTGTAGATCAGGTAGAGCAGACCAAACAGCACGACAGGTCCCACAATCCCGATGATGTTGACCAGCGGGAGGGAGCGGCGGCGCTTCTGAACGTAGGGTTCGAGCGGACCGATCTGGTAGGCCTCGGGAAAGAGCTCCGCCCGATCCAGTGACGGGGGGCCCACCGAGCTTCCCATCAGGAGCTTCAGATTGGAGGATTTGACCTGTGCCAGCAGGAGCTCATCGCCCGGGTGACAGTAGCGCCCCATGAATCCCAGGGCGAGGCACAGAAAGTAGACTTCACGCACGTCGCGCTGGTGGTAGCCCACCATGTTGAGCCGGTCGAAGAATTCCTCCCCCGCATCCGTGGTGCGATAGAACAGCCGCTGAAGCTGCTCGCGCTTCCAATGGTCCTTCTCCTGCCAGGGCGAGTTCAAAATCACTTCGTCGACCCATGCACAGACTGCAAAACGGGCCGTATCGTACTCCTCCGGGGGGAACAGGTTTTTCTTCAGGCAATCGTCGCTCTGGGAGAGGGTTCTCAGGATATCCGCCTTCACCTGCTCATAAGGCGGCTGCTTTTGCGCCACGCTCTTGATGAAATAGGCGGTGTAGGCGATGAGCTCGATAAAGCAGTCAGTGAGCCGCATTTTGAACCTCGTTGAAGGTCGGTTTCTAGTTTCTGGTTTCTAGTTTCTGGTTTCTGGTTTCTGGTTTCTGGTTAGTGGTTTCTGGTTGGTTGATTCGGGCACTATGGTTGCCGTTGCGCCTTGTGCGGGCTGGAAATCAGGGTTTCAAGTTTTTTGCCCACCTGACTGGGCGTTTTTGGCTGATACGAGAGGAAGCGCGGCCTGAATGGATTACCACCTCGCCACTTCAAACCAGAAACTAGAAACCACAAACTCGAAACTGTTTTTTACGCCCTTCCCACCACCATGAGCTCAACCTCCAGGTCCTCGGGGGCCGTGTCCCAGTACATGGCGATGTTGCGACCCTTCTCGATGAGTCCCCAGTGGTCGCCGTGGTGGTCGATTTGGAAGTAGATGCAATGCGCCCTTCGAGGCAATTCCTGGGGGGGAACGGGGAGATGCTCGAGGGCTATGCCGGGCAGTGCGCGCGCAATGAGAATGGGAAGCTGCTCACGGGAGCTGATTTTGATGATGGTCGCCAGAGAGCTCAAGACGAATTTGGGGTCCGTGTCCGTCCTGAACACCAGATAGTATCGGTTTCGTCCCTCGAAGATAGCGGGGACCAACTCGGATGCGTAGTAGGTCCCGTCGAAAATGAGGCGGATCACGTAGTCGGGACCTGCGGTGATCTCGTCCAGAAGCTGCGTGATGAGCGACTGGGCCGCCGCGAAGCATTCCCCGAGGTTCAGGTGATCATAGGCGGGCAGGAGCGGCACCCGGTCCATCTCGCCGAGGACGTTCACCCGCTCGGAAAAAGAGGAGAGCTCTCCGATGAGCTGGCGCAAAAGGCCGTATACGGCCCAAGGATGAACCTGTCGCACCTCGGTCAGGTGGGCCAGCAGCGGCACATAGCGGTTGAGGGACCTCAGGGCCAGCAGGTACACCATATCCCGCGACCCGAACTCCGCCGTGTGGATGCCCCTCTGGGTCTTGAACTCCTCGAGATGGTGGGCCCGTGCGGTGATTTGATCCCTGATCTCCTTCACGATCTTCGAGAGAGGCTCCGAAGCGGTCAAGGTCAGTGCGGGCGGGGCGTAGCGAGCCGAGAATCGGATTACCTCACCGAATCGCTCCAGCTGGCCCACCGGGACCAGGTCGTAGTCGCCGATTTCCTCCTTCTCGGTGCCCCAGAAAACCCTCAGGGCATGCTCCATCCGGTTCACTCTGGCCTGTGGGCCGGGCTCGTGAAGGTCTGGGAGCTCCTCGGCGTCGGCCGTAGTGACAAAGCGCGTGTTGATTTCCGAGACGCTCTTGACGGCTTCGACGGTGGTCACATTCTCCCGGGTAAGATTCCACTTCCTCAGGCCGAGGTAAACCGTGAGCGGCCTGCCCCCCTCCACCCAGGCCTCCTCAAAAGAACGGGGATCCAGCAGGGCGTTTCCCGGAAAGACCACGTGAGCTCCATCAGGAAAAACGAGCTCGGCCTTGAGCACCTGAAACGTTCGGTTTCCGAGCGCCGGGAGATGCACCTCGAGCTCCGCCAGTCCCCAGAAGTGTGGAGAGAGCAGGGTGGTGAACGGCTCCAGCATGGACTGAAAACACTGGTCCTGCCATTGAAAATGATGTGGCTGCAGGAAAAGGCCCTGGTGCCAGAAGAGCGGTCTCTGGACGGTCACGGTCTTCCTCTCATGTCCTGGATGGCCCGGGAGCCCAGGTAGAGGTCAAAGCTCATGGGACCCACCGAAACGGGGGCCATGCGGATGACGTTGTCCTTCTTGAGGTTGAAGTACCCTGCCACGATTCCGAGTTGACGGACCCCTTCGGCCCGGTCCACCCTCTGAGTGGACACCTCGCCCGGCTGGATCACGAACCGATTGGCCAGCCCCACACCCGGGTCGAACCGGTCGCATCTCAAGAGCTTGGAAAGTCCCGTTTCATCCCCGGAGAGCTGGTAAAACGGGTTGGGGTCCACGAGCTGATAGACACAGACATGGAGGGCATGGGCGCTGCCGTCGTACAGATTCAGGGAGGGGTCGGCCTTGAAA
>Ga0105106_10000771_pt1 | contig 22802 bp, 14 predicted proteins | sample PPLLaktember2015_5_FD_79109 | JGI IMG/M metagenome (GOLD analysis project Ga0105106, IMG submission 79109) | Freshwater sediment microbial communities from Prairie Pothole Lake near Jamestown, North Dakota, USA - PPLs Lake P8 Core (1) Depth... | ecosystem: Environmental > Aquatic > Freshwater >...
ACAATACAATACAAACGTCTTAAGGTGACTATAGCGGCGGGGTTCCACCTCTTCCCATTCCGAACAGAGAAGTTAAGCCCGTCAGCGCCGATGGTACTGCTAACTGTGGGAGAGTAGGTAGTCGCCCTATCTTTTAACAGAAAGCCCCTCAGATAACTGAAGGGCTTTCTTGTTTTATCTCAGTGGAACTCTGTGTCTTCTCTGTGGACCTCAGTGCTAGTTCTTATAATGTCCTGCCAAAATCCTCATAAACCACTTCCCGGGCAAAATTCTCTTCAGCACCACCCCCAGCTTCTGCTCAAAGGACGCAACCACATACCTCTGACGTGGATTCCTGCTCTCAACAATCCCCGAAACCTTACGTGCCAGTATCTCCGGCCTCCAGCCATTGGCTTCATCTTTCTCAATCACTTCAAGCGATCTTTCAAACTGATCCTGGTAAACCCCTGCCGGTGCAAGGTATTTCCTGCGGTTGGCTGAATTGCTTGTATGAAAATCACCAGGATTAATTACTACAACCCTGATATTGTAGCTTTTTACTTCAATCCTTAGTGCCTCGCTGAATCCCTCGATAGCAAATTTGCTGGCCGAGTAGAAAGCCTGAAACGGCAAACCCATCAATCCGCCGATCGAACTGATATTTATAATCATCCCTCCGCCATTCCTTCGCATCTCCGGCAATATGGCCCTGGTAAGATGAACCATTCCCATGAAATTTGTATCAATCTGGAGACTGATGTTTTCTTCAGGAGTCGTTTCAACCGGCCCGCCGGTATGCATGCCGGAATTATTAATGAGTATGTCAACTCTTCCTTCTTTTTCAATTATTGTTTTAACAGCCCTGTCAACTGATCCGTGATCAGTCAGATCCATTTTAAGCAGACTGACCCCGGCCGGGGCATCACAATCAATGCGTACAGTGCCATAAACCGAATGACCCTTTTCAGCCAGAAGCCTGGCTGTTTCCCTGCCAAATCCGGACGATACTCCTGTTACTAATATTGCTTTTTTCACAGAATCTTAAGCTCTTTTGCTGCTTTTGTGATTTTCTCTATCGAAATCTCAACCTGCTCCCTTGTATGGGTTGCCATAAGCGAATACCTTATAAGGCAATCCTCCCTGGGGACCGCAGGCGACACAACGGGATTGACAAAAATGCCGTCGGCGAGAAGAGCCTGAGTCAGCAGCAGAGCCTTAATGTCGTCACGAATGAATAATGGAATGATAGGAGTCTCCGATTTTCCCGTATCAAATCCCATCTCCCTGAAACCCTTCAGGGCAAACCTGGTTATTTCCCACAGATGGCTGATCCTTTCAGGCTCGCTTACCATAATATCAATTGCCGCCAGCACCGATGCTGCGGAGGCAGGAGTCATACTTGCACTGAAAATCAGCGAACGGGAATTGTGCTTTATAAAATTAATGGTATCCTTGTCGGAGGCAATAAATCCTCCAAGCGATGCAAGGGATTTGGAAAACGTCCCCATGATAAGGTCAACCTTGTCGGTAAGACCAAAATGCGATGCTGTGCCTGACCCGTTTTTGCCAAGCACTCCGATTGAATGCGCATCGTCGACCATAACAGTCGCTTCATATTTATCCGCAAGTTCGACAAGTTCGGGTAATTTGACAATGTCGCCCTCCATCGAAAATATGCCATCAACTACTATAAGCTTCAGGCTTCCTGGGGCACAACGTTTCAGTTTGCATTCAAGGGCATTCATATCGTTATGGGCAAACTTGAGTACCTTTGAGAAGGATAATCTGCTCCCCTCTATGATCGATGCATGGTCAAGCTCATCAAGCAGGACATGATCGCGGCGGCCCGTCAGAACTGAAACAACTCCCAGGTTGACCTGGAACCCTGTGCTGTAGCAAAGAGCGCCATCTTTTCCGACAAGGTCGGCGAGCCTTTTCTCAAGCTCAATATGTATATCAAGGGTGCCATTAAGAAACCTCGATCCGGCACATCCGGTTCCATACTTGTCAATCGCCCTCTTTGCGGCTTCCTTGATCTTTGGGTGATTTGTGAGACCAAGGTAACTGTTGGATCCAAACATCAGGACTTTTTTCCCCTTTATGGTAACGACAGTGTCCTGATCCGATTCAATCTCCCTGAAATAGGGGTATATGCCTGCCTGCATAGCCTTCTGAGGGGCATCGTACTTGGAAAGATTCAACTGGAGTTTTCTCACTTGTCAGGTTATAGGTTTGCGGGACTAAATATATAAAAAAAGTGAAACGGAATAATAATATTTATGTCCGCATGAGCATCGAATAATCAATGACCGGAGTCTTTGAGCTGAATTTGTTTTGTTTTAACTTTACTTTTAATTTATTTATTCCTGAAATGAAAGTGCATGTTATCTCCGAAACCAGGTTTGTTATGAAGGGAACAGGCATTCATACTGCTTTTGTTGATCATGTGCAGCTTCTAAGGGAAAAGGATGACATCGAAGTTGTAATAAACGGGGAAGGGACCGGCGATGTATTTCACAGCCACACATATTTCCTGTACTATCTTTGGAAAGGCAGGAAATATAAAGGCAAAAGGATTTTCACGGCTCATGTTATCCCGGAATCAATAAAAGGGTCATTACCCCTCTGGAAGCTTTTCTATCCCTTCGTCAGGTGGGGTCTGAAAACAGTTTACCAGTATGCTGATGTCTGTATCGCAATCTCACCAATGGTTGAAAAGGCGATAAGGGAAACCGGGGCAGATACGCGGATCGTTAAGATAAATAATCCGGTAAATACTGAGATCTGGAAAAGAACTGATGAAAAGCGTAAAAGGGGCCGCCAGATACTTGGCCTGTCAGATGATGATTTTGTTGTACTGGGAGTGGGACAGCTCGAGAAAAGGAAAGGGGTGGATGATTTCCTGGATATTGCCGCTGAAATCCCCGAGGCCAGATTTGTCTGGGCGGGAGGCAGGCCTTTCGGAGCACTCACGGAGGGGTTGATAAGGATAAATGAGAAGTTCCGGAAAGCCGGACCGAATGTAATCCAGACCGGACAGATGGAACTGGATGATATGCCATTTATATACGCAGCTGCCGATCTGATGATTTTCACGTCATACCAGGAGAATTGCCCGCTTGCTCCGATGGAGGCTGCAGCAAGCGGAATACCAGTAATTTTCAGGGACCTTGAGGAATACAGACTGCTTTATGAGAACGCTTATCTGAAAGCACGAGACAATGATCAGTTTATCGGTTTGGTAAGGAGAATGATCAGGGACAAGGAATTTTATGGTCAGGGAGTTGATGTTTCTCATCAGCTACTAACTCAGTTTGACAAGGAAAAAATAAGGGAGAAATTCATTGCCCTGTACGAAAGTTTGTCGGCGAATTAATTTATCAGTAACATGGTCGGGATGCATCAAAAGGAATTGAACACCGTCTTTTAGTTCAGAAATTGACTGAATATGCCAAAAATTATTGATCGCTTTCAGCCGTATCTGATTCTTGGCTTTATTTATCTGGCAGCGAACGTCCTGTTGCGTTGCATCGACTTCATTTTGCTTTCACCGCTTTTCGATGTGCCGGCCACCACTCCGGTTTTTCTCAAATGCATACTGAACGATATAATTTGGTGCGGTTGCGTTTTTCTGACTTTCATCCCTATTTATTATACTCTCCACCACCGTTTTACAAATATATCTCTGGTCTTTCCATCCCTGGTGTTCGGAACACTATTCCTTATCCAGATATTACTTGTTATTTATGCCTTTTTCAGCGGGAAACTGCTCGACAAGGAGATATTTGTCCGTCCGTTCAGTGAGATTTATACCACAATAGACAGTTATGGAAATATTTTTCTTTTCGGTCTTTTTGGCATTACGTTGATAATTACATTTTCATGGATTTCAACATCCATGGCAAAAAAGGCAAGCCCTCTTTTCAGGGTTGTCTCCCTCTCCGCATCGATAGTGCTTTTGCTTTCTGTTCTGATGATCTCTTATCCCAATAAACTATATGGCTGGAATACGCAGGATAACAGATTTATAATAAACAGGGCCCTCTATTTTATTTATGAGGATATTAATTACAACCATAAAAACCTTCATTCTGAAGATACGGACCCATTAATCCTTAAGCAGTTTGCATCAGAGTATCCTCATTGGCAGGTTAACGATTCGCTATTTCCTTTCCTTCGAAGTGACAATACACCCGATGTCTTGTCTCAATATCTTGATTTGGGAAATCAGAAGCCCAATATAGTATGTATTGTAATGGAAAGCCTTGGACGGGGCATCAGTGGTGAGGATGCCTGGTCAGGGAGCTTCACCCCATTCCTCGATTCGCTTGCAAATCATGGGTTGTACTGGGAGAACTGTGTTACTACCGCCCAGAGGAGTTTTGGAATACTTCCGGCGTTGCTTGGTTCCCTGCCTAACGGGAACACAGGATTTCAACTGGGAGCCATGCCTGCTCATTCAACTATTGTCCGCCTTTTAAAAGATAACGGTTACAGGACCAATATGTTCTATGCAGGCTATTATGAATTTGACAATCTTAAGACTTTTTTGGACAAGCAGGGCACAGATTATTTTGCACCCTTCTATAACGAATATGAAGCATCGGGTTTCAGGGAGGAGAAGGCAAATGACTGGGGTTATTCGGATGAACTGCTGTTTGAAAGATCACTTGATTATCTTGATGCACATGGCGGCCAGAACCACTTCAGTCTGTATGTAACGATTACCTCACATAACGAAATCAGCATTCCGGGGAAGGGAAAGTACATTAATGCAGCAAAATCGATAAACAGTAAACTCCCCCTGGAAAAGCAAAAAAGGAATAATGCACATATCGGTTATCTTGCCTCCTTTGTCTATGCTGACGATGCTTTGCGCATGTTTTTTGCAAGATACAGGGGGCGATCGGATTTCAATAATACAATTTTCGTGATAACCGGAGATCATTACATCTCAAATTTCGGCATTCCCAACCGGCTGAGTTTATACCATGTTCCATTGGTGATTTATTCTCCCATGCTTAAAACATCCCGGCATTTCAAATCTCTGGTTTCAGTTCTTGATATAACTCCATCAGTATGGTCGATGCTTGGAAACAAATACGATCTTATAAAACCCCAATATGTGAGCTGGATGGGTGATGGACTCGATACGGTCAGGAATTTCCGAAGCAGCAAAAAAATCCTGCTGATGCAGGATAACCGCGACAGCAGGGAATTCATCTACAATAATTACTTTTATTCCTTTGATTCCATTTATAGAATAAATGAGAATATGCGACTTTTACCGGCCCCCCAGGATGTATACGACGAGATCCGGGGGAAATACAACCTTTTCAGCAGGGTTGAAAGCTATGTTTACAATAAAGGAAGGCTGATGCCCGGATCCTAGTAGAATTTATACCTTTTGTCAACAATATTTGCCTCTTTCCGCAAAGCCTCATAAGCTTCATAGCTTCCTCTCATCTGGAATGTGGAGGTGAGCCTTTCCTTAAGCAGTTTGAGGTCCTCATCACTTGAAGCAGTAATGCTGTTAACCGTAAGCAGGAATACACCATTGTCTCCTTTTACGGGTCCGGCAACAACCCCCTGTTTTGAAGCCGAGGCTGCTGATATCAGCGCAGGTTCAACTCCGGCGCCGGGAACAGAATATGATCTGAAATTGATCTGGGTTGCTTCCTGAACAGTCAATCCCATCGAACCGGCAATATCGTCAAGGCTTTTTCCGGCTGCATTGTTCTTCTCAAATTCAGCTGAGATAATTTCAGACTTTTTATCCTTTGAAACAATGAACCTTATATCATTTTCGACATCCTTCACAGGTGCGATACCCTCTTCCTGCACTTTCGTGCAATAGGCAACAACGTATTTGTCACCCACTTCGAACACAGCCTGATCATTGTTGTCGAGGACAATTTTCTCATTCTCCGTCTGGAAAAGTGAGATTACAAGGTTACGGGGATTCTCAAGACCCGGCAATGTCTTCTGCTGGGGTGTAATATCATTGGCAACGCGTTTTGTAAGCCCTTTTTCGGTAATTGCCTGGTTGAACTTTTCATAGGTGTTATTGGTTCCTGCAAACTGGCTTGCTTCACTGTAGACTCTCTGGTTTGTCATCGATCCTGGAATAATCTTCCTGTCGACTGTTCCGATAAGATATTTGCGTGTGCCCTTTGATTGAGCAAGAATTTCAATAATATGAACCCCGAATGTCGTTTCGGCGGTCACAATATCCCCCTTCTTTCCTGAAAAACATGCATTGTTGAATGGAACAACCATCCTTCCTTCGGGAAACCATCCAAGATCTCCTCCAAGCTGAGCCGATCCCTGGTCCTCCGAATTTGTAATTGCCAGAGTTGAGAAGGAGGTTCCCGATTTGATCAGCTTTATAAGGCTGTCGGCCTCTCTCCTTGCATCGTCAAGCGATCTTGTTTGTCCGGCTCCCAGCAGGATATGTCTGGCATGCACTGAATCGGGCCTGTCTGCAACATCGAGTAATCTTACAACCTTTAAGGTTCCTTCATCGTTGTAAGGTCCGAATACTTCATTCAAATCCTCTTTCTTCACAAATTCCGTCAGCTGGGCGGGAACCTCGCTGAGCGGGACATAAAATCCTACATGGCGCGAATCAGCGGTAAGATTTATATATTGCACCGGATCGGCGGCGGCGGCGAATTCGGCTTTTGTCTTGTTAATCCATTCTTCAGCCTGCCTGACATCATCCTCTGAAGGCAGAACATCAAATGTCACATACTCAATATCCCTCAGGGCAGTTTTCTTGAAACTCTCTTTATGGTTTGCATAATACGATTCGATGTCGGCTGCAGTAATCTTAACAAGCGAATCGGAAACTGAAGAGTAATTCTTCATTATATAACTGAAATCAACGGTAGATGCAGCCAGATTTTTGTCAAACTCAGCCTGTTTGGAGGTAACAAAGAGTCCTTTAGAAACAAGCGTGTTGTATTTGGTGCTGAGCCTGTCGTCAACTATTTCATTTTCAAAAAACAGCCAGTATTTTTTTGTTGTTTCGTCAACCTCGGTGTTCTTGAGGAAATTGACAAGGATGGATTTATTGAAGGCGCCGGTTTGCTGGTCGGTGAACAGCTGCAGGACGATGGGGTGAGGATTATTCCCGAGAACAAGCTCATCAACCTCCTCGGAGCTTACGCCAATACCCATCTTCTTATACTGAGGGTCGAGGATATTCTTCCTTATGAGCTGCTGCCATGTCTGCTCCCTTAATGATTCGGTAGTTGCTTCATCGAGATTCGTGTTGCCCGACAATTTGTAGATCTCCAAAATATTGTCCACCTCCGCCTGAAAATCCTGGTACGAAACTGACTCGTCGCCGATCTCCCCGATTTCATAGTATTTTTTTTGCTGTGATCTCTGTCCGGTTCCATTGCCGAAGAAATCGCTTATGACAAAGATGAATAATGAAAGGCCGATGACCCCTGCAACCAATACACCTGCTCGTTCCCTTAAAAATTGAAGTGCTGACATCTATTTAAATTTAGAAATAATTATTTTTTGCCTGGTTTAAATTCAGGCGACAAATATAAGAATTTTCCCTTATACTGTTACCCATTAATTAATTAACGATTAATATCAAAGCCATACACCCATCAATAAAATACGGTAACATCAATTAGATAACTTTTAGTTGCACAGAGCTCCACCGAGAAGACACAGAGGGCCACAGAGTTAAGAAACCAGATCTCAGTGGATCTCAGTGACTTCTCTGTGGATCTCAGTGTAAGTTTTTTAATTGGTCTTTTAGTAGTTGAAATCTGATGCGATGATAATTATAAACCAGACAGCTGGTTGGTTTTTAAACTAACCGTAATCTGATAAATCTCATCTTTTAAGAAAACTCCAAAATGTTTCAATATCTTGTAAACGGTTGAACTGATGATCTCTCTGTTTATCACCGGTCGCTCAGTCAGCCGGAAGGAACCATGCATAATAATTAAAGCAGAAATATGTCAAAAAACCTCAGGGGCCTTTCTGACCGGAAAGGCCTGAATCCCGGCTTGTTTGAAGAGATTGCAGGTACTGCGGGCATTAAAATGCCTGACAGACAGGAGCTTCTGGATAAGATTGCTGAAAGGAGCCTTGTGGGTAAATCCTCTGTGCTTGGAGCAAGCACATTTTATGAATTTCTCAGGGAGGAGCACCAGTCAAAAAAGGTTTTCATCTGCAATGGCACTGCATGCCTGACATCAGGCAAACAGAAAAAGCTGAAAAATGACCTTCTCGGGCTATTTGCAGAGGATGAGATTGGAACAGTGACCTGCCTTGGTCATTGCCACTCGAACAATGCAATTATGCATGAGAATAAAACAGTGATTTATGATGGGAATGCTGATTTGAAAAAACTGCTGAGCCAGCCGGAACCTGTAACACCAGTGTTCTTTACAGGTACGAATGCAGGCAATCCGGCACTGCTTGGGGGAACAGGGGATATTCACGAATATTACCGGCTTCTTGCTGATTATTCAGGAGATATTGAAAAAGCAATTGAAGAGATAATTAAATCGGGACTAAGGGGCAGGGGAGGAGCAGGATTCTCTTTTTCAGCGAAGAAACAGGCATCGAGATCGGCTGAAGGTCATAGGAAATATGTAGTTTGCAATGCGGATGAGGGCGATCCGGGTGCCTTTTCGGATAAATGGCTTCTTGAAGAGAGACCTCATTCAGTCTTGTTCGGTATGATGGTCTCGGGAATGATTACCGGAGCCGATACCGGTATTGTCTACATCAGGGGTGAATATCCCGAATCGGTTGAATCGGTGAAAAAAGCAGTGAGCCAGCTGGAAGATGCCGGATTAGCCGGTGCCGGTTGCCGGGGCGCAGGTTTTTGTTTTGAATTTCATGTTGTGGAAGGGATGGGCGCCTATATTTGCGGAGAAGAGACCTCCCTTCTGAATTCAATTGAAGGCCTGAGGCCTGAAGTACGCACACGGCCACCATTTCCGTCGACATACGGACTGTTCGGAAAACCAACCATTCTGAGTAATGTCGAGACTTTTGCAAATATCCGGTACATCCTGAAGGAGGGCGGAGATGCTTACGCCGCTCTTGGAACGGAAAAATCACCCGGAACAAAGCTGGTTTCACTCGACGGGGGATTCAATAAGCCCGGACTGTACGAGATCAAAATGGGAACACCGCTTGGATTGGTGTTCAATGAATTTGGCGGAGGAACAAAATACCCGGTTAAGGCTTTTCAGGTTGGAGGTCCTCTCGGAGGTGTAGTACCTGCTTCCAAAGTAAATGATCTGACTCTCGATTTTGAATCGTTCAGCAGGGAAGGGTTTCTTCTGGGTCATGCCGGAGTTGTATCAATTCCTGAAGATTTTCCTGTTATTGAATTCATTAAGCATCTTTTTGTATTCACTTCCGCGGAATCATGCGGAAAGTGCTTCCCTTGCAGAATAGGATCAACCAGGGGAATGGAGATGCTCTCATCAGCAGTCAGGGATGGAGAGAAAATCGACAGGCAGTTATTTGAGGATCTGCTTGAAACGATGCAGCTCGGATCCCTTTGTGCCCTCGGGGGAGGATTACCCCTGCCTGTAAGAAATGCCTTGAAATATTTTGAACCGGAACTCTCCGGATTTTTCAGATAAAAAATGCATGACATGGAAAATAATGCCTTTGTAAATGATATACCGTTTGAAATCATAAGCGGAGAGACAATTCTTGAATTTGTAAGAAGAACCTCGGGACCGGATTTGGTACCAACGCTCTGCCAGGCCGGCAACCTTGAGAATTACGGTTCGTGCAGGATCTGTTCGGTGGAAGTAGCCCTGTACCCCAACGGACCCTCAAGAGTAATGGCCGCATGCCATACTCCCGTTGCCAGGGGTTATTACATTTATACCTCCACCGAAAAGATAAAAAAACTAAGACAAAACATAATCGAACTTATTCTTACTGATTATCCTGCTGATAAGCTGCATCCCGAACCCGGCAGGATGCCCACGGAATTCCAGAAAACAGTTGCCGCGATCGGTATTCCGGAGGTAAGATATCCGAAGAAGCAAAACCATCACGAAAAACAGCCCGACAGGAGTCACCCGTATATCTGGTCCGACCTTGCCCAGTGCATTTATTGCTACCGCTGTGTAAGGGCATGCGATGAGCTTCAGTCAGAACATATTCTCGGTATTTACGGAAGAGGTTATGAAACCAGGATAATAAAGGGGCCTGATGCAGATTTCATTGAATCAGGCTGCGTCTCATGCGGTGCATGCGTTCAGACCTGCCCTACCAATGCCATCTCCGACAGGTATGGGACAAAAACAATCTTGGCTGATAATACCGTAAGGACGACATGTACTTATTGCGGAGTGGGATGCAACCTCGAGGTTAAGGTAAAGGATGGACTGATAAGCGGAATACAGGCGCCTATCGACGCCACTGTCAACAGGGGCCACACCTGTTTGAAAGGACGATTTGCATTTGAATTCTATAATAATACCGACAGGTTGCGGACACCTCTGATAAAGGATGGCACAGGATTCAGGGAAGCCTCCTGGGAGGAAGCATATGCATATATCGCAGCCAGGTTCAGCGAAATAAAGGAAAAGTACGGACCTGATGCACTTGCAGGTATATCTTCGGCCAGGTGTACGAACGAAGAGAATTACCTGATGCAAAAATTCTTCAGGATCGTTATTGGCACAAATAATATCGACGGATGTGCAAGAGTATGTCATGCACCCACTGCAATGGGCATGCAATGGGCATTTGGAACGGGCGCTGCAACAAATTCGGTCGACGACATCTATAAAACCAAATGCATCCTTGTGATTGGGTCTAATCCGACTGCGGCCCATCCCGTAACAGGAGCCAGAATAAGGTCAGTGGTCCAGAGAGGAATCCCCCTTATCGTTATCGATCCGATAAAAACTGAACTTGCCAGGTTTGCAAAGTATCATCTTCAGAACAAGCCCGGAACCAATGTTGCCCTTCTCAATATGTTTGCCCGGTACCTCGCTGACGAAAACCTGATTGACAGGGAATTCATCGGAGCCCGGACAGAGGGATGGGATTCATTCAAACAATATCTCGACAATCTGAATATTGATGAACTAGAGAAGATCTGCGGAGTGGATCGCGAACTTGTTCGGGCCGCTGCCATTGAGTATGGAACGGCTGGCCCAGCAATGGAATTTCATGGTCTTGGAGTTACTGAGCATTGGCAGGGGACGAAAAGCATCACCCTTATTTCAAATATTGCGATGATGACCGGAAATATAGGCCGGCCGGGCACTGGTGTTAATCCACTCAGAGGACAGAATAATGTTCAGGGGGCAGCCGATATGGGAGTACAGCCCCATCAGGGTGCAGGTTACCTGCCGGTTGATGATCCGGAAAGCATTACCGTTTATAGTGCTTATTATGGAAAGGAACATCCTTCCAAACAGGGGTACAGGATCCCTGAAATGTTCGCGGCGGCTCAGAGGGGCGATCTGAAGGGAATGTGGATAATGGGGGAGGACCTCCTTCAGACCGACCCCAATACCTGTCATGTGAAGGATTCACTTGAAAACCTTGAGTTTCTGGTTGTCCAGGAACTTTTCATGACAGGTACGGCCAGGATTGCCGATGTTGTTCTGCCCGCATCTTCATTTTTTGAGAAGGAGGGCACCTTCACAAATGCCGAGAGACGCATTCAGAAAGTGGTGAGGGTGGTTGAACCGCTTTCAGGAACCAGGCCCGACGGTCAGATAGTTGTTGAAATGATGAATGCAGTGGGATACCCTCAGGAACCATATTCAGCCACGGGAGTATTGAAGGAAATTACAGGTATTGTGCCTTTTTTCAGAGGAGTCAGATGGGAGGAGCTGGGTGACAATGGCAAACAATGGCCTGTTTCCGAAGATGGATCCGATACGAGGATCCTTCATGTGGACTCCTTTAAAAGAGGAAAGGGAAAATTTCATGTCTGGGATTTTGAAGAGTCTTCCGAGCTTTCACAAAACTCTCAAGATTATCCGTTTATACTTACTACCGGAAGAATCCTTGAACATTACAACAGCGGAACCATGACAAGGCGGACACCTAATAAAGAGCTTGTCAAGGAAGATATCCTTCTTGTAAGTGCTGAAGACGCCTCAGAAAAGGATATTAAAAGCGGTGATTATGTAAAGTTGTTTTCAAAACGCGGCCAGATTATAATGAAGGCCGAAGTAAGTGATACCGTCAAAAGCGGGGTCCTCTATACGACCTTCCATTTTCCTGAAACGTCGATTAACTATCTGACCGGTAATGTCGGGGATGAATATACCTTAACCCCTGAATACAAAGTTGTTGCAGTTAATCTTGAAAAATCCCTCTTTGGCAGGCTGACAATCCCGGGATGTATTCCTGAGGCAGCTCCGCTTGACAAGTAAAAATGGTGAGAATATACGGAAAGAATAGATAGACCCCCTCAAGAAAGGGGGTCTTGATATGAAAATATATGTATTTGTAAAAAAATATATGAAAATATGGGGGGTGTTTTAAAAATATATATACATTTGGGCCATAATATTTAATAATTATGGCAGAATTAAGATTTAGCGCACTGAAGGAATTATTCAACAGGGTACCTGTTGAAGTTGTGACCCCGGATAAAAACGTTTCGAAGTATTACGGCATCGATGTGTTCAATCTCCACAAAATGGAGCATTATCTTTCGAAAGATGCTTTCAGGGTTATAAGCCGTGCAATGGACGAAGGTAAATCCCTTACACGGCAGGAAGCTGATCAGGTGGCAATCGGGCTTAAAGCCTGGGCGCTTGAAAGAGGTGCAACTCACTATACCCATTGGTTCCATCCGCTGACTGACGGGACTGCAGAAAAGCACGACGGATTCATCGATTTCGGAGAAAACGGCCATATAGTCGAAAATTTCTCAGGTGAAGTTCTGGTCCAGTCTGAACCTGATGCCTCGAGTTTTCCAAGCGGCGGCATCAGGAACACTTTTGAGGCCAGGGGATATACTGCCTGGGATGTCTCTTCCCCGGTTTTCATTGTAGGAACAACCCTTTGTATACCGACAATTTTTGTGTCGTATACAGGGGAAGCACTCGATTATAAGGCACCGCTGCTGAAAACATTGTCGGAACTCGACAGGGCAGCAGTTGACATCTGCCAGTTCTTCGATAAGGATGTAAGGAAGGTCTACGCAACCCTTGGTGTCGAACAGGAGTACTTTCTTATCGATGAGGCACTTTATTATGCACGTCCCGACATCATGCTGGCCGACAGAACCCTTATGGGCCACCAGTCGTCCAAGGACCAGCAGCTGGCCGACCATTATTTCGGATCGATACCTGAAAGGGTGATGTGCTTCATAAAGGATTTTGAATGTGATGCACACAAGCTCGGTATTCCGGTTAAAACCCGTCACAATGAGGTTGCTCCTAACCAGTTTGAATGTGCACCCATGTTCGAGGAGGTTAACCTGGCGGTCGATCATAATCAGCTGCTAATGGATATTATGAAGCGTGTAGCGAGAAAACATAAATTCAGGGTTTTGTTCCATGAAAAGCCTTTTGCCGGCATTAACGGTTCCGGGAAACACAATAACTGGTCGATGGCAACAAACACTGGTGTGAACCTTCTATCCCCCGGAAAAAATCCGAAGACAAATCTCCAGTTCCTTACATTTCTTGTAAATGTTATCAGGGCTGTAAAGGAGAGCAACGAGCTTATAAGGGCTTCTGTAATGAATGAGACAAATTCCTACAGGCTGGGCGGCCACGAAGCACCACCGGCAATCATTTCGGTATTTCTTGGCACATACCTTAGCAAAACCCTGAATGAAATTGCCAGGAAGGTGACCGACAATAAGATGACTCCTGCCCAGAAAACGGAACTCAAACTCGGTATCGGAAAAATACCCGAGATTCTCCTTGACAATACTGACCGCAACCGTACCTCTCCGTTTGCATTTACAGGTAACAGGTTTGAATTCAGGGCTGTGGGATCCTCGGCAAACTGCAGCGCGGCAATGATCGCCCTTAATGCATCGGTTGCCAGGCAGCTTGTGAAATTCAAGAAAGAGGTCGATGTGCTTATTAAAAAGGGAAGGAATAAGGACGAGGCAATATTCCAGGTTCTCAAGAAAGCAATCCTCGACTCCGAGAGTGTGCTTTTTGAGGGAGATAATTACAGCAAGGAATGGCACAAGGAGGCAAAAAAGAGAGGTCTGTCAAATATCGAAAGCGTGCCTGAATCGATCGGAAGATACCTGACTCCGGCATCAAGGGACGTTCTCATAGGATCAGGTATTTTCAGCGAAAAGGAACTCGAGAGCCGTGTTGAAGTTGAATATGAGAAATTCACAAAGAAGGTCCAGATTGAATCGAGGGTACTTGCCGATCTTGCAGTAAATCATATTGTTCCTACAGGTCTGAAATATATGTCGTCCCTCCTCGAAAACATCAGGGGACTGAAGGAGACATTTGAAAATGATGAATACGAAAAGATAGCCGCAAACAGCAAGGAGGCTATAAGGATCATTTCAGACCACATCAACCTGATCAAAAAGCTTGTATTTGAAATGGTTGAGGAAAGGAAAAAGGCCAATGTAATATCCGATGCATTCAAAAAAGCCATTGCATATGAGAAACAGGTCAAACCGTACCTTGATGAGATACGCCAGCATATCGATAAGCTTGAGCTAATAGTTGACGATGAAATATGGCCGCTGCCAAAATACAGGGAATTGCTTTTTACAAGATAAAGGTCAGTTGGTTAGATAGAGGTTTAATTAGCAGGCAGGGACGTTGTAACAAATGTCCCTGTTTTGTTTATAATAATTATTTTGGCACATCGTTTGAGGCTATATCTATCTCCCTAAATTGATTACTTTTGAAATCAAATTCAAGATGATATCATGAAGCGATTTATACTATTCTTTATATTACTGTCGGTATTTTCTTTTGAGGATTCTGCCGCTCAGAATCGAAAAGCCGAAAGAGCCTATGCAGCCTTTAATGCAGGGGAATACTATGATGCCATTGATCAGTTCAAGGATTCATACTCAAAAGCAAGGAAAGCCGACAAAGCTTCAAGGACAGAGATCGGTTACATGATAGCAGAATGCTATCGTTTAACCAACGACCCCAAAAACGCGGAAACATGGTACAGGCTCTCGGTAAAATCGGCGACCTCGAAGCCTGAGGCTCAGTACTGGCTTGCAGAATCACTCAAAAAAACCGGGAAATATCAGCAGGCAATCGAGGAATTCAAAAAATACAAGCAGGTTGCTCCCTCCGACTCGAGGGCCGACCAGCAGATAAGGGCATGTGAACTGGCGCTTGAATGGCAGAGGAATCCGGAGGCGTACAGGGTGGAAGAGCTGAAGGACCTTAATTCAAAGGATTCTGATTTTAGTCCAGCCTATGGCAGAGATGATTTTGGGGTCATATTTTTTACCTCGTCCCGTGAAGATGCCCAGGGAAGCAAGAAACATGGCGCTACCGGCCAGAGCTTCACGGATATATTTGAAAGCCGTCTGGATAAGAAATCAAAATGGAGCACACCGGTTCCCGTTGATAATCTCAACAGCGAATCGGAGGATGGAACGCCTTGTTTTTCATCTGATTACTCGGAAGTCTATTTTACAAGGTGCGAAGCAGGAAAACGCGAGAAAAAGGGTTGCGTAATTATGGTTTCAAAACGTTCGGGCGATAAATGGAGCGATCCCGTCGATTCAAAGATTCTGCCCGATTCACTTGTTGCCGCTCATCCGGCATTGTCGGCCGACGGATTAACCCTCTATTTTGTTTCAGATATGCCTGGAGGATCGGGCTTAAAAGATATTTATTCCGTAACCCGCGACGATGAAAACGGTCAATGGTCCCCTCCCCGTAACCTTGGACCAGATATCAATACCCCCGGGAATGAACTCTTCCCTTTTATCAGGGATGACGGAATACTCTATTTCGCTTCCGACGGGCAGATTGGCATGGGCGGTCTTGATATTTTCAAGGCTGTGCCTCAGCCCGACGGCTCATGGGTGGTTCAGAATATGAAACCTCCTGTAAACAGCTTTACCGATGATTTCGGGATCGCATTCGAGAACGGCAGTGAGCGGGGAATATTCAGTTCAACCCGCAAGGGAAGAGGAAATGATGAACTTTATACATTTGAACTTCCACCTATGAGATTCAATGTAACAGGTCTGGTCAGGGACGAAAAGGCAGGAACCCCGATCCAGGGAGCCGTTGTCCAGCTTATTGCCAGCGACGGATCAAACCTTCAGGCCGAAACCGGAACAGGCGGTGATTTCAGGTTTGCTCTCAGGCAGGATGTGGATTATATTTTTCTTGCTTCCAAAAAAGGTTACCTGAACGGCAAGGAACGCGAAACGACAAAAAACCAGGAAAAGAGCCGCGATTATATGGTTACCATCCTCCTGACTGCCATCGACAAGCCTATTGAACTTCCAAATATCTTCTATGATTTCGGAAAATGGGACCTCAGACCCGAATCAATGGTCTCGCTCGATAAACTCGTGGAAACCCTCAATGATAATGAAACTGTTACAATCGAGCTTATGTCGCATACCGACTCGCGTGATACCGAGGAGTACAACCTGGATCTTTCGCAGAAAAGAGCCCAGTCGGTTGTCCAGTATCTGATCGAAAAGGGAATTGCCCCCGAAAGGCTTTCAGCAAAAGGTTACGGGGAATCGAGTCCTAAGGTCGTTGATGCCGAAATTGCAGCCCAGAACCCATTCCTGAAAACGGGTACCCCGCTTACGGAACAGTTCATAAATACCCTGTCAACGGAAGAACAGAAAGAGATCGCTCACCAGATAAACAGGAGAACCGAGTTCCGTGTGCTGAGAACGGATTATGAACCGAAAAGATAAACCTGAAAGAGTACTTAACCACGGAGTTACACGGAGTAAAAGCACGGAGTAACACTGTGTAATTACATTGTAATTACATATGAATATGAAGACCAGATTAATTATTGTTTTCCTTTTTACCTTATTAATCCCGATTTCTTTGCTGAATGCCGCTTCAGGATCAATCCGGATCCTGGTTATTACCGGCGGCCACGGCTACAAAACTGAACAATTCAATCAGATGCTTGCCAGCATGGAACCTCAGATAACATTCCAGATAGCTGAATTGCCGGCTGCCTACGAAATGTTCAAACCCGGAAACAGGGATAAATTCGATGTTCTGGTATTTTACCATATGTGGCAGACCATTACTGAGGAACAGAAAATCTTTTTTGCCGGATGTATAAAGGATGGCAAACCTGTGATTGCCCTTCATCACAGCATCTGCGCATTTGACGACTGGCCGGAATACTGGAACATTATCGGCGGGAAATATTTCCATAAGCCGACAACATTCAAAGGAATGAATTTTGAGGTATGCTCATATATCCATGACCTTCACTTTACTGTCAGAATAGCTGACAAGAATCATCCGGTTACCACCGGATTGAAAGATTTTCCGGTTTTCGACGAAACGTACAAGGGATATTATGTGGCAGATGATGTAACACCTCTGCTCACAACAGATGAACAAAGCAGCACGCCAACTATTGGCTGGGCAAAAGAATATGGAAAATCAAGGATTGTAGTTCTTCAGAGCGGACATGATGTTCCGACATTTGAGAATCCGGATTTCAGGAAGCTCCTGAAACAGGCTATCGAATGGGTCTACCAGGGTAAATAGAAATACAGAGAATGTCAACCGGATCAAAATACGGTATGCGTGGTGTTTCTTCTCAGAAGGAAGATGTCCACAGGGCTATCAGTAATATTGATAAAGGCCTGTTTCCCAAAGCATTCTGTAAAATTGTGCCGGATATTCTTGGAGGCGACGAAAGCTTCTGCAATGTAATGCATGCCGACGGTGCAGGTACAAAGTCCTCACTTGCTTATGTTTACTGGAAAGAGACCGGCGATATGTCAGTCTGGAAGGGCATTGCCCGGGATGCAATCATCATGAACACCGACGATCTGCTGTGCGTAGGGGCATACAATAATATCCTTCTGTCATCCACAATAGGACGAAACAAAAACCTGATCCCGGGTGAGGTGATTTCTGCAATTATCAACGGAACTGAAGAGATTCTTGAAGAGCTCCGAAGCCTGGGGATCGGAATCTGGTCGACCGGCGGGGAAACCGCTGATCTCGGCGACCTTGTAAGGACCATTGTTGTGGATTCAACGGTTGTGGCAAGAATGAAAAGGACTGATGTTATCACCAATCAGGGTATCAGTCAGGGTGATGTGATTGTAGGTCTGGCATCATACGGTCAGACAACCTGGGAAAAAGAGTATAACGGCGGCATGGGAAGCAACGGACTGACCTCAGCACGGCATGATGTTTTCGCTTCTTATCTTGCATCAAAATATCCCGAAAGCTTCGACACGTCAATTCCTCATGAACTTGTTTATTCAGGCAGGCTGAGCCTTACCGACCCGATCGAAGGACTGAATACTGACGCCGGCAGGCTTGTCCTTTCTCCCACCCGGACATACGCGCCGGTTGTGGTACAGATCCTTGAAACGATGAAGCCTGCAATACATGGAATGGTACATTGTTCCGGAGGCGGCCAGACAAAAATCATGCATTTTATCGATGACATTCATATAATAAAGGACGATATGTTCCCTGTTCCGCCATTGTTCAGGATAATCCATGAGCAGTCCGGTACCCCATGGCATGAGATGTACAGGGTCTTCAACATGGGCCACAGGTTCGAGATCTATACAAATGAAAAGCAAGCCGATGAGATAATAAAGATTGCATCAGGCTTTAATCTAGAAGCAAGAGTCATCGGCCATTGTGAAGCCTCGGCCGGGAAGAGACTTACAATCCGGACAGAAATGGGCAAGTTTGAGTATTAGAACCAATCGCCTGACGCCCGTCGCCTGTTATATCAATTCCTTTACACCTTTGTGCCTTTGCACCTTTACGCCTTTTTATTATCTTTGTCGCCTGAAAATCTATCCTCAGATGGCAAATAACATGATTCTGGAAAGGCTTGAGGGAGTTAAAGCCAGGTTCGTTGAGGTGGGGGAGCTTCTTACCCATCCGGATATACTTTCCGATATGGCCAGGTACGTCAAGCTCAGCAAGGAATATAAGGATCTTCAGCCGATTATTGAGTCGTATGAAAAATACAAGCTTGCCCTTACAAATATTGCAAGCACAAAGGAAATGCTTTCGACGGAGAAGGATGAGGAGATGAGGGAAATGGCCAAAGCGGAGCTTGAACAGCTAAGCTCAGGCATTCCTGAAATGGAGGAAGAGATTAAGATGCTTCTCATACCTGCTGATCCCGAGGATGACAAGAATGCGGTAATCGAGATAAGAGCAGGTTCGGGAGGCGATGAAGCCAGTATTTTTGCTGGTGACCTTTTCAGAATGTATTCAAAGTTCTTCGAACAGAAGGGATGGAAGGCCGAAATAAACAGTTTCTCTGAGGGAACAGCAGGCGGCTACAAGGAGATCGTTCTGAGTGTATCGGGCGATGGTGTTTACGGTCTGATGAAATATGAATCAGGCGTGCACAGGGTGCAGCGGGTGCCGCAGACCGAAACCCAGGGCAGGATACACACCTCCGCTGCATCGGTCGTGGTCCTTCCGGAAGCCGATGAATTTGACGTTGAGATAAAGAATGAGGATATCCGGAAGGACACCTATTGTTCTTCGGGTCCGGGCGGCCAGTCAGTAAACACTACATATTCGGCAATCCGTCTCACACATGTTCCAACCGGTATTGTTGTGACCTGCCAGGACGAAAAATCACAGATAAAGAATTACGACAAGGCTCTGAAGGAATTGCGGACAAGACTATATAATCTTGAATATCAGAAATATCTCGATGAGGTTTCGCACAAAAGGAAAACAATGGTATCAACGGGCGACAGATCAGCAAAGATCCGGACATACAATTATCCGCAGGGAAGAATGACCGATCACAGGATCAACCTGACAATGTACAATCTCCCCAATATACTCGACGGGAACATTCATGATATTATTGATAAGCTACAGATGGCGGAGAACACCGAGCGACTTAAGGAAAGCAATATCTAACCCCTACATTTATGGACCATTCCGGATTATTCAGGAACATCAGGGAGAAAAGGTCCTTCCTGTGCGTTGGCCTTGATTCCGAAATTGAGAAAATACCTTCCTTCCTCCGTAAATCAAAGGATCCAGTTTTTGAGTTCAACAGGCGGATAATCGATGCAACCAATAGTTATACAATTGCATACAAGCCAAATGTGGCATTTTATGAATGCAACGGGACAAAAGGGTGGAAATCACTTGAATCGACATTGAATTACATCAGGAAAAATTATCCTGATATTTTCGTGATTGCCGATGCCAAACGCGGAGATATAGGCAACACATCAAAAATGTATGCCAAAGAATTTTTTGAAACGATGGATTTTGACGCAGTTACGGTCGCTCCGTATGTAGGGGAAGATTCAGTCACTCCCTTCCTGACATACAGGGACAAATGGGTTATTCTCCTGGTACTTACTTCCAATAGGGGAGCAGATGATTTCCAGTATCATAATGAAGACGGGATAAGGCTGTTCGAGAGGGTGCTGACGGTTTCAAGGAAATGGGGAAACACTGATAACCTGATGTATGTCGTCGGGGCCACGCGTGCTGAAATGCTGAAGGATATAAGGAAGATTGTTCCTGATCATTTTCTCCTTGTTCCGGGAGTCGGCGCCCAGGGAGGCAGTCTGCAGGAGGTTGCAAAATATGGGCTCAACAGCAAATGCGGATTGATCGTAAACTCTTCAAGAGGTATTATTTTCGCCGACGACAGTGAAAACTTCGACAAAACTGCGGGCGAAAAGGCCAGGGAGATCCAGCAGGAGATGGAACTCTACCTTAGACAGTACAAACTGGTCTAGCCAAAGAATCTGTCTCAGAAGCCCTTTGTGTCCTTAGTGATCCCGAGTACTCGGGATTGAGTCCTTTGTGGTAAAATTCTGAAATCCTTAACCACAAAGGACACGAAGGACATCACAAAGTCGCACAAAGGAAAAACAATCGAAGTACTACTTCTGAGACAGTCTCGACGAAGCAAAATTTTTCCCGATTCCTGGATATTTATAAAGTACATTTCGTAACTTTAGAGTCTCGCTGACTTATTAATACGTGCTGTCATGAAAGAAGAATTTCTCCATTATTTATGGAAATACGGCCTCTATGATCCCGATTCCCTTGTTGACAATGAGGGCAACCAGGTTTCAGTAATAAACCCCGGTGAATACAACCGCGATTCCGGACCCGATTTTTTCAATGCCAGGATTCTTATTTCAGCCACCGAATGGGCAGGAAATGTGGAGATACATACGAAATCATCCCATTTCAACTCCCATGGCCACAACAGTGACCATGCGTTTGATAATGTGATACTTCATGTAGTGGCTGAGAACGATAAGAGAGTGTTTAACTCCAGGGGTGAGGAGTTGCTGACTGTTGAGATCAGGTTCGACCCGGCACTTTATGAAAAATATACTGATCTTGTAAATAATCCGTATGTTATTGCCTGTCAGAATGATATTGGAAATATTGACAGGTTCCATCTGAGGCATTGGCTCCATTCGCTGCTTATCGAAAGACTTCAGGCAAAATCGGATGCAGTGATGAAAATATTCACAGATACGGGCAGCGACTGGGATGAAACGTTTTACAGAACACTTTCCCGTTATTTTGGCTTCCGCGTAAACACTGAACCTTTTGAAATGCTCGCGGCTTCACTTCCTTTTAAAATTATCAGCAGACATTCCGACAACAGGTTCCAGATTGAAGCATTGCTTTTCGGAACGGCGGGCATGCTTGAGGAGGGATTGTTCAGGGATGCATTGTCGGACAGGTATTATAAAGACCTTGTTAAAGAGTACAGAATACTCTCCTCAAAATACTCCCTTCAGCCGATCCATGGATGGCTCTGGAAATTCTGCAGGCTCAGGCCGGTTAATTTCCCGACAATCAGGATATCCCAGCTGGCGACATTGCTGTCGACAGCAGGCGGTTTGTTCTCAAGAACTCTTGAAGCTGAGAATATCAGGCAGCTTAAGGAGCTTTTTGGTGTTTCTGCCTCATCTTACTGGAACGACCATTATGTTTTCGGAAAGAAAAGCAAAACTATTTCGAAAAATACAGGTAACCAGGCAGTCGAACTTTTTCTGATAAATGCTGTTATACCTGTGGTGTTTATTTATGGAAAGTTCCATGATAACAGAGATGTATGCGAAAGGGCTCTTGCGTTTCTGGAGGATATTGACCCTGAATCCAATTATCTGACAAAGGATTGGAAATCAGCAGGAATTGAGGTTGAGTCAGCATTTTATACACAGGCGCTTCTCCAGCTTACCGATGAGTACTGCAGAAAAAGGAGATGCCTCGATTGCAGGATTGGATGCAGGATAATCAGTACAGGTGGGAAGTTGATAAACTCTAATGAACTTCTGCTGGAACCAGGGTGATGAGAAAAGTATTAACAATTAACTTATAAATGTTAATAAAATGGTGAATTATAGCTCGATCCGACGCAACGTTTACCCCTAACTTTACGTCATTAATATAGATTGCACAATAATTTTAACCCTCAGTTCGTTGCCATAAGTAGAAATATTTGCAGAACATTTTAAAAAAAGTAGTCAATTGTTTGATAGTTTACATAAAAAAGCCTTATTTTTGCGTTCCAAAATCGGAGACTCGATTTATTTATGGATAAACAACATATTAATTAAAGACATGTATCTGACTACCGAGAAGAAGCAAGAGTTTTACAAAACGTTTGGAACA